>ENA-ORXC01001018-ORXC01001018.1-marine-metagenome-genome-assembly--contig:-NODE-1018-length-17623-cov-542.435199_pt1 | contig 17623 bp, 7 predicted proteins | sample MGYA00237865_ERZ511478 | MGnify/ENA metagenome assembly ERZ511478 | reverse complement strand
TTAATATCAATGTATCCATACTTCCCTTCGTTCTCAACTGCAGATAAACCCTCATTAAAACCCATTAAATCATCGTACATTATCGGAATAATTATCTGTCCCTGTTTATCAATGACTCCTCTTCTATTATCTACCCCAACCACAGCTAAACCACCTTCAAATGGATAAGTAAGGCTGTATTTGAGAGGTATAACAACTTCACCCTGCATATTAATGTATCCGGATAAGTTGTCTTTATGAACACTTGCTAGACCTTCTACAAAAGCAATTGGAAAGTCATACTGTGTTGGTATTTTTATCACACCTTGCTTATCGATGAATCCATACTTACTACCTTTTATTACGGGCGCGAGTTCACCATCAAACTCACAGTGTTCATCAAATACAACCCCATTTGGTAACTTATAACCTTCAGCCAACGCGCATTCTGCTAGTACATCTGAACTAACTAGCAACCCTAAAATCAGTCCGAAAAAGACAGTACTTGATTTTTTTAGTCTATTAAACGTATTGTTTTGACTCATTATGATGCCTTCATAATTGTTCTGAATTAAAAAATATAAAATTATGCCCTTCTAAACCTCTAGTACGCCTATCATGTCTCATAAAACCTATTCCCTTTCTCACAAAAAACCATCATTAACATGACAAAAACGAATATGCTAATGCCAATTCACTAGGTGAGAGTATGCCTGTGATACCTCATAATGGCGGCATTCCTTATATCTTTTCTACCTTTTATAATAAACAATTAAATATATGGTGACAGTATGAACACCTTCCCGCTATTTTTTAAATTAGAAGACCGTAAAGTGCTCATCGTAGGCGGCGGCGAAGTGGCACTGCGTAAAGCGGATTTGCTCAGCCGTGCAGGTGCCTGCATCACTATACTTGCACCTAATATCAGCCACGAACTACAAGCTTTGCTCACTGACAGCAAGCATGAGTTTATCTATGAGAATTATAATAAAACTTATATGTCAGGTGCACGGGTAATCATTGCCGCGACTGACGATGAAACGCTTAATCATCAAGTCCATGCAGATGCGACTGAGCTAAACATTCCAGTTAATGTGGTCGATACGCCGCACTTATGTGACTTTATCTTTCCAGCCATTATCGATCGCAATCCTATCGTGATTGGTATTTCATCAAATGGTAAAGCGCCTGTGCTGGCACGTCTATTACGGGCACGCCTTGAGACATTAATCCCGCAAGGCTATGGAAAATTGGCCAAGCTGGCAGGCGAGTTTCGTAATGAGGTAAAAGCCAAGATACCGACGCTTACTGGCCGTCGTCAATTTTGGGAGCGCGCGTTTGAAGGCCAAGTCAGTCAGCTGATGTTTGCCGGTAATGAAACTGAAGCGACTGCACAATTGCAAGCCGATTTGGATAGTACTGCCGCTACTATTAGTAAGAAAAGCAACGATGCAAATTCGATCAAAGAGACAGACACGATTACTCCTACTCTATCCGATGAGTCAGAAAAAAGCTTACCAGCAGTCGGTGAAGTCTATATTGTGGGCGCAGGCCCTGGTGATCCAGAGCTGTTGACCTTTAAAGCACTTCGTCTAATGCAACAAGCAGATGTGGTGTTTTATGATGCGTTAGTCTCCCCGCAGGTCTTAGACTTATGTCGCCGCGATGCTGACAAAGTGTTCGTCGGTAAAAAACGCAGCAACCATACGGTCGCACAGTTGGGTATCAATGAGCTGCTCGTCAATCATGCCAAGCAAGGGCGCCGTGTCGTGCGTTTAAAAGGTGGCGATCCATTTATCTTTGGTCGTGGCGGCGAAGAGATCGAAAGCCTGCGAGCAAACAATGTGCCATATCAAGTCGTACCAGGTATCACTGCTGCCAATGCCGCTGCTAGCTATGCAGGCATTCCGCTCACTCACCGTGACCATTCACAGTCAGTGCGTTTTGTGACGGGATTTTTGAAGGCTGGTGCACCTAATAGCAACTTTAAAAGCTTCTTAAATACTGATGAGACGGTCGTGTTTTATATGGGTTTGCACTCGCTGGCACGTTTGACTGAAGGCTTGGTTGACGCTGGACGCAGTAGCGACACACCCATTGCCATCGTCTCTAATGCCAGTATGCCCAATCAGCAAGTATTGACCGGTACGCTTGCAACGATTGTTGCCAAACAAGAGGACGCTCAATTACCGACTCCTGCCCTACTTATTATGGGTGATGTCGTTAGCCTGCATGATAGTTTGGCTTGGTATAATTTACAAAGTCAGCAGCACAGCCAAAACAGCGGTGATATAGCTAAAAACTGGTTGCGTGAAGGGTCAAGAGGTGAAGCAGTAAAACAACCAATAGACCAACAAGCGCACGCCCTATCGATGGTCGCAAATCTTGCGACGCAGCAATGAGATGGTCTGGAGCAATTGATTGTTGACTAGCGCTTCCTGCTAATCTGAAAAACGCTTACTCTTGAATAAAAAACCTTACCACTTACCAGTTTATTATTGATAGGTGGTAGGGTTTTCTTTTGGCAATAGCGCAAATCTCAACGATTCTTGCTAAAATGAAGACTTTCTACTGCTCATAATCATAGTCTACTTATGCCCATATCTGATGCTAGCTTGTCTTCCTCTTTAACCACGCAAATGAAACCTTTGACCATATTGCATACCTCAGACTGGCACTTGGGGCGACGCCTATATGGGCGTCTTCGCTATGAAGAGTTTGAGTCATTCCTACATTGGCTACAAGACACCATCAGCGCACAAAAAGTAGATATATTGATCGTCGCAGGTGATATCTTCGATACCATGACCCCAAGCAATAAAGCCCAAGCATTGTATTATGAGTTTTTGGGTAAGGTCTCACGCTCGTGCTGTCAGCATGTGGTTATTGTTGCAGGCAATCATGATTCACCAACGTTTTTGGACGCACCAAGCAACGTGCTCAAATTTTTGAACGTACATGTGATTGGCACTGCTTGTGATGACTTGGACGACGAAGTATTGGTCTTGGGTAATGACAACAACCCTCATTGTATTATCGCTGCTGTGCCTTATCTGCGCGATCGGGATGTGCGTAGCAGTAGCGCTGGTGAGTCTGCAGATAGCAAAGACGCCAATGTTATCGCTGGCATTTGCGAGCATTATGACAATGTCGCAGACATTGCAAAGGCTAAGCAAGCCGACTTAATCAAAACGCATCAGCGATATATTCCTATCATCGCCACAGGACATCTATTCGCGTCTGGTGGCAAAACAACCGAAGATGATGGTGTACGCGAGCTATATGTCGGCTCATTAGGTAAAATATCGGCCAATATGTTCAATGATGGCTTTGATTACGTGGCACTTGGGCATTTGCACGTGCCGCAGCGCGTTGGCGGGCGTGAGAGTATTCGCTATTCAGGATCACCTATTGCGATGGGCTTTGGAGAGGCCAAACAGCAAAAGCAAGTATTGCTTGTACAGTTTGGTGCCGCAGAACATTTTAATAACGACATCTCAGGGCTAAACGTCGCACCTAATAGTATTACTCCTCATGCCATCAATACAGCTGCTGATACTGAAGTCGCCCAAGTTCAAAAAATAGTAGAAAAACTGACAGAAAAATCCGCTAAAAAAGTAACGAGTCAGGAACTGCCTTTCATGGATGACTTGTTTGGCTTTAATGAGCCGTCAGAAGATGCAGAAATGGCACAATCTACTGCCATAGAAAATATTCCTGTTGAGCAAGATGCAAATAATAAACCAACTGCAAATGATGCCGTGAATAGCAATAAAATACTACATCGCGATGACGCTAATCAGATGCAAGTAGTATCCTTACCCATCCCAAAGTTCCAACAATTGGCGCAAATATCTGGTGACCTAACCACGATTGAACAAACCATTAGAGCTCTTATGCAATCGGACTCTGTCTGGCTAGAGATTGTCTATTCAGGCGATGAGATTGTCAGTGATTTGCGTGAACGAGTGCAAGCAATGGTCGAAGGGTTGCCCTGTGAAGTGCTTAAGATAAAAAACACTTGTACTTATAATAAAGTCCTCAATCAACAGCAGACTTCAGAGAACTTGCAGGATTTAAATGAGATGGAAGTTTTCGAGCGCTGCTTGACGCTCAATGACATACCTGACTCACAAAAAGACTCACTGCGCGATGCTTATGGTCAGATAATTTATAACTTACGTCATGAAGACAAACAGGCGGAATAATAAAATCGACATATCATGACCACACTTCCTTTCCTTATCTTTCTCAATTTTCGCAGTTGCGGCTATTACTAATACTAAGACTTATCCATGCGCCTAATCGAACTCAGACTAAAAAACCTCAACTCCCTAAAAGGCGAATGGCATATTGATTTTGCTGATACTGCCTTTACCAATGAAGGCATCTTTGCTATCACTGGGCAAACAGGCGCCGGCAAGACCACCATATTGGATGCTATCTGCTTAGCACTATATGGTGAGACGCCAAGGATTAATAGTATTAGTAAGAGCAGCAATGAGGTGATGACGCGGCAGACGGCAGAATGTTTTGCTGAAGTAGTGATTGATTTGAATGGTGACCAGTATCGCTGCCGCTGGGGACAGCGCCGTGCTTACAATAAAGCAGATGGTAATCTGCAAGATGCGACTCATGAAATCGCTAAGATAAACGTTGATGACTCGTCAAAAGAGGATGAGCTGTTAGAGAGCACCTTAAAGCATACCAAAAATAAGATCATTGAACTGACTCGGATGGATTTTCAGCAATTTACTCGCTCTATATTGTTGGCTCAGGGCAGTTTTTCAGCATTTCTAAAGGCAAAGGCTGATGAACGCGCAGATATTTTAGAAAAAATTACGGGCACTGATATTTACGCGACCATCTCAACACAGGTTCATGATAAAAAACGTACCGAAGAAGAAATTCTTAATAAGCTACAATACGGTTTAGATGGCTTGATGCTTTTAGATACCGATGAAGAAAATCAGTTAAAAGCTGATTTGCAGTCATACCAAAGTACCCAAAGTGAGCAGCAGCGGACCATTCAAGATTTGGCCGAAAAGATAAAGTGGCTAGATAGCGTGACAGAGTCAAAAGAAAAACTGAATGCTTATCAAAATGACTTGATACAGGCTCAGCAGGCTCAGCAAGACTTTATCCCTAGTGCCAAACGCTTAACTGCTGCTAATAAAGCGTTGGAAATTGACAGTCAATTCAGCCAACTTATGCATAGTCGCGATAATCTAAAACGTTTGCAAGAAGAACAGCAGCAGATCAGTAGTACTTTACCGCAAAAACAAAATGACTTAGAACAAGCAATCACACATCTAGAGACAGCGAAAACTCATGCGCAAGCTGCCCATGAAGTTTTGCAAACCGCTCTACCCAATATTGCGCAGGCGCGTAAACTCGATGTAGACATTACGCAGAATAAGCATGCTTTAAAAGAAACTAAGCAAAGACAACAAGACTTATCTATTAGCACTCAGCATTTAAGTAAAGAAATAGACAACCATAAACACCAGGCTGCGCAGAATAAAGCCCAGCTCACACATGTCGAAGGCTATCTTAATGACGCCCATGAATTAAATACTATCGATAGTGACATAGCGAATTTTAAGAGTCATTGCGGTCGACTAAAAACCCTATTGCAAGACAACACCGCCCTATCAGATGGTAAAACAAGCCAGCAGCAACAGATCAACCAGTATCGCGCCAATCTTGACGTCTTAAATCAACAGAAAAAGATAAAAGACACCATCATCGTGTCTATGCAGAACGAATTGTTAGCATTACAACAAGAGCAAACGGCATTAACCCAAGTGCAGTCATTGGTTGATATGCGAGATGAGCAAGAGCAGATTGATGATATCAACCGTCAACTTGACCAAGTGAGCGTTAAGACAAAACAGCTGAATGAGTTTAGCGCACAAGTAGAGAAAGTAGATGCGGTCTTGCCAGTCATGAGTAACGACCTCACGAAGCTGGCAGGATTCATCGCTGATAATGAATCGGCTCTCAGCGCTGCCAAAGACAAACGTCAAGACAAACAAACCCAGCTACATTTACTACAGAAAGTCGCCAAATTAGAAAACTATATCGCTGACCTAAAAGATGGTCATCCCTGCCCGCTTTGCGGTGCGTTAGAGCATCCTTATAGTGCAAACCATCCGAACTTAGCGCAAGAAACGGAAGCAACGCAAACTCAGCGGCAAATAGCAGAGCTAGATACGACTATATCTAATTTAGAAGATACTTTATCTAAACATCGTATTAATCAAGCAACTGTCAGGCAGCAGTTTGCGCAAGCGGAAGAGCAACAAGGCCTGCTGAATCACCAAATACAAAAATTAAAGACTGAGATTAATCAGCTGGTCAGCTCAGTACTAAATAAAGGCTACTCTCAATTTATTGCTGAAACATTAAAACCGTTGGTGCAGATTGAGACGCATGTAGATGCGCTGTCATTATTAGACAGCATCAAAATCGAGCTAGGCAAGCGTAGAGAGTCTCTTAAAAATACGTTAACTCAGTATGAAACGCTTAGCGAGTCACTCTCTACGATACGTAATGACATCGACGCGTTAGATACAGAGCAGCGTGCGCTGGCAATTACTGTTAACGAGATTGAGAGCAATAGTGAAAAAATAGCATGGGCTATAGAAAACTTAGACAAAAAATCTGCTGATAATTTTTCTGAATTGACTGTGCTCAAAACCGATATATTAGCCTTGTTAAATAAATATTCCGCTAGTAAACATCAGTCAGACACAAAAACGGCGATACGTTCTTCACTGCAATCATTGCAGCCGTTGATAACCAGTATTGAAGATCAAACCATACTAAGCGAAACGGAGTATGAATCGTATATCAATACCCTGCGCCAATGTCACAGTGCCCTTTTACAAATCAAGCAACAGTTCAACGACTATAGAGAGGAACAACAAACTCTAAAGACATCACTCGGTCGTCTAGAAACACAAATCGAGACCAAGCAGTCTCAGATCGACAAAGAAGAAAATGAGCTTGTTAAAATTTCTCAAATGGCGGCTGAACAAACGAACATCCTTGAGCAATTAAAAATAAACAGAAATGAAGTTTTGGCAGATAAAGATCCTGAAGCAGAAGAAAAGCGTTTACGCGATACATCAGATCAGGCTAACACCACACATACCGCTGCCCAAAGACAGCTAGACAATGCTGAACACATGCTTAGTCAATTGCTCGATAAGCAGCGTCACGTGACTGAGCAAGTGACCACAGTACAGGGAACACTCAATACTCAAGAGGATAGCTTTAAGTTAATACTTGCTACTTCTGATTTCGCTGAAGAAATAGATTTTACCAATGCACGCCTGCCCATAGATGAGCGTAACGCACTTAGACAGCAGCAACAGCATATCGATTATGAGCTAAAGCAAGCGCAGTCTTTATTGGATGCAACACAAAAAACACTTGCAGATAAACAAGCTAATCCGCTGACAGTAGACGATAGAGAAACGCTTGCCCAACAGCAATCACAAGCCCAAGATGAATTTAACAAACGAATTGAGTCAATCGGTGCAATCAGTCAGCGTCTAAAGGACAATGACGTTAAGAAAACCACCCAACAGGCGAAGATTGATGCCATCACTGCCCAAAAAAATAAACTGCAAGTTTGGCGACAGTTGAATGACTTGATCGGCTCTAACAGTGGAAAGAAGTTTCGTACCTTTGCTCAAGGACTTACCTTTGACCTTATGGTCACTCACGCCAATACGCAGCTACAAAAAATGAGCGATCGCTATTTGCTGGCTCGTGATGACAATAGTCCACTTGAGCTAAATGTGATTGATAATTATCAAGGTGGTGAAATTCGCAGCACTAAAAATCTCTCAGGCGGTGAAGGTTTTATCATTAGTCTTGCTTTAGCATTAGGACTGTCTCAAATGGCCAGCCAAAACATACGCGTGGACTCGCTATTTTTGGATGAAGGATTTGGTACATTGGATGAGGAGTCGTTAGATATTGCACTTGATACGCTGACCAACTTACAGCAAGAAGGTAAATTGATCGGAGTGATATCCCATGTGCAAGCGTTAAAAGATCGCATTTTAACCCAAATCAAGGTCGAGAAACTCTCGGGCGGATTTAGCCGAATTAGTGGTCAAGGGTGTCATAAAATCGTCAGTGAAAAAGCATCATAAGTTAATTACTTTACTACTTAATACATTCAATTAAACCATTTCTTTTAGACAATAAAAAACCACCGAACATTGAGGACGGTGGTTTTTTGTGAGACAGTTTCGGGTTGATATTACTTAGTAACTAAACCACTAAGCTCACTCATCAATACTGACAACGTTGAAAGACCGATTTGACCTTCTTCATCGTTGCTATGCAGCTCATCTAACTTATTCATCTCTGTAGTAACTGCGGCAAGCTGATCGACGTGTCTTGCTCTCCATTCACTAAATGCTTGCTTAGCATCTGGTTTTGAGAGTACCGCATCCATCAATAGGCGCAAGCTGCGTGACAGCTCGTTCACTAACGCATGGCGTGCACGGCGATCCCAATAGTCTTGCTGTGGTAGGTTCGCAATATTTTCCATCATCCAATCTAACTGCAATACTTGATAAGCTTCAAAGTATAAGGTTGCAATCTCATCGACAGGGCGCTCATATTGCTCAGCCAGTAATGCAGCATCAAGCGCATCGACATGATACGGCAGCATCGCAAACAGCGTCGCGTCGTTATCAGACAGTTCTTTCTGCATCAAACGCTCGGTATCTTCTTGCAGGTATTGTGCAAACTGCTGCTCGATAAATCCACTTGGCTTAGTCAGTTTTTCGACGCTTTCACTAAAGCGGCTAATCATATCAGCGACTTGCAGGTTTTGACCGAAGGCATTGATAAACCAAACCACACCGCGCTCAAGTGAATCACGTAAACGTAGCTCAAGGTTCAGCAGTAACGTTGCCTCAACTTGATTGTCTAGGGCTTCAAGTGCTTTCCAAGCGCGCGATACATTGAATACATCACGGCTAATCGCATAACCACGTACGATAGTGGCTAGTGATTGATCGGTTTCCTCAAAGAGACGGAATAGCGCTTCAATGCCTAAGCGGTTGACCACACTGTTGGTCAAGTAAGTACTGATGATCTCGCGATGCAAGCGGTGCTCAGTCATCTCGTCAAAGAAGCGTGACGCAAGCTCATCTGGGAAGTACTTACGTAGCTCATTGATAAAATATGGATCATCTGGTAAATCAGATAGTAGTAGATTGTCATAGACCCACATTTTTCCATAAGCCAAGACCACTGCTAGCTCAGGATTGGTCAGACCAGTATCCGCTTTTTGACGCTTCGCAATCTCTTCATCTGATGGTAGATACTCAATCGCACGATCCAGACGCCCTTCACTCTCTAGCATCTGAATAAAGCGTTGATGATCGCTCAGGTTCGCTGCGGCACGGATATGGCTCAGCTCGATTGCCTGTGGTTGCAAGTAGTTTTGACGCAGTACCAATTCTGCTACGGTGTCAGTCATACTTTCAAGCAGCTCATTACGTTGCTTCAGCGTCATATCGCCTTGCTCGACCACTTTGCCAAGTAGGATTTTGATATTGACTTCATGATCCGAGCAGTTCACACCGCCTGAGTTATCGATTGCATCTGTATAGATACGTCCGCCCGTTTGAGCGTACTCGATACGGCCTTGCTGGGTTAGACCTAAGTTACCACCTTCACCAACGACGGCTGCGCGTAGCTCATTACCATCGATACGCAGCGAATCATTCGCACGATCGCCCACGTCAGCATGCGTTTCGTTTTCACTTTTGACATAAGTACCGATACCGCCATTCCAGATAAGGTCGACAGGTGCTCGTAGCAACGCACTAATCAAATCATTCGGTGCAAGGCTGTCTTCACTGATATCAAAAATTGACTTCATCTCAGGACTGATAGCGATGGTTTTGTCTTGGCGTGAGAAGATACCACCACCTTGACTGATCAAAGACTCTTCATAATCTGCCCATGATGAACGTGGTAATTCAAACAAACGTGCGCGCTCAGCATATGAGGCCGCCGTATCTGGATTAGGATCAATAAAGATGTGCAAATGGTTAAAGGCAGCAACTAACTTAGTATGCGTTGATAGCAGCATACCATTACCAAATACATCACCACTCATGTCACCAATACCGACAACGGTAAAGTCATCACGGTTTTGGATGTCCATACCGCGCATACGGAAGTGACGTTTGACCGATTCCCAGCCACCGCGAGCGGTAATACCCATCGCTTTATGGTCATAGCCTACAGAGCCACCTGATGCAAAGGCATCATCTAGCCAGAAGTTATACTCTGCTGCTAGCGCATTGGCAATATCAGAGAAAGTAGCTGTGCCTTTGTCTGCTGCGACAACCAAGTACGGATCGTCTTCATCATGGCGTACGGTGTTGGCTGGCGGGACAATATTGCCATCTACAATGTTGTCTGTGATATCAAGCATGCCGCGTAAGAATGTCTGATAGCAAGCGATGCCCTCTGCTTGGAATGCCTCACGACCATCAGCCATACTCTTGGTTTTTACAATAAATCCGCCTTTAGAGCCTACAGGGACGATTACTGCGTTTTTGACCATCTGTGCTTTGACAAGGCCAAGTACTTCGGTACGGAAATCTTCCATACGATCTGACCAGCGCAGACCACCACGAGCAACTTTACCGCCGCGTAAATGTACGGCTTCAACGCGCGGTGAATACACAAATATCTCAAACATTGGCTTTGGTTTAGGCAGGTTTGGAATGTCTGCTGCCAAGAATTTAAATGATAAACGATCTTTACGCTGACCATTGCTATCGACTTGATAGAAGTTGGTACGTACCATCGCATTGATCAAATCTAAGTACCAGCGCAAGATACGATCTTCATCCAGGCTATCGACATCTGCTAACGCAGCTGTGATTTTCTCTTGAATAGTAGTAGCTTTTTCTTGACGCTCTTCTTCGTTGTGTTTTGGATTCATGCGGGCATCAAATAGGCTAACCAGATTCACACTGATACCACTATTTTTCACCACGGTTTGTTGAATATAATTGCTAGAAAATGGTGCGCGAGCTTGCATCATATAGCGCGACAATGCGCGTAATAGAACCACACCATAGGTATCTAAGTTAGTTGTCAACACCAACTCATTAAAGGAATCGCTCTCAACTTTTCCAGCCCAAATCTGCTTGAGACTATCTTCGAACTGACCGCGTACTACTTGCATATTGACAGTATCAACGTGCTCTAGAGTCAGTTCATACTCTTGCATCCAAATTGGCTGCTCTGGCAAATCGAACTCATAAGTCTGTGCTGAGATGACTGATACACCAAAATTTTCGAGAATTGGTAGTACTTTTGACAAAATAACAGGTTGCTCACGACCATAAAGCTTTAGGTGCAATTGGTTACTTGCATCACCCGTTGATTGGTACAAGTGCCAAATCATCGGTTGCTCTGTGGTCAATCCAGCCAAACGCTTGGTGTCTTCAACAGCGGTGCGAGTATCAAAGCGCTCTTGGTATGCGGCAGGAATATAGTTCAAAAAGCGGCGATTTAAGGCATTGGCTTGCTGTTCACCAACATTATCGAGCAATACTTTTTGATAGTTATCACTCCATGATTGCATCAAATCAGATAACTTAGCCTCAAGTGCAGTCGTATCAACCTCATTTACTCGACCTGGTACTGTGCGGACATGGACATGGACACGGGCATGTTCAGATTCATTGAACTCAGTGGTAAAACCTGAAGAAGAGCCACCGTAAGCGTCTTTTAGCACGTTCTGTACTCTGATACGCAGTTCAGTGTTGAACTTGTCACGTGGAATATAGACCAAGCAGGACACAAAACGCTGATAATGGTCAACACGGCTGAACAGACGAAGACTCTTCTTGTCTTGCAACTGGCTAATACCAGAAACAATTGGGTATAACTCTTCGACGCTGGCTTGGAACAGGTCATCACGCGGCAAGGTATTAATGACATGCATCATCTTGTGATGTGCATGACCGTCACGTGGCAACTCTGCCATTGCCATAATTTTATTGGCTTTTTCGCGTAATAATGGTATCTGTTGTACGGTCAGCTGATAGGCTTGTGACGTGAGCAAACCGATAAAGCGATATTCACCAATTAGTTTACCGTTGTCATCGAACTTATGAATACCTAAAAAGTCCATATATACTGAACGATGCACAGGTGATACACGGCTTGATTTAGACAGCATCAACACGCGCGGTTCAGTCAATAATTGCTTTAATTCTCTAGGCAATTGGCTGAAACTTTCTGATATCTTGTCTTTTTCAGAACCACGTAATAGCCCAAGACCACTGTTACCAATCGCAAATAAATCTAAATCGGTCGGTTCAGAAGTCACTTCGATAGATTGACCACCTTCCAATCGGTATTCGCGATATCCTAAGAATATAAAATGATCATCTAAGATCCAATCTAAAAATGCTTGGATTTCTTGTTGTGAATAGAATACTTCTGGTAATGGCTTAGTTGAAAGCTCAGTTTTGATGTCATTCAACTGCGTACGCATCTGTTTCCAGTCGCCAACGACCGTATCAAGCGTGTCAATTTTTGACATAAGCATTTGCTGCAATGCTGCCAAGTCTTCATTATCCTGATAAGCAATTTCACAATGAATCAATGACATGTGTGAAGTCGCACTTTCATGTGCGCCTTCGATATGCGTAATATCACCATTGTCATCACGCTCAACATTGATAATGATGTTATAAGTACGATGAACATCGATACCTTCAGCTTCTAGGCTCATCAAAATCGTATCAACTAAGAACGGTCTATCGTAAGCTGCGATTTGAATGACAGTGTGCGAGCTATGAAAATGCTGCTCTTCTGCTGCTGGGTTTAATACTGTCAGCTGCGGTTTTCTGCCGTTGTAAGCTTTGAGTAGTGTAAAGTGATGTAGCGCCATGCCCGCCAAGTCAGCATTGCTAATCGCCTCTGCAGTTTCTTGATGCAGCGGCTGATAATAGCTATGAATAAAGTGATCAAATAGCGATTTGTCTTTTTGTACATAACTGGTAGCAATATCGCTTATCTGGCTAATGCGCTCTTTTGCGATACTGAGGGAGTTTGGCATTTCCTGTGTCCTTTTTTTATAGATTTGGTTCAACATTTATTTATTTAAGTTTATCGATTTAGATTGACGACTGTTACTGCATATTCATCATTGGTGCAACGGTGCAGTATTTCCATTCACGCGACTTATTTTATTTTTATAACGGTTAGAAATTTTCTCCTTTTTTGCTCTGATCTTTTATTAATATGTAGCCATCAGAATTTAATACTAACAATATAGTGAAGTGTAACGCACATAAGGCGCGAGCTGAAGTGTACAACATCATTTCATGAATCAGAGAGATGTCGATAACCTTTACTAATGAGACAATAGGGTTTTAGACATTGATATTGGTGATTCGGTGCTGGCAGGCGGATACTCATGGTAATTGAAGGCGTTTTTTTGTTAGAATATGCCAACATATTTAAGAGCGTACGACTCGCTCACTATTAACTTTAATGCTAAGGGCAAAAGGTATGATGAATATTTTGGTGGTTGGCTCAGGTGGTCGCGAACACGCACTAGCATGGCAATGTGCAAAAGATGACAATGTAAAAAATGTCTATATCGCTCCTGGCAACGCTGGCACTGCCCTTGAGCCTAAATGCCAAAACGTTACGCTAGAGTCCACTGACGCAGGCGAGCATAGTGCTGTTATCGCCTTTTGTCAAAATAATGATATCGACATGGTAATTGTTGGTCCAGAAGCGCCTTTGGTTACGGGTATTGTTGATGCTTGTCGTGAAGCAGGTATCAGAGCATGGGGCCCAACAGCATACTGTGCACAGTTAGAAGGCTCAAAAACTTTTGCTAAAGAGTTCATGGAGCAAAACAATATCCCAACCGCTGCTTATCAAGGTTTTACAGACGCAGTCGCTGCAAAAGCCTATGTCGATGAGCAAGGCGCGCCTATCGTGATCAAAGCAGACGGCCTTGCTGCAGGCAAAGGCGTTATCGTTGCTGAAACGATCGAACAAGCGCATGAAGCTATCGACGATATGCTAGCGGACAACAAGTTCGGTGATGCTGGCAGCCGCGTGGTTATCGAGCAGTTCTTACAGGGTGAAGAAGCCAGCTTTATCTGCATGATTGATGGTGACAACATCTTACCAATGGCAACCAGCCAAGATCACAAACGTGCTTTTGAAGGTGATACTGGTCCAAACACTGGCGGTATGGGTGCCTACTCCCCTGCTCCAGTTGTTACAAGTGATGTTCATAATAAAGTCATGCAGCAAGTGATTCAACCAGTCGTCGATGCCATGAAAAACGCAGGCCATCCTTATACTGGTTTCTTATACGCTGGTCTTATGATTGACAAGGCAGGCGACCCTTATGTCATCGAGTTTAACTGCCGTTTTGGTGATCCAGAAACGCAGCCTATCTTGATGCGCTTGCAGTCATCAATGGTCGATTTGGTCGCACAAGGTTTGGCAGGTCAGTTACCTAGTGAAGCAAAATGGGATGCGCGCCCTGCTCTAGGTATCGTTGTCGCATCAAAAGGCTACCCTGAAACTTCATCAAAAGGCGATGTGATTGCTGGCTTGCCAGAACTAGATCCTAATAATGATAAAGCTGTTAAAGTTTTCCATGCTGGTACAGCGTTTTCTAACGATAATGACAAAGAAGTTGTCACAAACGGCGGGCGCGTCTTATGTGTAACTGCACTAGCAGATAGTATTTCTGATGCTCAGCAAGCAGCATTAGCAGTCACTGCTGCTATCAGTTTTGATGGTGCACAGTACCGCCGTGATATTGGTCACCATGCCATCACTCGCGAAAACGCTTAACAGCTAAGGCGTAATAAAAACGTATTGGGCAATATTTTAGACAATGCAAAGGTTTCGCTCATTATGTTTGATTAATAGTATTTCTATATTTTATAGATCCATATCATTATTTGACCTAGCATCATGCTAGGTCTTATTTTTTAGTATCTTTTTTATACTGATCTATTGGCTATAAATAAATTTCACTAAGTTTTAATAACCAGTGAACGTGCTAGAAAATTCTAGCTATTTATTAATTATAATCAAACTACTAAGTACCTATTTATCAATAGTTATTACCAGTTATTAGCTTACAAAGTAACTATCAATGGCCAGCTCAGGCTCATAAAACCAACACGCTTTATATGATACAATTTTGTACCTGTGCATCACATCTCCCTTGTATTGTAGGTTTCGAACCCGCAAATCAATACCAATTGGATGAATGATTATACTTATGGCAAATGATACGTCTAAACCTTTTAGCAACAAGCAATCGATCGATAGCCTAAAAACCTCAGGTTTCGATCGTCGTATGTCGATTGCAAAAACTTCTTTGAATATTGGTCGTCGTTGGGCAGGTAATAGCGTGTCCGGCATGTTCTTAAATAAAGAAGCACGTACTGCACGTAATCAGGCGTTTATGGAAACTCAGGCAAATTATCTGGCATCAGAGCTAGGTAAATTGAAAGGTTCGGTCGTCAAGATTGGTCAAATGCTAGCGATTTATGGTGAGCATATACTGCCGCCAGAGATCACGCGTGCTTTGCAAACCCTTAATGATGACACGGCAACATTGACTTGGCCGACGATGGAGCAAACATTACGCCAGTTACTGGGTAACAAACTAAACGAGCTAGACATTGATCCTGTACCCATAGGAACCGCTTCTCTTGCTCAAGTTCATCGTGCGACCGTACTCGCCACTGGCGAACAGGTTGTGTTAAAAATTCAGTATCCAGGTGTGGCAGAAGCTATCAACTCTGATCTCGCCTTGTTCAAACAATTGTTAAAAGTAAGTAATATCGTCCCTCAAACACGCGCACTCGATGCTTGGTTTGAGGAAATACGTGACCTACTCCATCACGAAGTTGATTATGAAGCGGAAGCGGCTACGACAGAGCGTTTTTACGAGCGTTTAATCGATGATCCGCGCTATATCGTACCTAAGATCAATCGCACTTATTCTAAAAAGCGTCTACTATGTATGTCATACGAGCCAGGTATCACTGTGGTCTCAGAAGCATTGCAACTATTACCTCATGAACGCCGAAATGCTATTGGTCAGGCGGCTATCGAGATCATGATGCAAGAGATTTTTGTATGGGGTGAGATGCAGACAGATCCTAACTTTGGCAATTATCTAGTGCGTGTCAGCGAAAACGAAAATGATATCGATAGATTGGTTTTGCTAGATTTTGGGGCGATTCGTCAGTTTGATGGTAACTTATTAACGATTGCCCGTGGTCTACTACGTGCAGGGTATCATCATGATCAGCAAGCAATGAGCCTTGCTATGACGGGATATGACTTTTTCGATAGCATGAGTAATAAGGTACGTTCAGATATCGCCTCGTTATTTTTACTGGCGACAGAGCCTTTTAGTGACCCTGAGAAAAATACCAATATCCCTAGCGAATGTTTAGATGAGCAGAATCGCTATATTTGGGCCAACAGTAAGCTACATTCACGTCTATCTACCACGGCCACACGCGCAATGCAGTCCTTTGAATTTAATCTGCCACCAAAAGAATTTATGTTTATTAGCCGCAAGTTTATCGGCGCATATACCTTTTTGACTGTTTTAGATGCGCATACCAACTCTAATAGCCTCGTAAAACCTTATTTATAAAATGTGCAAATTTTTGAGCCGTCCTTTAGTGACGGCTTTTTATTATTTTGATTTTTTTGCTTAGGCTATTTTATATGTAATACTACTAACTTTACTGTGTATCACTGACATAAGCCCTATATTCACTTAGGCTATTATTTTTCGCTTATATCACTTACCTGCCAATCATCAAATCTTGTCTTATACCACTTTGGCTTGCGAATACTTAGCTCCCAACACACTTCTTGTCGGGCAAGGTATTTCACTTCGAAATGAGTGCGCTGACTGGTCGCTGGCACTCGAGAACGCGTTGATGGTAGACACCACACTTTGGTTGCTTGGTGTTCTGCATTGTCCATATAGGATTCGATATTAGTCACTAGTATCACTTCTCCGCCCACCTGCAAGCGTGATAGTAGAAACTCAAAAAAAGGCATGTTCAGCCATTGCTGATTTGGATTGTGCTGTTCAGGATTGGGATAAAGAATGAAGATTTTAGCCAAGCTATTTGGTTTAATGGCATGTACTGTCCATGCAATCGCATCCGCGTGAATCGTATCTAGGTTTGATAGATTTTGTAGAGTTGCTAATTTTGAGAATGCTTCAAATTTATTACGCGTGCGTTCAATGGCTATCAGATGCTTATCAGGATTTTGTGTGGCAAAGCTAAGTGCATGCTTACCCTTCCCTGCCCCAATCTCTAACATCAACGGTTTTTCACTTTTATTATCATTAATGATATTTGGAATAATAAAGTCACGCGGTGCTGACAGTTTTTGTGGTTGAAAGGCACGCTCTTGCTGATGCGTAAGATCAATATTGTCGGTCATCTACTATCCTTAAAGCATTTGTCTTTTGTCATTATTCGGCCCCATGCTATTATATAGTCAATCCAATTGAATAGTAATACAGCGACAGCAAGTACGCCTCGTTTCG
>ENA-ORXC01001017-ORXC01001017.1-marine-metagenome-genome-assembly--contig:-NODE-1017-length-17637-cov-3.205125_pt1 | contig 17637 bp, 17 predicted proteins | sample MGYA00237865_ERZ511478 | MGnify/ENA metagenome assembly ERZ511478 | reverse complement strand
AATCATCAGCTTTATCTCGTAGATTATAACTGCCTTACGATGGCCGCCCAGTTTGAAGATCAGTTAGTGCCTGATGAAAACTGTTCTAAGTATAGAATTGATATTAAAAACGGTATGTACAAGCTCGAGCTTATTCAATTTTATAATGTTGACCAAGATGAGTATACAGGAAATGACCAAACGGATCTTTTATTGAACTTTATTAAGATGGAGCATGTTGAAGAAACAGTCGATGAGGTATTTTGGTGTACGTATTAAGTAGTAAACGTAACGTAGGGTACTAACTTAGAGGCTTAGTGTGCCGTTCTAAGGCATCCTATCTTATTTATATATTTACTGAAACCCTCTGGCTTTGCGCCAGAGGGTTTTTATGGTCAAAATTATTTATAGTATACTTTACATACAAACTTCACGTTAAAGAAAGGTGATCACAGTGCCAAATGTATGGGATGCAGAACAAATTGTATCAGCACCGCTTGCCAAAACGCTAATCGAGACGCAGTTTCCAGAACTTGCGCCTGCTGTAATTTCACTGCTTGGCTACGGCTTTGACAATACGGTTTATCAAGTAAATGACCGCTTTGTGTTTCGGTTTCCAAGAAGAGAACTCGCAGTAGGACTATTAAAAACAGAAAATCAGCTTTTACCAAGTCTTGCTTCTCAATTGCCTCTGTCGATTGCCGAACCCATTTTTTTCGGTAAGCCGAATGGAGGCTATCCTTGGCCTTTTACGGGCTATCACTACGTGCAAGGAACTCCGCCTGCAGGATTAACAGAAGAAGAGCGCATACAATCTGCTTCTGTACTAGCAAGATTTCTTCGCGCGTTGCATCACTATCCTTATTTAAAAGCTCAAAAGCTCGGCGTGCCGTTTGATGAGTTAAATCGGCTTGATATGATGAAACGAAAGCCGGCGTTAGAAAAGTATGTCAAGCAAATGAAGGAGCGTAGTCTTTATTCAAAACAAGAGATTCTTGAAGACTATGTAAATGACATACAAGAAATTCACTATCAAGAAAAACATGTACTAGTTCACGGAGATCTTCATATTAAAAACATGATTGTTAATCAAACCAATATGGTTTCAGGCATCATTGACTGGGGAGATGTTCATATTGGTCACCCGGCAGTTGACCTAGCGATTGCCTACAGCTTTTTACCGCCTCAAGGAAGAACGTGTTTTTTTAAAGAGTACGGAGAAGTAGACGAAGAAACGCACAGACTGGCAAAATGGAAAGCCGTATTTACAACCGTAGTGCTTGTGGCACACAGTGACGATCAAGGAGACAAACAAACGCTAGAAGCGGCTCTAGAAAGCTTGAACTTGATTTTTCAAGAGTAATAAAACTGTAATAGAATTTCTGTTCAATTCCTGTATAGTTAAGAAAGGATTAAAATAAAAACAACAGGTGAAGCAAACGATGAATACAAGCCACTGGAATGAATCAGCAGCACATTTACTAGAAAGATGGATACAGCTCTATAAAGAAAAGGAATTTCTTATTGGAGAAACGGATTCTTTAACCATGCTAAAAGAGGAAGTAGAAGGGATGGATAAAGAAAAATTTCTCTCCATAGTAGAATGTCATCTGCAGAAAGTGTATGAAGAACTAGAAAAAGAACGTACAGAGTCTAACATAAATCACATTGAATATACGATGTTAACGTTTCTTTCGAGTGACTATCCGGAGTACATAAAAAAGCGTCAAAGCAATACGAGACAGATTGAACAGTTAACAAGCATACATAGGAATGTGACAGAGCTTTTCGGAAAAGAACTCATTTCTGAAGCGGATATGGTAGCGTTTAGAAACGACTTTTTTCAACTAACAGAAAAACACGCTAAAACGTCATCGTTAAAAGAAATGAAGGGAAACTGGAATACGTATTTGCCCGCGTTCGTTAACTTTCAAAAAAAGCATGAATATGTAAAACAAGCGATAGCCACAGTACTCGAAGAAGACAAGAGCTTGAAGCAAGAATGGCATCAGCTAAGCAAAAATAAAGTAGTGACCAAACAAAAAGCGACCGCCTTTCGCACAAAGCAGCATGAGCTAAATGAAAGTATCCGAAAAGCAACAAATGCACAAAAACAATTACTCGAACTGCACTGGCCTGATGTTCGCAGCCAGTTTGATGCGCTACAAGAAAAAATGAGTAAGAGTCTTTCTACTGTGCTGCAAGAAACGCAACGCAGTATGGAAGTCATTAGCCAAAACGATGCAAATGAACACGCCAAGTTAAAGCAATCACTTAACGACCTACATGCAGTCCACAAAGTCGATGCTCATCAAACGTGGTTATCGGCTTTTATTAAAAAATCACGACCATTTTTTAACGAACTGAGTGAAGATATCAAGGATACTCGATGTCGAGAGCTATGGAACCGAATTTACGGCATGTATAAAGGAATAGCAGTAAACGAGTTTATTGTTACATATGAAGAATTTTTAGCAATTCAGCCGCTTGGGAGTGTAAAAAGCATGGAAATACCAAAGCCATTAGCTCGGTTAAAGGTAGATATAGAACCTGTTACGCTGCCATCCTACGCAGACTTTCCCGTGCTCAAAAAGCAGCAATCATCAAGACGCACTTTTCCTATTTTAATAGGAGGCGCTATCGTCCTTGTCTTATTACTGACGATTGTATATATGAATCGTGACAATCAAACGGCAGAAACAAGCTCAGATATAAAAGAAACGTCCAGCACGAAGCCGCTAAAAAATGAACAGACTAAACCAGCTGAAGTAAGCAAAACGGATCTTGAAAACTTTTTTATCTCCTATAAAGCTGCTTACTTTTCAAGTTTAAACAGCGGGGACTTTAGTTCGATGGCGCCTTATATCGACTCGAATCAGCCAGTATATAAACAGCTAAAAAGCTATATCACATCACTCGCCGGAAAAAACGTATCGTTTGCTAACGATCAGTTTCTAGTGAAAAAGACAGAATCACATGACAACGGAACCTACGACATTTATACAAACGAAGTATATACGTTCACTGACTCATATGACGCGAGCACGCAGTTTAAAAAAGAACGAATTTACCATGTGAAAACTGCTGGCAAAGACAAACTTCAAATTACTAAAATTGATACATTAACAGATGAGCAGACGCCGGTGGAAGAGTGAGCGGTTTCTGAGAGGTTATGAATAAATAACCGCTAGTTCCTTTTTGGAGCTAGCGGTTGTTGTGGTTGGTTGGTGTGATTGAGGTTAGGGTGACCGCTACGCTGCCAGCGTGGAAAATGAAATTTCCTGTAGTTTTCTACTATGTTCAGAAATACCTCTATATCAAGGATTCAAGGGGGATTAAAATTTAAATGAACTATAGTTTCCCTTGATTTTCTATAGTGTATGACCAAAATATGACCAGAGTGTGACCAATATCTTTTGGGTAAATGTAGCTTTTCTTTTGTAGAATGATAGGACTTTGAGATGTGATAGTATGCCGTAAGTTACCTTTCCACTTAGGTGGAATTACAAGAAAGCAATTAGGAATAATGTAGTCTGACCATGAAGCATAGTGTTTTTATACGTGATATAAACTAGAAATAAATATTTGTGCCTATGACTATTCCCTTTTATTTTGAATTTATATCCTTTTTAATGAATCAACTAGCTTATAAAAAGGATTATTATCCTATTTAGATAGTGTATTAGCAGTTTTATAATGGATAATAGAGGAAAAACTCAAACCAAAGATATATTAATCATAAAATAAAAGAGGGTATGTAATGGGAAAAGTATATGAAGCCAGTACGCTTTTAGCTTATGCAAAAGACAGAGTGGAGGCGTACAAAGAATTTGATGAACAGCTAGACGCATTAAAAAAAGCCCTTCATGCCGTGGCTACACTGGATCATGAATTTCAAGGGAAAGGTGCGGACAGCATAAAAGGCTTTTATACATCACAAGTAGATATGGTCACGCATTGGAAAAGCCTTGTATCTTCGCATCAATCCTATTTTAATAGTATTGCGGATTATGCGGAACAAGCTAAATTAAAAGGTGATACGGTTGTAGACGTATCATTTTTAGAACAAGAGCTGGCTGTTGCTAATGATCGCTCTAAGCAAATGGTCGAACAGCAGTACGCCGAGCTTGAAATGATTTTAAGTAATATTGAAGATATTATACATATTACACCGTTTTCCACAGATGCCTTTGAAGATGAGCTAAGCGCTGCTGAGAAAAAAAGAACAGAAACTATTACCGCAGTAGAAGAACTAGATAATCAACTTTCAAGTGAATATGAAATGTTGAATTCTTTCTATGAATCCGTTCAATTTAGCGTAAATGGTTTAGAACAACTGACTTCTCAAGGCGGCAGCGCTTATCAGCTCACTTTTGATGCGAAAGCTTACAAAAATAGCGAAGCATACCAAACACAGCAGCAAATTGATAAGGTAGCTTCAGGTTATGTAGAAGGGAAAGCAGAACAAAAACAGCAAATCAAAGCTCAAAAAGAAGCAATTGAAGCTGAAAAACAAAGACAAATCCAAGCCAATAAACCGTGGTACGAAAAAGGACTAGACATTGCAGGAGAACTTACCGGATACTATGACTATAAGCGAGCGGTGGAAGGAGTCGATCCAGTTACACATAAAAAACTTTCTGCTACGCAGCGAGTCACCGCTGGAGCCATGGCGGCAGCTGGATTTATTCCATTCGTAGGGTGGGCAGGACGAGCTGTAAAAGGTGGCAACGTTGTCTATAAAACGGCAAAAGGCATGAGTGCCGCGCACCATGCAATGGCTCTTTACCAAAAGCCTAAAGCCTTTAAAATGCTTGAACAAACGGAAAAAGGGCTGTATGGACTCGTATTAACAAATGGGATGTATGAGTATACAACTGGGAAAGATGTATTGGGAAATAAGCTTACAAAAGAGCAGCAACAGGCTAGTTTGTTTCAATCCTTTGGGATTGCGGCAGGGGGTGTGCTTGCTTTAAAAGCCTCTACTCAGCTTGTTGAAAAAGGCGCACAGGTATTTACGAAAAAGTTCAACGATATGCGCAACGTAGTTCGTACGAGTAAAGTAACTCGATATGGAAAAGACATTCAGCAGACGATGCGAAAAATGCCGGCAGCTGGTATTGATAAAGCCAAAAAGATGTATGATGCGGTATTAGATGCGAAAGTACCGAGGTTCTTGCCGCAAGGAGTACCAGTTGGAATGAGTGTAGATTTTGCGAAGCAAACCGTACGGGATGTATTGAAGAGTACGGCTAAAGATACAATGCATTTTATAGGAAAAGAGTCCTTTGACGGAAAACATTGGCGTGATGGTAAGGGAAGGTTTATGAAGAATCCGACTCGTGTTAGTCAGATGGAAAAGAGGAATGTTGAATCTGTTAAGTCAGAGAAATTACTAGAAGTAAATTCAGTGGAAATTAACAATAATCTTCATCTAATTAAGAATATAGATGAGGCGGGGAAGATAAAAGAAATAACTAAATTAACTGCGGCAGATATCCCTACTGCCAAAAGTGGTAAATTTAATGATTTCTTCAATTCCCTTTCTAGTAAGGAATTGGACGAACTATGGGTGAATAAGCAGATTAGAAAGAAAATTGAACGGCAGCTTAGAGAGCCAGGGGGTTTACATGAATGGCATTTAGTATCAAGGGCTCCACAATTCAAGGTTTGGAATGTTAGTGCTGAAAGAATTAAAGATTTAAGAACAGCAATAGCTGATGTTAAATTTGTAAATTCTAAGGGTATTCACGGAGGATTAGGCTCTACAAAAGCACATAACGAATTATTAGAAATTATTGATACTTCCAATGATTATAGTACCTTTATTAGAAGGCTTAATAATTGGTCTCACTATCGATTAGAAGGTGGTATTTCATCACTGCCGAAAGGATTAAGATTAAATTAGGAGTGGATTACTTATGGAAAAGCAAGGAATCGTTTCAATATGGTTAGGCAATATTAAGAACCAAAAGCAATTAGAAAAGTATGTAGATTTAACATATGATGAAGAGGGAGAGTCTGTACCTTCTAAATTTTTTGAGGACTTTAATATTGATATGGATGAAACAGATGAGGATTTTATTGAAAAAGCAGTATTAGAAGAAAAGAGTGATGAGATCTCTGTTTTGTTGGAAGGTTGTTCATATGAGGAAGTTATAATACCTATAATCAAGGAGAAAATTAAATTGAACAGCTCTTATAACACTGTTATCTTGATTTATAATTTTGAGTACAAGAGTTTAGTTAATTCTTCAGGAGATTTTGATTATATTACTTCTACTAGTTATGTATAAGAGTTTTTTTAAATTAAATGTCAAAAATATATTGTTATTATATTAATCTAACGGCCTTGAATAGCTAGTTTGCTTTTCAAGGCTTTTATTTATTTAAACCTTTGGTTTATGGGGAAAATCATTGACTACTGCATTCAAACTACAACGAAAAAGATGTAAAGGATAAGAGCAAACACAAAAGAATAGAGCAAGAAGCTAATCGCTTTGCTTCCGCTTTTTTGATGCCAGAGTCTACTATAGTTCCTGAACTTGCTTCTGCTGGATTAGATTATCTTCTTCTTTTGAATCAGTCCAGGCCATTATATATAGAGCAGAGGAGCTAGAGATATATACTTCCAATTATGCTTTATATTTAAGACAACAAATCAGCAGAAAAAAATGGCGACTAAGAGAACCATTGGATGATACGATTCCTAACATATGAATCAAGACTCAAACAAACACCTGCAGAAACGAATTCAATTGTCGTTTTTGAAGGGAGTAGAGGTGAGTCTTTATGTACTCTAAAACCACCATCGGATCCCAAGTTACAGAAAATCCTAATGGAAGCTGGTATTAATGGAATTGAGTATAAAGGTGGAGTTCCTGATTTTTCACCTGTAGCAAAAGCGCAAATTGAGGTTGATTATATGTTAGGTGGAAAAGGGCCTAAAGGAAATGCTGCTAGAGGTTATAATTTTGAGCAAGCAAATGAAAGATTAGCAGATCAACTTAATAATTCACCAAAATTGGCACATCAGTTTGGACTGGATTCTGGTGGAGTTACAGCAAAAGACATAGAAAAATACCGAGTGATAAACAAATTAACATGGCATGAGTTAAATGATGGAGTTACTATGCAACTTGTGCCAACAGAAATAAACGCCTAATTTGGACACCTTGGTGGAGTTGGTGAGATAAACGCGGGGGTTTTTGAACCTGGAGGGTTTGCAAATAAAGAGTAAGGAGATTTGAACATGACAATAAATGATAAAATCTTTGGAGAACTTGATTATTAGTATAAATGGGTAGGATACAGAACTATAAAGTTTTTAGGAAAGGACACAGAGATAGCATTATTGGTAGGAGGTACAGAAGATGGAGAATTTGATGAAGGGCAATACGTGGCATACAACTCATTAATGGATAATTGGGAACAAATCCAACATAGCATATTACAACCAATTTTAGATTATTATAAACAAAAAAGGCATGAACTAGGCTATGATGATGCCGTTAACTAAAATTATCTATTAATTGAAAAAGTTGATCAATTAATAGAACATATCACATTAGTAGGTATTTCTGTTCCGTATGATTTCCTTCGCGATGGGCGTGATATAGGAGTATCATTTGACTGTTCGTGGGATGAAGAAAATGGTTTAGGGGTTCGTCTCATAAATAAAAAAGTAGATGAAGTAGGCTATCAAGATGTTGCAATTTAAGTAGAATTATTCGCAAGAAATATGTATAAAAGAGTGCAAATGATTGCTTTATTTTGGGGATTAATAAAAAAACAGCAGAGGGAGGTACTAGAAATCTCTGCTGTTTTTTATAATAATTCAGGAAGGTGAGAAAATGATTTTACCAGAAGAGTTTAATAAGAAATGGAATGTTGAGAAAGACGGGCCCCTAATAAAATTTGAATATGATGCTTTAGTAAACACAGGTTTTTCTGATGAAGTAAAACAGTTTTTATCTATAGGAGGTTTACCTGAAACTCCCGCACCGTATCTGGATTTTACTTCCTCACAAGGGGTATTAAATTCTATTACAAGTATATTCAGTATGCCAGAAGAGTTTCAAAACTATTGGTTTTTAGGGTCAACTGGTTCTGGTGATCCAATATGTATAATAAAAGAAACAGAAAATGTGGTGTTTCTTAATAATGGTAATGACTATAAAGAAGTATTTATTAATTCTTCCATAAATCAATTTGCCGAATGTTTATTAGTATATTCAAGAATGATTGATAAGGCAATTCAAATAAATGGTGAAGATGCTTTTATCGATAACGATATACCAGAATCCGTAATTAATTGGTTAAAAGAACAATTAAATAAAATTGACCCTAAATGTATGGGAAACGGGTATTTTTGGCCTATTGAAGTTGAGAATTTTTATGAATAAACCATGCTAAAAAACTTCATATAGAAAAGCGGTAAAGTATGTAGCTGGATGATTTAATACATTAAAAGGTTTATATTTTAAACTTTTTATAATTAAGGAAATACTTTTGGATTTTGTGCAAAAACATCACTTGAATTTCATGAGTGATGTTTTTTGTTTTAGAGAAATGGTTATTACAACTGAAAATTAGCAATAGTCGTTTTAGATTCGTTACATCTATGTAGTGTAAAGGGTTATGAAAAAAGGAAATTAAAGTGATGGAAAGATTAATGAAGGAGACTTAAGAAAGTAAAAGGTGCAATGACGAATTATTTTGAGAGATTACTAGATTATTGTAATGACAAATATAATGGAGTCCCAAAAGCTCCGTGGGATGGAGACATAAATCCGGTACTATATTTAAGTGAGCCTGACGAAGAAGAGTATATTTTTGGAAGCCAATAGAAAAAAGAGATGTTGAAGACTTTGACACAATTGAAACTGAAATTAAAATACGCTTGCATGAAACAATCAAAGAATATTTCAATAGTTATTTCAATAGTTATTTATCTTTAAGCTTAGAGGGTTTTTATCATTCAAATTATATATACCTTGAACCTGTTGAGCCAAATAAAGATTTATTGACTTATTTTAAAAACTTGAAGAGCTATGAAGAAAGCCGAGGCAATGAATTCAGATATATACAGATAGGTTTTATTTCTCCAGATGAGAGGGCAATTAACGTAGATAACGAGACAGGAAAAGTTTATATAGAGGATTACGAGACGAATGAATTGAATTTAGCGGCACATTCTCTTCAAGAATTAATAGAAGAAATAAAATTGAAGAATAAATAGAGGAGAAAACTATATGGAACTAAATAATGCCGTAGTTGAAGCAATAACATCTAATAATTGGCTAGAATACTGTGGAGTTGAAACTAATCTTCCAAAAGGAATTAATTATTCTTATTTATCAAATAAAAAAGTAGTTAATAAGAATGTAAAAGGAGTGAAATGGGAAAATATTTGTCTTGAAGAGAGAAATAATTTAACGGGTTATTTAGCCAAGAATAAACCGGAGCTGTATAATAAAAATTGGAATGTATTAGTGAGAGAAATTAAAACAGAGGTATTACCTAAAGTTGTTGATAAAATCGAAAGCCAAGTAAGCATATTAGGGTTATCAAGTGATATAGTGAATTCTGTTAAATTTGATATTATCAACATCATTATGGTGCTTACATATGAGAAATATTATAATTCAGATTTTCACACCAGTATGTTAGACATCTATTTAAGTGGTCATATTCCTTGTGGATGGGACGGAGATTATCCAAATGGAAAAATATTAGTATATTAGGAGGGGAAAATGGAGCGTAATTTAGCATATTATAGCGAGATGAAAAAGGTGGTTAATCATTTTTTAGAAATATGCCAATTAACCCCGGAAAATTTAGATGAACAAGAAAAACAAGTTGTATCGACATTTTGTTTCGGTATGATAAACAGCTATTCTCTTAAAGAGAAAAAAGATGCTGTACAGATTCAGGGAGCTACCATAAATATACTTATAGAAGTATTTTCGTATTCTCCCTCAGCTAGTGCAGAGTTTTTTGATTTTTTAATTGAGTGTACAGATAAGTCGTTTCATCCTACTATGAATGCTATTATTCATAGGGAAATTCAGGCATATCATCAGTATAAAGAGAATAGGAATCAAGAATTAAAAGAAAACATTCATAATATAATAGATATAATTAAAAGTGGTTCCTAAAGAACTTTTATCCATTAAATATTAGTAAGCTATAATCTGAAAAGAGCCTTAAGTTTTGAAGTGATCCCATAAAGTTAGACAGGTTATTTTGGCAGGCAACTTGCAGGGCATGAGTTCGGTATTGGGCTGGACTCATGCCTTTTAATTTTGTTTTGATCCTCTATGCTTATAGTAAATACACTTCTTCAATTCCTTTTTAAAATGTTCAACATTTTAAAATTGCTTTAAATAAAGAGGTTCAGACTTCATAATTCCAAAGAAGATTTTGACTATACCATTATCGTAACAATTTCATTTTCGTGACATATTCTGTGTAATTCCTTGTTGATTTACAGAATAGGGGGGTCTTTATTACTATATTATTAAATGCGAAAGTGCTGAGGTTGTTACCGTAAGAAACACTAGTTGGGTTAAGTGTAGATTTTGATCAGCGTTTCATGATACATTGATAAATATGTTTAAGAATATAATACACTTTATTGGATAATCTACTGCACTATATAGAGATCTCAAAAGTAAGTTATAGCGAACTTATTTTAGAGGATATTAATGAGGAGAGAAATAGTTTGAACCAAAAAGAAATGAGTGAATTTATTCAATTCAATTCCGAGATTAATGATTTTACTGGAGGAGTCTCAGACGAAATTATTAAAGAAGTTGAAAAAGCACTTAAAGTGAAATTTCCGGATAGTTATATCTGGTTTCTTGAAAATTATGGTTCTGGAGGACTGTTTGGAGTAGATATACTTGGCTGTGGGAAATCCGCAACTCCATCTGTAGTAACAAACACTGAAAGATTTCGGAACATTGGATTGCCAACTCAATACGTAGTTGTTGAAAACTGTGAAGAGTTTGTATATTGTTTAGATACTGAAAACCTAATTGACGCTGAATGTGTAGTTGTGTCGTGGGACAGAATTGATGGATATAGTGGCAAAAGAGCAGATAACTTTTATGAGTTTTTAACAAATAGACTTCTTGATGCCAAAGAAAACTGGGACGAAGACTTTTAAAATTAATCTATATGGTTGTTAAGTTATTTAACCTTGATTGGCTCTATACCTTTCAAGGTTTTTTATTATGTTCAAATGTATAGAGGGAGGTCTGAAACTTTAAAACCTATGATATAAACAAGATGAGCATTTCAAAAAGTTATTCTGTTAATTATGAGAAAACGCCAAGAGAAAAACTTTATGAGGAAATTAAAAGAAGAAATCCAGCAAATTTCAGTCGGTAAGTTTAAATAAAGGAGACTTAGGATGAGTGTAAAAGGGACAATGACGAATTATTTTCAGAGACTGCTAGATTATTGGAATGAAAAATATAATACATTTCCAAAGGCTCCATGGGATGAAGAAATAAATCCACTGCTATATTTAAGTGAGCCTGATGAAGAAGAATATGTTTTTTGGAAACCAGTAGAAAAAAAAGATGTTGAAAACTTTAGTGCAATTGAGACTGAAATTAGAATGCCTTTGCATCACTCAATCAAAGATTATTTCAATAGTTATTTATTTTTAAGCTTAGAGGGGCTTTATCATTCAAATTATATATACCTTGAACCTGTCGAGCCAGATAAAGATTTATTAAGTTATTTTAAAAACCTTAAGAACTATGAGGAGAATCAAGGTAAGGAATTTAGATATATACAGATAGGTTTTATTTCTCCAGATGAGAGGGCAATTAACGTAGATAATGAAACAGGAAAAATTTATATAGAGGATTATGAAACTGATGAATTAAAATTATTAGCAAATTCTCTTGAAGAATTAATAGAGGAAATAAAGTTGAAGAAATAATAATTTATTGGATAAATTTATTTTAAAATAGGGTTCTTAGGAGCCTTATTTTTATTATGTCTCCATTTTATCCAAGGGATGAGGAAATGAAAGGGACATTAATTGTAATAAGTAATGGAAATATACTTTAGTAAGCTGTTAAAGAAATGGAAGGATTTTAACGGTACTTTACCTATGACTCAATGGATCGAAGGAGTAAAAGATTTTATTTTTGAAGGTGAAAAAGATGAAGAAGATTATATATCCTGGAAACCTTTAAAAAAAGAGGTTAAGAGTAATTTTGAAGATATAGAAAAAGAACTTAACGTTCATCTACATCCGGATATCAAGGCACTTTATAATTGTTACTGGTTTTTAGAGTTAGCTGGAAACTACAATGGACATGATTTAGTGTTAAACCTTGTTATACCAGGTGTAGAATTAGAAAAATTTAAACATGAAACAGTGCTTTATAAAGAAGCCCATAATGAAAGCGGAGAGGTGAAATTAGAAGATTATGAAAGAAATTCATTTGAAATTATTAGTGGAAATCTATCAAAATTAATTGGAAAGTTATAAGTGTGTTTAAATGTTTTATTTTTATTAAAATTATTAAAAGAAGCTATATTAAACAAAATTTCTTTTTGAAACACAAAAAATATTGGTGCCAAAAATTTTCATCAAAAGGCGGAAGCGTGGTTTATAAAACAACAAAAGGAATGCGAGTCTATAATGCGATGGTTCTTTATCAAATGTTAAAGGTTTCAAAGCAATCGAATAAGCGGCTTTACGAACCTGTATTCTGGGCCCACAATGCCAACAGTTAAGGAATGATTTAAAGGGGATAACTAAATTATGAGATACGATTTTGTTAAGAATCAAAAAGGTAATCAATTTTATCCTGTAAGTAACAATGATATTGCAGAGGTAGAAGGAACATTAGGGTTAAAGTTCCCTTTTGAATTAAGGAAGTTTCTTTTAGAGGTTGGTTATGGCTTCCTCCAAAGATCAGAATATAATATTAATCGTATTATGGGGCCTTCTTCTATCAGGGGTGCTAGATTAAAAGTTAATGATTTTGAATTTTATCCTGATATAGAAGTTTACGAAGATCTGGAGGAGGACAAATTAATATTTTTTGAAGCTAATGAAAGTGCGTTGCTACTAATAGAAATAAGTGAAGAACAGCATAATGCGATTTATTACGATGATATAAAGATTGCCGATTCCTTAGAAGAGTTTTTAAAGAAGGTGATGGAGGATGATAAGTACTATATTGATTTAGAATAATACAATACTTATTGAATATTAAAAGCTTTATTTATATTAAAAAATGAACAATAGATAAATAAAGAACCCAACAAATAAAAGGCATCGGCCAAGGTTTAGCCAATGTCTTTTATTTAGGTAGATATTATTAAGAAGGTTCATTCTTAGGAAGACGACGAACCATTCATTCTAAGAATATAAATTGCATAATATTCAAATGTAGTAAAAAATAATCCGTAGTATAGCACACTTAAATAAATTAACAAGAAATAAAAACACTTCACTTTATATAGTGTACAACACTGCCAGCGTGGATATCTTGTTATATAAACTTTTAAATCTTTCCATATAGAAGCAAGAAATTAATCTAAAGTACGATCATATTAATTCCAGTTTTTCTCGATAAAATGAAATGCCGGTCGTAAATTTGTTTTATTAGCAATTGAAATAAGTGCGGGTACCACTGAAGGATCCGTTTTAGAGAAATTAGGAATCCTCGGATTTAACCGGAAAAACTGATCGCCTAAAAGCTCAGAGCTAACCATTGATTCATAATAGCTCGATCCACCAGAGATAATCTGAAGAAACGGCAGCAATGGCTCATTTGGAGACCGGTCTAAAAGTACTCCCCAATTTGGCGGAAGGTCTTCCATATCTTCAGGTCGTATGTTATCGGCACTCACCATTCCCCATCCCTTTGTATCTCTCCTTAATTGAGTTGGTTGCTCCCCTGTTCCGATGGATAATACGGCAATTTGATCTAACGGCTGCTTTGCTTTTCCCACTGCAAACGCGATACTAGCTGTACTGGTATTAGTTGCTACTGTATAACCATCTACGTAGTTTTGATAAGCTCTTTGCGTTGCGGGAGCAGCGCTGCTTCTAAGTATTACGTCACTTGCTTTTTCATTAAGATAGGGAGAACCAGGAAAATTATGAAATAACACAGGATTCCAACGATTCAGCTCCGGTGAAAATAAGTGAAAGGATGGCACAACAATTCGTTTCTTTAAGTCTCTAAGGCGAAGGTCTCGGGGGAAAAACGTTCGTATGGCTTTAATAAAACCAGAATAGGGTAGTTGTTGGTTAAAAACAGGTCCGCCCGGTCGGGAAACGCTGAACGCCGGTAAGATGTGATCTTTGAAAAACTGAAACGTCTCTTCTGGTGATCTTCCGCTTGCTAGTGCAAGAGCAGTGAATGAACCAATCGAATTTCCTGAAAAAACATTGGTTTCACTAATTAACTTAGGGTTTTGATAAGCCAATCTATTCAAAAGTTGTAAACTTAAAGCACCTAAAGTGCCGCCTCCATCAAAGGTCATAATCCGATATTTTGTCAAAGGTGATTTCTCCTTTCGAATCCCATCAGAGGTATCATTCTGTATATGTTTATTTAATGTGTTGCAGAGGTATGAGTATCTCTTTTACCCCTCCTTTAGAAGCCAGGTTATGTAGATGAACATTCTTAGAAATAAATAAAGACTCCAACGAACCAAACCATCGGCTAAATCTTAGCCGATGGTTTTATTTGAGTAGATGTTGTTAATAAGGAACATTTCCTTGCTTAATTACAAAAATAAGAACAAGAAAGAGTATGAAAATGGAGATGAAGCTGAAAATATTATACTCATAACATTTCGTTCCTTCTTTTAATCTTTTCGCTCCCTTTATAAGTGCAGGCCAAATCTAAAATAGCCCTTTTAAAGAAATTAAAGGAAATATAGTGCCCGTTTATACAACATTTTATTGTAAGATAGATTAGTTGCATATGAATCGAATATTAGTAGGTTCACACTAACTTACCTATTATTAGTGTAAGGAATCAAGAAAGAGTGAGGGAAAGATCAAAATGTCTAAGATAAGGTATAAGAACCAAAAAGAATCCAATGAAGCAATTGCAAAAGCTTATATAGAGAACGATTATACAAATAGTCAGAATAAGCTGTTGCTAATATCAAAAGTTAATTACGGGAAAATAAATTCAAAGGAATACTACTCGTCAATAGACGATAGAGGTATGAATCTTTATGAATTTAACAAAAATGCTGAGCGAAATTTGACGTTAATTGAACGGTATGAATGGTCTGATTTCTCTGGCGTTACAATCGACCATAGCATTACAAAATCAGTATTTATATTTGTCGGTCATGGTGAAAATAGGGATATTACAATAGAAGAAAAAGGAAAGGAAGTAGAGCAAGTTATTCGTAACCATTCTTCTATGGAAGTTAGTGTAGTAAAAAAACCTGTCTGGACTAAGGTATTAGGATATCGTTCACAGACCAGTTGGAAAATGTTTATGGCTTCTACTGTTTACACCTTAATTCTTTTATTCATATTACATCCCTTATTACCAGCAGCTACTCATAATTTTATTATGGGACTAGCTTTACTGATTCTGTTTTTAAGCATCATAGGCTTATTTATTGGATTAATAAAGCCAAAGTGGGTATTGCCTAAATTTAAAATCAAAACAAGAAAACGTGTATTATTTTCTTATCTATATTTAATTATTAGTTGTTTTTTTATTGCTGTAGCTTTTACAGATGGAGAATCAACTTCTACCCCTGCTTCAACTCAAGTAAGTTCTTCGCAAAACAGCGTCACTGTTTCATCTAAAAAAGATGGTGCTGATAGCAGCGAGCAAAAAGTTGAAAAGAATGATAGTGATAAAGCAGTAAAAGCAGAGAAAAAACAAAAAGCTGGGGAGCAAGCGGCAAAAGAAGAAGCAAAACGAAAAGCTGAAGAGCAAGCAGCAAAAGAAAAGGCAGAACAAAAAGCTCAGGAGCAAGCAGCAAAAGAAGAAGCAAAACAAAAAGCTGAAGAACAAGCAGCAAAAGAAAAGGTAGAACAAAAAGCTCAGGAGCAAGCGGCAAAAGAAGAGGCAAAACGAAAAGCTCAGGAGCAAGCGGCAAAAGAAGAGGCAGAACGAAAAGCTCAAGAGCAAGCGGCAAAAGAAGAAGCGGAACGAAAAGCTGAGGAGCAAGCGGCAAAACAAGAAGCAGAGCGTAAAGCTCAACAACAAGCAGCTAGTCAACAGGCTACAACTAGCAGTTCTACTAGCAACAGTGGAAATTATAAGCCATTTGAAAACGATCCGAGTGATGATCAACAGTCTAATATGTCTTGTTCGGGACAAATCAAAGGTAACAAAAATTCAAAAATTTACCACGTACCTGGCGGAGCTTATTATGATAGAACTCAAGATAATATTGTTTGGTTCTGTTCAGAAGCGGATGCACAGGCAGCTGGGTATAGAAAATCTCAACGATAAAAAATGTATGCAATCTTTAAAAGCTCTCCTATATGTTTCTTGGAGAGCTTTTTTCTTTGTGAGAGATTATTTAATGTAGGTATTAAAGGCACAGAACGAGTAAGTTTTAAAAGCAGAGAAGATATGAAAAAAGAATTCTTTGAATAAAACAACTTGGATAAGAAAGCTTAAAGTAGCGTTTTGTAAACGCATCTGCAAATAAAGTTCCCTTGCTCATCTGATGCTGTCATATAATAGAATTAGCTATTATACTTACATTTATTAATACTTTTTCAAAAACGGTCTTAGCTCTAAGTTTTTTAAATAGTTTTATAGATGGGAGTTAAAGCAAGCTTATGAACAGAGAAGAGTTACTTCAAAAAATAAAGAACTTAAACATTTGGAAAAAAAGAGATCAAAGAGCTCCGCACAAACCATTGTTAATACTGTATGCCCTAGGTCAGCTGCAGGCCAAGCAACGAATGCACCTACCATACAGCGAGGTGAAAATCCCTTTAAAAGAGCTGCTTATGGAGTTTGGACCTTCTCGGAGTTCCTACCATCCGGAGCATCCTTTTGTTCGTTTGACAGGAGATGGAATATGGGAACTAAGTGAAGAAGTTGATAAGCGTAGCTTTACCGATAAATATTTGCTGAGCACAAATATAATGGGCGGTTTTACATCGGATATTTATTACCTTTTTGCGAATGATCCTAAGCTGCTTCAAGACGTCGCGCAATTTTTATTAAACGAGCATTTTCCAGATACAATTCATGAAGATATATTAAGAGCCGTAGGCTTGGATTTTGAAACACAGTTAAAGCGAAGAAGAGATCCAAAGTTCCGAGAGAAAATTCTGCAAGCTTACGGGTATAGCTGCGCTGTTTGTGGGTTTAACGTTCGTCTTGGACATAATTTAGTTGGTGTAGAGGCCGCTCATATTAAGTGGCATCAAGCGGGAGGGCCAGATATTGAAAGTAACGGAATTGCGTTATGTTCAATGCATCATAAATTATTTGATCGAGGAGTTTTTACTTTTTCAGATCATAATGAGCTGTTAGTGGCAACTCAAGCGCACGGCACAAACGGATTTGAAGAGTGGCTTATGAAATTTCACGGACAAAAGCTTAGAGATCCTATTCATCCGGCGTATCAGCCGAGTGAAGATTTTCTTGGGTGGCATGTTAGAGAAGTGTT
>ENA-ORXC01001015-ORXC01001015.1-marine-metagenome-genome-assembly--contig:-NODE-1015-length-17656-cov-4.964219_pt1 | contig 17656 bp, 13 predicted proteins | sample MGYA00237865_ERZ511478 | MGnify/ENA metagenome assembly ERZ511478 | reverse complement strand
CGCCGCCCCTTCCCCACCAGCGTCGGTCGAGGGGCCGCCGCCGCCGCCGCCGCCGCCGCCGCCGCCGGCCGCAGCGTCGGCATCGACGACGAGGCGCACCTCCCCCCCGTCGGCCGCGTCCCCGCCGTCCGCCTCCCCGTCGAGTTGAATGTACAGGCAGGGGTGGGGGAAGGCGGACGTGTCACGGCAGACGGCGTGGAGGATGAGGGATTCCATGGGGATGACCGAGGGGGGGGGGACGGCCCCAGCGTCCGTGCCGCCCGCTTGAAACGTGAGTGCCGCTGCCGTGACGGTGAGGCCGCCGGCAGCGCCGTCGGGGGTGTGGGGGAAGCCATACGCCCGGATGCCAGAGGGGGCACGGAACAGCGGGGGGTTGGGGGACGGTGGAGACATGTTGCTTGTGGGTGGGACGCAGCGAGGGGGGGGGGAAGGGGACTAGAGGGTGGGAGCGAGACACAACCACAAGACCGGTGCCTGGAGCGCTCGAGCGCAGAGCGTAGCCAGGACACGAGGGCAATTGACGATGGGACGACGCGCACCGCCTTGATCCCGCTTTCTGCTGTAAGCTAGTACCTATGTAGGTACCTCCTGGACCGGAAATGCCGCTGATGTTACAGTACTGTACGCGCCGATGGCGTGCCTCGCATTATCCAGTCAGGACGCTCTGGCGGTTTGTTCGGACGCTTTGACGGTATGATGCGTTGGGACGTCTCCGCACGTCTGCCCACTACGTTCACCAACGCAAGTCGCAACATCGGCGGCGTTAATCTACATGATTCCAAACACGTGCTTGCGAGAAGTAGCGTACGGACCAAGGGTATGCGGCGGACAACCCCAAAAAACATAGGGTTTCGTTACACACCCACAAGACACAGCACGTCTGTTCAGACCGACCTCGGCCGGCCCGAGGTCCCTACAACAGCAGGGACATCCCCACCCATACCACTGCACACGAACACGCACACGCGGAAAAGAAGAAAACAAGAGGACGAGGACGGCGCCGTAAAAAAAACGATCAAAGGTACAGACAGCATCGGCAGCACCCTCCGAGCAGACGCCCGTGCGACAAGCAGGAATACATACAGAAAGCGGCGCTTACTCTACATTCCCAAGGGCGCAGTCACCGTGCGGTAAAACGCGAAACGCTTACTTGGCCACCTGGTTCTTGATCACCCCGTACTCCAGCTCTTCCAACTCGGTCGCCTGCAGCTGGCGCTGCACGTCCGGCATCTTGCTGGCGACGGCCTCCTGGGAGGCGGCGTAGATCATCTTGCTCCTGACGCGCGAGTACTCCGGGCTCCAGAGGATGAGGCAAATCTTGCTCTTCGTCACCGTCGGCTGTTGGAATGGGCAAGCAGGGCGCGGGAGCGGCATAAAGAGCAACACAAGGTAGCCCAAGGCAGACACGAGAGTTAGAAACCACCCAGCCACAAGGTGCGCGCATCAGTGCAAGCAAACGATGCAGGAGGGACCGGTCATATCGAGCCGCAACCACAAACGTGGGTGTTGACCCAGCGATCCACACCGTGCACGAGGCCGCCCCGACCGGCCTCGTCAACAAGACCCGCCTGATAGCGCCGACGGCGTCGAGCACCATAACTCCGCCTGCCAGAGATTGTCTGTCCAATCGATCCCAAACGAAAGCAGACCAGCCAGGCTAATCGCCATGCCATACACTGGATACGCGCTGTGAGGCACGCCAGCGCTACATTGAGTAACGCCGCGGCGACCTACCCGACCGCCACCTGACCCACCACCAAGAGAGCACGACACCACACGTACCTGGTCCTTCCACTCAAAATCGACAACGACGTAGCGGCAGTCGGACTCGGGCAGCAGCTTGACGAAATCCTTCCAGTCGCCTTCATGGTCGCCCTGCGACTTCGGCAGGATGCTGTCCACAACGACCTCGGACATGTCATCATTGATCTTAAGGATCACCGCGCGGTGAGTGCGCGACCGCGACAGCGCCTGGTACTCCTTGATGCATTGGTCGTTCACGGCAATACCGGACGCCATGGCGTCAGAAAGGGGGGGAAGGAGAGGGGGACAGCAGGGATGAGGGTGTGGTCGGGAGTGGTGAGGGCAGGATGGTGTTCGAGGGCGTCAATGAGACCAGCAGGCACCACGGTCGGCACTTCGGACGGGCGGCGCGGAGAGGGGCACAAGGCAGCAGACGCTGACGGTCGGGGGGGGAAGGGACCGGCGTGGGCAACTTGCGGTGCCAACAACTAGCCAAATCAGGCTGCAAAGCGGGCCGGGGGCACCACAACCTCAGGGGCAGCGCCAGCGCGCCGTCGAGCCCCCCTGCTGTCAACGCGGTGTGACGGGGGCGTCAGCATGGCGGCCAGGCAACCAATCGGCACCGATTGCCAGGCCGCCGCCGGCCCAGCCCAACCGCGCCTATCGTGCTGTGCGGGCCCACCGGGCAGGTGTGGGTCCCCCTTTCAATCGCTTCTTGCAACCCGCTTGCTTTCAATTTTGTTAAAATAGTGAAAACTAGGGGAAAATGACAATTTCTGCCTCAGAGCTCCCAGACTGCCATCAGACTCGGCTTAGTTGGTTGGCAATCGAAGAGATGCTGACAGAATTGTTGCGAAAGCAGTGGCTGGTCCATCAGTGGAGGGGGGCTTGCAGTGCCATGGACGACGACGAGCGAAAAGGCGGCAAGCGATTGCATAAGACATGCACGTGTACGGGGATTTAGTTGAAACAGGTGACCAGACCCTGTTCAAAGTATCGTATTTTCCTCATGTGTGCCGTCAAGTTCAGTGAGCCTTGTGGCTGAGAGCACGCTTCCGTGCCAGCCTCGCTCTTGCCGTCTGTTTTTTTCGGTGGCAGCTCGCTACTGTTGTTCAGTCTGTGTCATCTCACTGCTCCTTCACTGTGGCCTTATCCCTCCTCTCTCCAAGATGCCGTCACGCCTACTGCCACCCCTCGCCTTCGCGCCCGGCTTTCCCCTCGCCTCCTTCATCCACTCTGTCGGAACTCGGGGCGGTCCCAGTGGCACCGGCGCTCCTCGTGTGCATCCCGACCTCCATCGAAGCCGGCACCCACCAACTCCTGGCAGCGCCACTGCCGCTGCTGACGTCCCCGACCAAACGGCAGTTGACGCCGGCGTTCCCACCCCCCCCCCGGCCCCCGCCAATGGCGCTACCCACACAGTCACCTACCGCGGGCGCCCCATCACCGTGTCTCACGGCACGAGACTCCGGACTGCGCTCATCCACGCGGATGCAACGCCTCACAATGGGGGCTCCAAATTGATTTGCTGTCGCGGCCTGGGCACCTGCGGCACCTGCGCCGTGGCCGTGCGGTCACCGCTCGCGGGTTCTACCGACGCGGCGGGGGGGCACCCAGGGCTGTCTCCGCCACTGCCGTCGGCGCGGGAGCGGGCGCGGCTCGCCTTCCCGCCCCACACTGCGGAAGCGTCGGCGGCGCGGCAGCTGCGGCTGGCGTGCCAGGTGCGGGTGGTTGGGGACGTGACGCTCGTTAAGGGGGAGGGCTTTTGGGGACACCAGTCGGGCGTGTTGCCGCCCCTGACAGAGGGGTGAGGGCTCCCCTTCTGGCGCGGGCTCCGTAATCGAGCAGCGGGTGCCGTGCCGTCTACGGCGCATAGCTGTTTCCCTGCAGGAGTGGAGTCGCTACTTGCAGGGCAGCCGTTGTTCATGGGCTATGCGAGATATTTAAAAACAACGGTAACAAAGATATGTTCAAACATGGCAACCCCCAGTTTCTCCCCGTCACACTACTGTACACGGCCACCGCATCAAGAGCGATCCAGCAGAGCGGGCGCCTGCGCACGGCGGCATATGGCAGATACACGGCTAATACTATTGACAGCGGCAGCGGCCGACCTCGTTGAAGCCTCCGCTCAAGCCACGATCGACTTACCCGCGCCGCCGAGGCCGTCGAGCGTACTCAGCGAGTTGGTCGACGATGGGGACGACACGTCCATGACGCCGACGCTCTCTCCCGTCCGGTCAATCGGGCTCGTCGACGGCGGCGGCACCGGCGTCGTGGCCACGTCCACCGCAGCGGTGGGGGCAGCCGCAGGAGGCTCCGACGATGACGCACCAACCACCTCCACGACCGCAGAAGCGACGCCCCGCACAAACGGCCCGCCGACGCCGCTGTAGGCGGTCGCCCGCGACGCGACGCCACTGACGACCCCCCCAACCAGGCCCGCCGCGTCGCGCGCGGTGCGCATCACCCCACCGACGACGCTGCCCGAGCGGGCCGTCTCCACCGCCACGTACTTGGAGCGGCCCGCCGACGTGAGGCGGGTGGCGAGCGCGAGCGCACGGCGCGCCAGGCGCGCGCCCTCCGACGGGTACTCGACGGCAGGGCCTTCCGAGACGACGGCGGCGTACGAGGGTTCGGCGCCCACGGCCAGGGCCGCCCCGCCAGCGACGGCGGGGCCGGGAGCGGGCACCGCCCGAGGCACGGGGCGAGCGATCGACAGCGCATCGGCGGCGCCGTCGGCCACGTCGAGACCCCGGTGCGCAATGTGCGCCACGGCCGCGGCGAGGGCGGAGAGGAAGGCCACACCCGTGGACGAAACGCGTGTCACCTCCTCTGCCGAAAGCTCCGCAGCTGCCGCGTCGACGACCGCACGGGAGCGGCGGGTGAGGTCGGCTTTAGTCGCTGCCGCCGCACGTTCGGCTTCGGCACGGGCTTTTTGGGCACTGGATGGAGAAGAAACAGAACAGCATAAACAAGATGCAGGAGAGGCAGACACGAGAAAGCGGGGTCAGGTGTCAGTATCAAAAACTACAAGCACAGCTGCAACTGCTACAAGAAGAGAGAAGAACGGCCCTCCCAGTCAACGACGTACAGCCCAGCGAAAGGCAAACAAACCAACGTATACCCCCGTGATGCCCTCTCATATCCCAAAAGTGCAGAGAAGCAAACATACCGCTGCACGCGCTGCGCAATAGCCTCATCCGCAACGGTCGTCACACGCTCCGCCGCCCCCCCAACCGTCCGAGCCACATCGTCGACGACCGAGCCGCCGCGCGGGTACGCGTCCTTGAACGCGGTGACCGCCGGCTTGACCGCCTCGGCGGCAGGGCGGCCGACAACGTCAACCGCCAGGTCCACCGCCGTCCGCACGGGGCCGCGGGGGGGAGCGGGCGCATCGTTGCCGTCGACGGGCGGAGGAGCGTCCATGACCATTAAGCGGGGGACAGACAACGGGTGGAGAAGGATGACGGGGAGGGGGGGGGGGCCAGCCTCAGCGAAAAGGTAAAAGTGTGGACGGGACAGGACGACCACCACGGGCTGTCGCTGGATGAGTGGATGACGACGCAAACACCGTAGCTGGTGAAATGACCACGCGGGGTCCGGCAGCGTTGTGGCAAGGAGCGCGACTGCCACTGAAAAAGGACGCGGCCGCTGTGCTGCCAACCGTCGCTCGCGCTGGCCGCCCAGCTCAAGGCAGCGACAAGGGGCAGCTGAGCTGGTCAACAAAAGCGGGTGTCCACACCCCCCAACGGGCCGATCCAGGAGGGGGGGCCACTGGCTAAGTGCACGACACAGAAGCGTATGTCGTGCCCGTTGAAAGCTCGACCGCATGCTTCCAGATCCGGCACACCGTTCGTCGCCGGGGCTGCCAATCAACACAGGCAACAACGAGTGCCACGCTGTAAGAGACACATGCAATTCAAGAATGTACCTTGAAAATAAGTTGACACGTGGAAACCGAAAAGAGTATCCATTCAGAACCGACAGAAAGGCATGCAAAACGGAGAAAAGAAACACGCACGCATACCCAACAACCCACTCTGTTGTATACAAAAGAGATCACAAGAGTTCAGCGAAGGCAACGAACAAATAGACCAGTACAACAGAAAACCCGCTACACCATAGTGCCCGGCGTCGGCGGCGCCTCCGCGTGCGTCAGCGGCGTGCGGCTGCCCCGAGGGCTGACCGACCCCGGCTGGATGGCCGCCATGCGCACCTCCCCCTCCGAGTCGGAGGCTTGATCCTCCAGCAGCGTCTCTGCGTCCTGGGACAGGTGCTTGTACAGCTGCTTGCGCTGCTCCCTGTCAGCCGCCCGGCGCTCATCCATACTCTGCCGCCCCTCCTCGCCATAGTCGTCGTCCCCATAGTAGTAGTCGTCCCCGTCCATCTCACTCCCATAGTTGTAGTCGTGGAAGCGCAGGCGACGCTTGCCACTCTTGACCCGGTCAATGGCCGCCAGTGCCCGCTCCTCGTCGAGCAGCCCAGAGCTGTTGAGCACAAAGATGTACAGCTTGAGCGACTGGGCCACACGGAGGAGCACGTACGCCTGAGCGACGAGCACCATGACAATGGCCGCAATGTCCTTGGCCGACGCGCCCTTTTGCACGCCCTTGAAGGCGGCGGTGGCGTAGCCGGCAACGACCACAGACGTGACGAGCGTGGTGCCAAACAGCACAAACTCCTCAAGCCACAGGAAGAGCACGTGGCTACCCGCCCAGAAGAGCTTCTCCGAAGGCGATGCCCGCCGCGCCAGCCGGGGGAAGAGCATGGTGACAAACTTGGGGTAGTCGCGCCGCGGCCCCTTCTCCTGCGCCTCGAGCGCCTTCTTGTGCCGATCAATGATCGACGTGTTGATGTGGGTCATGTTATTCTCCTCCGCGCTGTCCTCGTGGTCAATGCTCTCATCTCGCGCGCGTCGCCGACCGCCAGACGCCCGCCGGTCCAAGCTGCTCCGCCGCGGCCGCCCAACATTGTCGCCGTCCGCGTGGCTCCCCCGCCGCGCGCCAGTTTCGAGGCCGTGCGCCGCGAGGTGGCGCGCCTCCAGCTCCCCGACCGGCAGGTTGCCGGCCACCTCCAAGCTCATCCGCCGCGGCGCGTCCGTCATGCCCTCGTCCTCGGGGGACCCGTTGCGGTCAATGGAGCCGCGGCGGCGGCCTTCGGTGGACGACCGGCGGCGGCCCTCGGTGGACGACTGACGGCGGCCGCCGTCGACAGAGGAGCGGCGGCCGCTACTCTCAAACGCGCCGCCGAGCCCGTCGATGGAGCGGCGGAGTTCGATCGAGTGCCGCGCGGGCGCCTCGGCGTCACCGTGGTCGGCGGGGTGGCGCCCGTTGCCACCTTCGGTGCTGCGCCGTGGCTCCGCCTCGGCTGAAAAGATCGAGTCGATGAACTCGGCCTTGTCCTTGGCCGACGGGGGGCCGTTGGCGTGGTCGCTGCCGTCGGACGGGCGCCCGTCCTCTCCGTCTAGCGGATCCGTGCGCTTCTTGCGCAGGTCCGAGATGGATGAGGACGAGGCGCGTGCAGAGCCGTCGCCGCCGAGCGACCGACGCACCGTGCTCCGCATCCCGAAATCCGTGTCGTCGGGGTCCACATCTCCGCCGGCTTCTTGCGACACGGAGCGGGTCGCCACCCGCGCCAGCTCCGAGGGTGACGGGCGGAGGACGTGGCCGCTCGGCAACACCCTGCCCATTGGCGAGTCGGGCTCGGTAACGTCGGCGGCTGCGGGGCGGGAGCCCTTGCTCGGCGGCGCGTCGTCGTCGAGGGGCAGACCGCCCGTTAGCGCCTGTGAGACGTCGTTAAAGTAGGTGGCGGGGCGCTTGAAGAGGCGCCAGTAGACGCGCGAGATCTTGATGCCGAGCGCGTCAGCGCCGAGCATGGCCGCGAGGGAGAGGCTAATGATCAGCGCTTGGTCAAAGGTCTGTGAGTCCCAGATCTTGCGGCGCACGTAATCGGCGAGGATGAAGACCAGCAACGCCACCCAGATGGTCCAATGGACCTCCACCAGGTTGCGGAACACCTACAAGGGGTGAAAAAACAACAGGGCAACCACACCAAGAACCAGAGGGCAAAACACGAAAAGGCCACACAAAGGATATCAACCATGAACAGACAAGAAGTGGTCAGTCAGCGGATCCATCGCACAGAGTGGCATGAGAGCGACTCGGAACTCGTCCGTCGCACCGCGCCGACCATCACCACCACGCCCACGGCCCACTAGATCTGCGCTCCCCACCGTCGCCCTCCAACGTACCTGCGTCTTGACCTTGCGCAAATACGCTGAGAAACTAAAGTCCTCGGGCAGCGCGCGGTAGTAGAGGAACTGAAAGCGCGAGTCATGAAAGGCCATCCGCTCGTGGAGGTAGTGGAATCGCTCCAGCTTCCACGGGTTGCCCTTCCACCAAAGCACCCACCGCCACAGGTAGTTGCGGTGGCGCTCGCGCTCCGTCTTGAGCTCTGTAAACTCCTGCTTGTTGGCAAGGTACGTGACAAACTCCATCGACTCGATCTCCTGCCAGCGGGCCGACAGGGACAGGGACGCCCACGTCGTCGCAAGGACGACAATGATGTAAAAGACGGCGAGGAGAAAGATGAGGAGATGGGCAAACTCAAACGACACAAACAGCTCGTCGCCAAACTTGCCAAAGGTCGCCGCCAGGATAAAGGTGAAGGACACAAAGCCGAGAATGAGGAGCTCCCGGTAGACGGTGCGGAGGATCGGGAGGAGGCTCGGGTGGCTGTGGCCGACATAATGCTCCAGGTGGTGGAGCAACACGTGGAAGACCAGCTGCGCGACGACCAGGCCGACGCCGAGGAGCTCCGACAGCTCCGCGTCGGGGGCGACTTTAGCGCCAGCCGCCGCCGCGTCTTCGGCGAGGGAGAGGAGCAGCACGCCGACCGAGGCGGCCACAATCCACTGCCGCGTACGCGCGCCCGTCATCATCTCGGCCATGGTGGACCGCGCCGCCCGCGGGCGACCGCGGAGCGCGGCCAAACAGCCGACGGACCGTCCGTCTTTGCGCACGACCGCGGCAGCGTGGGTGCCAACGGCGGGCACTCGCGGGCACTCGGGGCGGGGACGTTGGCGGCGGGCACAAGCGGCACCGGTGCCACAACGCAGCGTGGTGGGGCCCTTATGCACACCGCGGCGGCGGCCGTCGCGCTCCCAGCGGCGACGCTTGCACCGCGTTGGCCCCCCGCCCTCCCTGGCTGGCCGACAGCGGCGTCAGGGAGCGAGCGCCCTGCTTGAATTGTGCGCTCGAGTGTCAGAATGACGACGTCTCGTCGGCACGCGCTTTTCTGCCGAGTCACCCAAAAAACAGGGGTGCGTGACAGTGTGCTCAGAGGAGGGTTGTGTGATTCCCTGCCAGGCTGGGGCGCCACGGCGGCGGTTGACGGTGCAGCGAGGGTACACCCTCCGGCCTTGCTTTACGTACAGAGGGGCGAGGACCGACACCACACCCCCTGAGCACCACCACCACGTCGCCGGGTGCCACCAGGGTATGGGGGACGGGGGGCAGCAAATCGAACGGGCAGTTGGCGCACCCGCAGACGGCCCTGAGCGCGCGCCTCGGGCGCGGCCCTCGGGCCGCCGCCAGCGTCCTCCTTGCTGGTGCGCGCTCCGCTGGTCGTCGGGCCCGCTGCACACGGCCGTCGCACGTCTTGAGACGGGGGAACCGTGCGGAGAGGAACGCGACAGCTGCCCCGTGGATTCTGCGGGCGGGCGGGATTTTCGGCGCGAGACCCAATGAGGGCCCCTCCTCTGCGAAATGGGCACCGCGCGGGGTGGGGGGCGACACGCGGTACGTGCATGGGCGGCTAGAGTGCCACGCAGCAAGCGGATGGAAGTTGCCGATTGCCCCGCTGGGGGCACACAGTGGCCACCAGGGGCGGAATGGGACCGGCGCGGGGCTCGGCCAACAGCCTGGCGCAGCGCAAAGCGGCCGTTCAACCACCCATTCAACAATCCGGATCACGCGGCTTCGGTCAACGGCAAGGGCCCGCTCCGCCCTGAGACTGGGCCGGCGCCCGTCAGGCCTCGCGTGTTCAGGCCCGTGGGCCGCCGCGTGGAGCTGCCGTAGGGGTGGAGGCGGTCCCAGTCTGACGCGCGTCCCATGCTCCCGTACAACGGGTGGACCACGACGACAGACCAGTCCCACTGTAAGGAGTGCACTCGCAGCCACAGCAGAGGTAGGATGACCTTTTCATTGGGCGCGGTGACGCACACAGTGTGGGCAAGCGGCACAAGCCGGCCTCACCAAGACAGAACGGTCCGTGGTTGACGCATGACCCATCGGGACGCACGGGAGGCGTCCAGGCCGCCCGTTGACTGGAATGACTTCATGTGGGCCTGACGCGTGAGGCTACCTTGACTTCGACCACGCAAGGCGGGATAGAGTCACCCTCGCCTTTTTCGTCGGCTCGCCTTGGCCGCACAGACGGGCAGCGTGAAGCACGGGCCTGGCTGGAAGCCGCCCACGGTGCTCCCGTCAAGATCGACTACATGGGATTGGGGCACCGCGTGCCGCATTCGTAAGGCCATCGGCGCACGGTGTCCACAACCTATCCGGATGCGGACGAGCATCGGTCACCGACAGGCACGCGTGATGATGCACATCAGCGGAGCGATGGAGGCGATTCGACGGAGGTATTGACGGTCGGGCCCGGCGTGTGTCGACCCCACTTGGCGGCAGGCCTGTGGCTGACGGGCTGGTGCTCTGAAGAAGACATGCCGTGGCAGTGGCGTGAAACAGCGTCGACTGGGGAAGCCGGGGGAGGTCGTCGCCTGGCGAGCGGCGCGGCAAGATCTGCAGCGCCTCGCACAACACGGGCGGTCTGCGCTTCTAGCAGTCGACCTCCAGGGGCCTCCGCGACGCGCTATTGCAAGCAAAGATGACAAGAAATGTGTCTACCCAAACATGCTCTGCCCACCTCACAATCACTCGCGGTTCATGGCAGTACCCAGTACGACAATCCCCGCGGCGGGCCGCCACACAGCCCCATTTGTACAGACCCCGCATCAGGGCCCGCTCCGCTCAGCTGTGCGACCGGGTGTCCCTCTTCAGGGCATCGACGCCTTCCCAAACCACTTGCAGTTGCCCCCTCACACGGCCACCGGTGTCCCCCACCGGTGGGACGACACAGTCTCCTCACCCAACCCCCGCACCGCCAACAGGCCTGTCACCCGGGGTATGGCGCGCACTGGCATCCTTCGCCACGCAAGCCTGACCGCCTTTCACCCCCCCCCCATCCCTGCCGGGTCGCTACACAATGCACACACGCTCCAGCCGTGCACGGCGGCCTTACCCGCCTCTGCCACGGCCGCGCCAACGGCGACCACCACCGGCGGCAACCACGCGCACGAAGGGACACGCAAGTGCCACGGGCGAGCGCGACGCGCCCGCCGCCGCCGCGCCTTCCCCCTGCCCAGAGGCCGCTCCGCCCGACCGCTGGCGGTCGGCCACACCCCGACCGCGCGAGGCCAAACGCAGGGGTCTGCCGCGTGCGCTTGCCGCCGCCGATCGAATGTTCTGTCGAGCGTGGCGAGCACCACTCTGGGGGCTTGGCGGCTGCCGCTGCCCCCTGATCGGTGGCCATCCCCACACCCGCCACTGCCGCCGCCGCCACGGCGGAGGCGGCGGCGGCTCGTCGGCCCGTGAGCGGCGGCCGCGGCCGCCGTCGGCGGGCTGACGCGGAGCCCCCCGAGCGCGTCAGTGGCGACCGCCAGCGCCGCGTCCTCCCTCACTGCCGCATCGTCGGCCGCTGCGACGGCCCTCGCCGCCAAAGTTGCAGCTGCTGCCGCCGTGGCGTCGCTCAGGGCGGCGCGTGCCGCCAGTCTTACGCTGCTGCAGGCGCTGCTTGAGCGGAACGACCGAACACGGCACACGTTTCTGCAACGTGGTGTGGATCTTGGGGGGCTGCGGGACGGTCACGCCCGCGCGCGCAGACGCGGCCCGTCGATTGCTCGCGCCGGCTGCGCTCGCCGACCGAGGCAGCGTTAGAGCAGGCGGTGCTTCTTGGTCGCACTCCCACCAGTTCTGCACGGCCGCCGCCGCCGCTGCCGTTGCGGCCACGCCTCCGCCCCAGCCACAAACCGCCGTCGCTGCCGCCCCCGCCGCCGCCGCCGCCGCCGCCGCCGCTGACACAGCAGAAAGGCAGGGGTGCATGGGGCCTGGCCAATGCTTTGCTCCCTCCCCAGCCTTTCCCGCTGGCGCAGACACTGGCGACGGTCGCACCGCCGCCCACACGCCGCCCTCCAAACCGCAGAGGGAGGTCCGTCGACTTGGAACCATGGGTGGGGAGGGCGTCGAGACGACACACGGAGGGGCAACAGGGTCGGCTCTGCAGAGGTCGGTTGAAAAGCGGCGGCTGCCGCCGCCGTCACTGCTCGTAGCGCAGGCCCTGTGGCCGCCTCCGTCGGCCGGCCGGCGCCGACGCGTCAATCGGCACCCGTCGCCGCTTGGGGTTGAACCATCTGACAGATTTGGGTGCCGAAATCCGACGTTTGCCCCCGGTTAGGGTTACTAAGCTAGGGTTGCCCAACTGGTTTATCGTAATTGGTTAAAACTGGTTTACATTGGCAAGAAATCGAACATCGCTTGCGAACCAGTTCTGGACGTAAAATATTGGTCAAACTGGTTACTTTAAATACGAAGGAGTTGCGGTCATATCACAGAAGTTGTCCGGGTTTATCGGCGTTAAGTGTGTGACATGTGCCATCAAGATGGGCTTATCGACGTTAAGTGCGTGAAACGTGCCAACTTGATGACATGTGCACGACCTGAACCGACGGCCCGTGTCTTCGTCTCTCACACAGGCCCCGACGCCGACGCCCCCTGTTTCGTGAGCCCACCATGGCACCGCCAGTGGTACTGCCGCCCGCGGCTTCCTCAGAGCCTGCTTCTACACGAACAACACCCGCACCAGCGCGGCCCCCTGCGGCGCCAACCCCGTCCAATGGAGACGGTGGCTCGACCGGTGGCCTTCCGCTGGCACCCCCTGCATCCTGGCGTGTACCAGAGGGGTGTGTTTGGCGACCAGTGCCGCAAGGCAAGAAGAAGAGCCCAGTGTACGCCTACTTTGTCTGTGAGTACAGGACGGACGGGGGCGCGGTCATGGACTCGACTCGGTACATCTGCGTCCAAAAGGACCACAAGGGTCATCCTGTTCGCGTGGCGCATTGCAAGGTGACCGCCAACCTCAAGCAGCACCTGGTCGGCAAGCACGGCGTGGTCGTGTCGTCCACGCATCTTGGTGGGCGCGCGGCAGGTGAGTGCAGCAGCGGGTCTGGTGGAGTTCGACCTGCTGTCGCCAATACCAGGACAGGAGGAGAGAGCGGGGGAGTGTGGCGGGCGCGGGGTCGGCAGGGCCTGGAAGAGTGGATGGTCGCCGCCGATTAATCAGTTTGGAACTGGTCATTGGCCAGCGAAAACCTTGGTTGAGCTGGTTCGGCTTCGCGAACCAATTGGGCAACCATACTTGGATGGGCTCCAATCGCCCATCCATCCCCATCCGAGAGCCCATCAGTTCCTCTCCAAAGCGCTTTTAAATGGGCAGCTGGGAGGCGGTGACGATGCATGGCAACAAGAGTGCGTTGTAGCTTGCGCAATGTTCAAATATTCTCGAGTCATGTTCGGACCAAATCGCTCGCGGCAGGGCAGCCAGGGCAGCTCCCTGTTCATCAATTTTCCGGCAGCTCGATTTCCACTCAGATTCTTCCAAGAACAGAGCATCGGATGTTGTATGATTCGGACCTTGGAGCGTGTCTAGCAATGGAGCCAACCGCCCACAACTCCATACAGGGCTAAACGATGTGTCGTTTGGCCAACCGGTCATTGGTGGCCAGATCGACCTCCAAAACTAGGGTGTGACGGTCCAAAAACAGCCCTTCCTCACATTTTGAAATCTTCAAATCTGTCTCGTGTGGGACGGGCGGGTTTGCTTAGTCTTGGAGCTTCAACGGCAGAGAAATGGCATCGAGGTCCTAAGAGGCCCTTTTGGAGGCGCTCCAAAGCGCTCTGCCATAACATGGTTCCGAACGTGGCCATCCGACGCCAATAGAACGCGTGACCCGTGGCATGCACACACCAGGGAGTGAGACACGTTCAGCAGATTCTTCGGCGCGGAGGGCCGGCCGGCCACAACACTGACGCCGATGTCTGATATCACGGGGAAAGCCTTGCACGACCCCAACCTGAGATATGACGTGCCTGGTTTTGGATTGGCGGTTTGCTTCTTGGGGCTTCGTAAGGGCCTGTTGGCTGCCTATTTGGGCGGCAGTACGGCTTCGTATCCTTCGCGCACCCCTGGCGCCCCCCCAAAGTAGGGTTGGTGAGCACGAGCAATTTTGGGCGGCGTGAGGGCATGACATGCTGCATCACGTTAAACAACGCACAAACACGCCCTGTTTTCGACCAGCACGCCCATCACGCCCAAAGTAGTTCCCCCTTACATCAACTCATAGCCCCTCTTTTCGGTGAGTTTATGTAATCCAGTCACCACATAGATTCCATGTTTCGGCCGTCATTCCCGGTGGATGCGGCGCCTGCACCAGGGTTCTACTGGCCTCTACTCCGGAAGAGCATGACAGTGGTACAGCCCCATGGGTCTAACACGGGGGGCTTCTGCATCACGAAGGCACAAGATCAGCTCTCTGTGCTGTAGCGTGGAACGTGCACATTCAGTGGCGTCGATGCCGTCTGGGCATCGGCATGACGCGCACAATGTGGAATGCATGCCGATGTCATGCAAGTACTCGCTCATCTCTCAAGATTATGGAGTAAACTAACGTCCCCAATCGGCCCCAGAAAACGCGCTCTAGGCCAATAGCGTCTCGCCCGGCGAGTGTGGTTCAGAAGAGGGACTTGTGGCTTGTCCAAGTACTAAAACGCTCCTCTGGATTTCTGTGTCCCACCTGTACGCAGCACCAGAACACTGTTCCAACAGCGCTACGCTCGTCTCCTTGCTTCCTCCTCTCCTCCGTTCGTCCCTCGCCAACCATGGCCTCCCTTCTTCTTGATTGTTTCGGTCCCCCAGGACAAAATTTTCGGGGACTAGCAATAAATTGGATCTCATTTCGGAGCATCTCGACTTCTTGCCTGTCCTTGTGTTGATTCTCTCAGTCCTGTGGAGTTTCTGTTTCAAGGCTTCATTGAGGCCTTCAAACTCCACATCTTCCGAGAGCTTTATAATCCGTCTGAAGCTGTGTCATTGAAGTCTCCACCTGCTTCCCGAACCCTAGCACTTATGGGCCATAAAGAAAGAAGTAAAATTCTCAGATCAAACCGTCTATTCGTCCCGACCCCGTCAGGGTCGTGAACTCGCAAATGCAGGGCTACCGCATGGCGCAATCGGAAATAGGGGCAATGAGCTGCGCCACCGCGCTGGTGCAACGCTGGAACAGGACCGGGAACAGAGTATTTACCGAGACGTAGAGTTTCACCAGTTGCATGTGAGGAGGTCCACACGCCGGACCCCGAGGCAGCAACAATCTCACCCAAACGGGGTAACAGCAAAGCAGATGAGAAATGCGTGGGGGTCATGCTCACAGGGGAAGCGCTCCACGTCAAGCCGGTCATGTACTCGTCCGCGTGCGCCAACGCGCATTGCGAGGGGCATGAGCGCAAACCCTACAGCGTCGGCCCCAAGTCTTTATAGCGACACGTGGCGCAACGTGGCGGAAACGTGTCCTATTATTCAGGAAATGGGGCCCTCGGGCTCCCCCGTCAACGTCATCAGCCCCATTCCGGTCCTCGTCGGAGGAAATCGAATGGCGTAAGTACAAGTCAGATTTCAGGGTTAGAAATGGGGCCTGCGTTCGACCGACCCCATTTCCGATCGGAAATGGGGCCGGCCCGGCGCGGGCCCCATTCTTCTAAGCTCTCTCATTGGTAGAACGAGCTGGTAGTTTATGGAACATCGTTGTTAGCAGAGAACCGTGGTGGCCAGTGAACGGCCGCGACTTTTTGGAAATCTTCGAAAACGGGAATGTCTCGCTGTGGGCCACACCTGCGGAATGCTGGTCCTCCAGTCTTGCGAGATATTATCTGCTGACACATGCAACAAGACCATTTTTCTGGATCCAGTTTTGTGCGCCGCGGGCGGTGATCGACGGCAGCGGCCACAATGATGCATCACGACCCCCACTGTCGGTTTTTTCAGTATACGCCACCCCCACGCATCGTCCACTGCGCAATCTGAGCGCGAATTAATGGCCCGCCAGAGCGGGTCGCGCCTCTGTTGTGCACATAGGCCGCACATGCAGGCGGTTGGTGGCCTCGGGCGACAAGCGCCTCCAGCAATTCTGTCTTGTGGGGTGGCATCGGGGGGGGCGCTCTGCCACCGCAACTGAGGTGCGCGCAGACCGTTCCAGGGCGGGGGACGTGCCTGAAAGATGACACCAGGACCGCGGGGACTGCCGAAAAACATCATGCGGAGGCGGGCGCCTCGGTTGAGAGTTCTGCCACCGCGAATGAGGCGCGCTGACAGCCCTTTCAGGGGATGGGTGGTACCTGAACGGTCACATCACGACCGCGCGGACCACCATACGCACCATCCGGAAAGAGCCTCGGTTGGACGATCCGCCACCACTACTCGGGCCCTTTGAGAGCCGTTCCAGGGGGAGTGAGGAGCCTTAACAGTGGTGCCAATCCTACGGGAGCCCCCATACCCACCATCTGGAAGGGGGGGGCGGAAGAGCGAGCGCTGTGGGTGGTGTGTGTGGTCCTTATTGCGCGCATCAGCGGCCCGGTGTCCTTCTGGGTTCGCTGAGGCCCGTGTCCTGCCGGAAGTGCCATCCACAGAAGCGTGGGGACGAAATTTAGATGCTAGTTCCGTTCCCCCGGTGGAAACGCGGTCCTGGTCGGCATGGTCCGCTGTTTTTTTCTCCCCACCGTCTTGACGCAAATCTGGCCGACGTCTTTTTGACGCTTACAGTCGTTCCACAAACTTTGCGGCACTCAGGCGGCATCAACAGTGACCGGCACATGTGACAAGTCGAAAGTATTCCAATGAAAGCAAATCAACGTGCACGGACCCGCTCAAAAATACGAGAACCATCGGAGACAAGAGCTCGAGATGACCGATTCCGGGCAATACGCCGCAGTTGTGCGACTGGGCACGACAGCGGACAAACGCCTTTCCAGAAATTCGAGACAATAGAAGCCCGGCCGAGGCCAGAAAACGCACAAAATCGAAGGGCCTGTCGCCAGTGTTGCACCCGTGGTGGCGGAACTAACGGCTCTCTCACACGGGGTGGGGACAACAGATCACTGCCGAGAACTCTTGCATCGATTATTGCACCGGTCTCGGCTTGTCATTGGCCAGTCGATTTGACTGAGATTTTCTTCTGAGACCCAGCATGCGTCTGCCAATGGCGGTGCTCGATTGGGTGACTCTTCATAAGGGACGGTCAACACGATACACGACATCCTACACGCTCAGAGAGGGATTTGAGGCACGTGGAGCACTTCAATCGTGCCTTCTCGACACTGGTTCCCAGGCTTTTCGAAATGGGACTAGGAACGCACGACGCGTCAGAGGCACTGGCCGCCGGACAGTGCTGGATGGGCCGGGAAACCTGCCAATATGGCTAGGCAGCCGCTCGTTTCGCGCCAGAGACCAGCAGAGGCTGATCTCGTCGGCTCGGAGACAGATTCGCGGTTGAGGGGCTGCGCTGGTAATTCCACCCCAGTGTGATTTGAGATCGCAGCAATATGTGTGCTAGTTCACGTCTCAGAACGCCCCCCGAAATAGGATTGCTTTGGTTGGTTTGGATTTGGAAAGCGGTGGTGGATTGCGAGTATGAATATGTGCCAATTCCCAGGGTGATATTTCAGGGTCGACGACCGGACGCTGTCGACGATCCGCATCTCGCCGCCACCGCATCCCCCCCCCCCCCCCCCCCCCCCCCCCC
>ENA-ORXC01001010-ORXC01001010.1-marine-metagenome-genome-assembly--contig:-NODE-1010-length-17689-cov-3.543096_pt1 | contig 17689 bp, 22 predicted proteins | sample MGYA00237865_ERZ511478 | MGnify/ENA metagenome assembly ERZ511478 | reverse complement strand
TTGGTTGACGCCGGGCACAAGGGCGGCGCTCGCAGCCGCCGCCAACGGGTGCGCGCCAAACGGCGGCGGCGCCCCCGACGGCGGACCCGACGTGTGCCCGACGTGCGGCACGTGGCTCGGCGCCGCGGCGGCGGTGGCCGCCGCCGCCGCCGCGGCCGTCGACGCCCCACACGCCCGTGGCGACGGCGCCGACGGCAGCGGCGGCGGCGGGGACCCGCCCGCCGCGGCCACGGGCGCGCCGCCCGCCGCCGCCCCCGCCGCGGCCGACCGAGGGGGGACCGCCGGCGGCGGCGCGCCGGTGCACCCCTTTGCCCGTGGCGCGCCCGACGCGGACCTGTTGACCGCTGCCGCCGCGGCGGCTTTTTTCCCAGCGGGCACCGCCGCCGACGCGGACGCGGGGGGCGGGGGCGCCCCCCCCCCGCTGCCGGCGCTCGCCCTACCGCCCGACCATGTGCTCGACGACGTGCGCGACGGCGTGGCCGCCGCGTGGTGGGGACACCCGAATGGCGACGGCGCCGGCGCCGGCGCCGGCGCCACCGCCGACGGCGCCGCCGACCCTTTTCTCCACGCGCCGTTTGAGTAGGCGGGCGGCGGCGGTGGCGTGGCGGGCGCGCCCGCGGCGGGGCGGGGCTCAGAGCCCGACGGCCTTGGCTGGACAGGCCGTCGGCCAAGGGCCCAGCTTGTAACACACCAACTAAATTTAGGGGTAGACGAATCGATCCGGGATGAAAAAACCAGATGAGGACGTAATCTGGTCGATGCTGATGGGGTTTCTGCCCTGCTCATTGGGCAACACTGCTCTCCGGCGTGGTGATCGGTTCACTTTTGGCCAAAAATTGGCCCAAAATCCCCAAAACAGGAGCGCTGTTGCCCGCCAAGAGCTCGGTGCCGATCGGAGCGGCACTTCCACGGTCCGACCGAGGGAGCATACGCGCCACTGCACGGTCGGTGCCTGCATCGCGCCCCCACAAGTCGGGCGGCACCTCGGCGGACGAGTGTGGGGCGCACGGAGCATACCGGGTACCGGCCACCGTCGTTGCCATCGTCGGCTCGGCCCCCGTCGGACATGACGGCACGGATGCCTGGCTTCAGGCCATCGGCAAGACCTGCAACGTCTCTCAAGACAAGATCGACGCCGCCCGCAACGCCATGTTGCCCGCCATCAAGGGCGCGCTCGCCGCCACGCCAATCAAAGGCCGCATCACGCTGTCGGGCTACGAAGGCTCCGAATTGCTGGTCGGTCGTCTGTTGGTCGAGAGCGGCGCGGATCTGCGCTATGTCGGCACGGCCTGCCCGAAGACCGAATGGTCATCGGCCGATGCGGAATGGCTGCGGTCCAAGGGCGTCCATGTCCAGTACCGCGCCTCGCTGGAGCAGGATCTGGCCGCGATGCACGAATTCCAGCCGGATCTCGCCATCGGCACGACGCCCGTGGTGCAGAAGGCCAAGGAACTTTCCACCCCCGCGCTCTACTTCACCAACCTCATCTCCGCGCGCCCCCTCATGGGTCCGGCGGGTGCCGGGTCGCTGGCGCAGGTCATCAACGGGGCCATCGCCAACAAGCCGCGTTTCGACAGGATGACGGCGTTCTTCGAGGGCGTCGGCACGGGCGACACGGCGGGCGTCTGGGAAGACACGCCGACCGACAAATCGACCGCCTTCCGCAAGAAGAACGCGGCGCGCAACAAGATCAACAATGCCGTCGATGCCGGCGAGGCGGTGGGCACATGACCCTCGTTCTCGATCACGACCGCGCGGGCGGCTACTGGGGTTCGGTCTACGCCTTCACGGCGATCAAGGGTCTGCAAGTCATCATCGACGGCCCGGTGGGCTGCGAGAACCTGCCCGTCACCTCGGTCCTGCACTACACCGACGGCCTGCCCCCGCACGAACTGCCCATCGTCGTGACGGGTCTGGGCGAAGACGAACTGGGCCAGCACGGCACCGAGGGTGCGATGCGGAGATCCCGCAAGGTGCTCGACCCCGACCTCCCGGCGGTCGTCGTCACCGGTTCCATCGCCGAGATGATCGGCGGGGGCGTGACGCCCGAGGGTTCGAACATCCAGCGCTTCCTGCCCCGCACCATCGATGAAGACCAATGGCAGAGCGCCGACCGCGCGCTCAAATGGCTGTGGACCGAGTACGGCGCGAAGAAGATCCGCGCGCCGAAGCCCCGGAAAGAAGGCGCAAAGCCCAAGGTCAACATCATCGGTCCAATGTACGGCACCTTCAATATGCCGTCGGATCTGGCAGAAATACGCCGTCTGGTCGAAGGGATCGGCGCGGAGATCAACGTGGTCTTCCCGCTCGGCTCGCACCTCGCGGACGTCAAGAAACTGGTCGATGCGGAAGTGAATATCTGCATGTACCGCGAATTCGGCCGGTTGCTGTGCGAGACGCTGGAGCGGCCCTATCTTCAGGCTCCCATCGGCATCCATTCGACCACAGCCTTCTTGGAAAAGCTGGGCGAATTGCTCGATCTGGACCCGCAGCCGTTCATCGAGCGCGAGAAGCACACGACGCTCAAACCGATGTGGGATCTGTGGCGCTCCGTCACGCAGGATTTCTTCGGCACGGCCAGCTTCGCCATCGTGGCGACCGAGACCTACGAGCGCGGGATTCGCCACTTCCTCGAAGACGAGATGGGCCTGCCCTGCACGTTCAGCTTTCAGCGTCGCCCCGGCGTGAAACCCGATAACGACGCGATCCGCGCGGCGATCAAGGACACGCCCCCCCTCATCATGTTCGGCTCCTATAACGAGCGGATGTACATGGCGGAGACCGGGTCCAAGGCGATCTACGTCCCCGCCTCCTTCCCCGGAGCCATCATCCGCCGCCATACCGGCACGCCGATGATGGGTTATTCGGGGGCGACCTGGGCGATCCAGGAAGTGTGCAACGGGTTGTTCGACGCCCTGTTCCACATCCTGCCGCTCGGCACTGAGCTGGACAAGATCGACGCCACGCTGTCGCGCCAGAAACGCGAGTTGCCCTGGAGTGTCGAGGCCAAAGCCCTGCTCGACGAGCTTGTCGAGCGCGAACCCATTCTCGTCCGCATCTCGGCGGCCAAGAAACTGCGCGATGCGACCGAAGCGACGGCCCGGCGGGCTGGGGCGAAACAGGTCGAGATCGAGCATCTGAACACAACAAGCAGAACCGTGGAACACGCGGCCTGATGAAACCCGGCGGGTCAAACAGACCGGCCACAGGAGGAGACGACGCTATGACCCTTGCACAGTTCGCACAGTCGGAATCCCGCAAGACGACCCGGACCACCATTTCGGATCGTCTCGAATACCGCTTCATCGTGGGCGTCGTCTTCACGTTCTCCCTCGGGGCTGAGTTGGTGCAGCGCGCCCTCGGCAAGACCACCGATCGGTCCATCGTCGCAGAGGCGAAATCGGTGGCGCATACGGCCGCAGGATACGCTTTTCAGCGCTGACGGTCCCACAAGTTTACCGAGGCTTTCGCCCCGGTGATACCGCCGCTGCCGTCTGTTCGCAGGCGGTCCGGCACAACCCCGCCGTGGGGGCTGCACGGCATAACGACTAGAGGGTGACATCATGGCTGACGTCTCACTTTCGGGTCTGACCGAGAACGAAGCTCAGGAGTACCACAAGTACTTCATCCAGGGATTCATGATCTTCACTGCGGTTGCGACCGTGGCGCATATCCTGGTCTGGATGTGGCGCCCGTGGATTCCCGGCGACGAAGGTTACGCGGCGCTCGACAGCGCCACGGAAACCGCCTCGGCTCTCCTGACAATGATCGTATAAGGAACAGTACAATGTGGAGAATCTGGCTTCTATTCGATCCGCGCCGTGTACTCGTTGCAATGGCGGTCTTCCTGTTCACGCTGGCGATCCTGATCCACTTCATTCTGCTGAGTACCGACCGTTACAACTGGCTCGAGGGTGCGCCCATCGTCGTCAGTGAACAGTCGATCTCGACGGTGAAGCAGACCACGCTTCTCGGCTGATCTTCTACCATGGACGCGGGCGGAGCCTTTTTTCCGCCCGTGACCACCCCTCTCATTCCCCCAATTCCGCCACGCCGCGCGTGACGACCCTTCAGGAGGTTCGGCAATGGCATTGCTCAGTTTTGAACGAAAATACCGCGTGCGCGGGGGGACTCTCCTCGGCGGCGACCTTTTCGATTTTTGGGTTGGCCCGTTTTATGTCGGTTTCTTCGGCATCACGACCCTGTTCTTCTCGATCCTCGGGACGGCGCTGATCATCTACGGCGCGGCCCTCGGCCCGACCTGGAACATCTGGCGCATCTCGATCGCGCCGCCCGATCTCAGCTACGGTCTCGGCCTCGCCCCCATGGCGGAGGGCGGATTGTGGCAGATCATCACCATCTGCGCCATCGGGGCCTTCGTCTCCTGGGCGCTGCGCGAGGTCGAGATCTGCCGCAAGCTGGGCATGGGGCTGCATGTTCCCTTCGCCTTCAGCGTCGCGATCTTCGCCTATGTCGTGCTGGTCGTCGTGCGCCCCGTGCTGCTGGGTGCGTGGGGGCACGGCTTCCCCTACGGGATCTTCAGTCACCTCGACTGGGTTTCGAACGTGGGCTATCAGTACCTGCACTTCCACTACAACCCGGCGCACATGCTGGCGGTGACGTTCTTCTTCACCACCACCATGGCCCTGTCGCTGCATGGCGGCCTGATCCTGTCGGCGGCCAATCCGGGCCGCAAGAGCGGGTGGACGAACGACCTGAAGGAAGTGAAGACGCCCGAATACGAGGATACGTTCTTCCGCGACATCATCGGGTACTCGGTCGGCACGCTGGGCATTCACCGCGTCGGCCTGCTGCTGGCGCTGAACGCCGGGTTCTGGAGCGCCGTCTGCATCGGCATCAGCGGGCCGTTCTGGAACGAGGGCTGGCCGCAATGGTGGGCCTGGTGGCTCAACCTTCCGATCTGGAGCTGACCGATGCTGAATTTCAGACCCGAATACCAGAATATCTTCACGGCCATCCAGGTGCGCGGCCATCTCGAAGAAGGGATGCCCCTGCCCGACAACGACGAGCGGTCCCGCGTCGGCAAGCCCTACCACAACTACTGGGCGGGCAAGATCGGCAATGCGCAGATCGGCCCGATCTATCTGGGCTTCCTCGGCTCGCTCGCGCTGGTCTGCGGCCTGATCGCCTTCCTGATCATCGGCCTCAACATGCTGGCCTCGGTCGGTTGGAGTCCGATCCAGTTCGTACGGCAACTGTTCTGGCTGGCGCTGGAGCCTCCCGGACCCGAATGGGGGTTCAAGATCATCCCGCCGCTGAACGAGGGCGGCTGGTGGATCATCGCCGGGTTCTTCCTGACGGCGTCGGTCCTGCTATGGTGGGTGCGCACGTATCGCCGGGCCGTGGCGCTCGGCCTCGGCACGCATGTGCCCTGGGCGTTCGCCTCCGCCATCTTCCTGTTCCTGGTGCTGGGCTTCATCCGTCCGCTGCTGATGGGTAGCTGGGCCGAGGCCGTTCCCTTCGGGATCTTCCCGCATCTCGACTGGACGGCGTCGTTCTCGATCCGCTACGGCAACCTCTACTACAACCCGTTCCACTGCCTCTCGATCGTCTTCCTCTACGGCTCGGTCCTGCTGTTCGCCATGCACGGCGCGACGATCCTAGCCGTCAGCCGTTACGGCGGCGAGCGCGAGCTGGAGCAGATCTTCGATCGCGGCACGGCGACCGAACGCGCCGCCCTCTTCTGGCGCTGGACCATGGGCTTCAACGCGACCATGGAATCGGTTCACCGCTGGGCGTGGTGGTTCGCGGTCCTGACGACCCTGACCGGGGGCATCGGCATCCTGCTGACCGGCACCGTGGTCGATAACTGGTACCTGTGGGGCATCAAGCACGGCATCGTCGCGCCGGTTCCCGATCTCTATCCCACCGTCATCGATCCGCTGCTGGCGGCCGGAGGTATGAAATGAACTTCGCCATCCCCATGGCTGCCGGAGCCGCCGCCCTGCTCGGCATCGCGAGCTTCGTCGGCGTCGACTGGGACGCGCCCCCCGTCGAGAGCGAACAGGTCGGCTATCGCGGCACCGGCATGTACGTGACCAAGGACGCCGCCGAGGCCGAAGCGGGCCGCGCGGCGAACGTGGTTCCCGAATCCCCCTGGGAACCCGATCCCGAAGGCGACCGGGCGCGCGACGTGTACGAGAACGTTCCCGTTCTCGGGCATCTGTCCGATGACGAGTTCACGCAGTTCATGGCCTCGATCACCGAATGGGTCTCGCCCGAAGCGGGCTGCGCCTATTGCCACAATGTCGAGAACATGGCGTCCGACGAGGTCTATACCAAGATCGTCGCCCGGCGCATGATCCAGATGAACCAGACGATCAATGTCAGCTGGCCCCAGCATGTCGGGGCGGTCGGCGTGACCTGCTACACCTGTCACCGGGGCAATCCCGTGCCGCAGGAAGTGTGGTACAAGGATATCGAGCCGATTCCCGCCAGCCGGGGCTACCGCGACGGCCAGAACGTCGTCGGCCAGTTCAACGGCAACAGTTCGCTGCCCCAGAACGCGCTGGAGGACTATCTGCTCGGCGACATGGAAATCCGCGTCCATGCCGATACGGCCCTGCCGATGGGGACGCAGACGGCGACGACCAAGGAGACGGAGAACACCTGGTCGCTGATGATGCACATGTCCGAGTCGCTCGGCGCGAATTGCGTGACCTGTCACAACTCCCGCGCCTTCAACGACTGGGATCAAAGCCCGCCCCAGCGCGTGACCGCGTGGTACGGCATCCGCATGGCCCGCCAGCTCAATGTCGAGTACATGGAGCCGCTGACCCCCCTGTTCCCGAAGGACGGCTATCACCTCGGGCCGCAGGGCGACATCCTGAAGATCGGCTGCAATTCCTGTCACCAGGGCGTGCAGAAACCGCTCTACGGCGTGTCGATGATGGAGGACTACTCGGCATCGCTCGGCACGCTCAGCCCGAACGACTACGAGGTCAGGATCGTCCCCGGCCTCGCGGCCCCGGAAATGTCGACCCGGGGCATGACGAAGTTCGGCCGGTAGGACAACCCTCGCCGGAATGAATGGAAGGCCCTGCTCGCGCGGGGCCTTTTTGTCAGCTCTCCGGCTCGCTCAGCACGAACTCCCCGCCCTCCCGCACCGCCGTGTAGAAGCACGAACGGCGGTTGGTGTGGCAGGCGGGGCCGGTCTGGTCGACCTGCAACAACAGGCAGTCACGGTCGCAATCGACGCGCAGATCCATCAGCTTCTGCACATGCCCCGACGATTCGCCCTTGCGCCAGTATGCCCGGCGCGAGCGGGACCAGTAGGTGACGCGGCCCGTGCGCAGCGTCTCGGCCACGCTGGCCGCGTTCATCCAGGCCAGCATCAGAACCTCGCCGGTATCGTGCTGCTGCGCGATGGCGGGCAGCAGGCCGTCGGCGTTGAAGGTCAGGGTGTCGGGATCGAAGGGCATCGGCGGTCTCCGGAAGTGTCGCAGGGCAGTATAGACAATTCGACCGACCCGTCACTTCCCGAAACCCGCCTGTCGCGCTATAGTACAAGGCTGAACACGGGGAGGCGACCATGGCGGACGCAGCGGATCTCATCAGTCTCTACTCCAGGCGCATCCTCGCGCTGGCGGCGGATATCCCCCATGCCGAACGGCTGGCGGAGCCGCATGGCAGCGCGGTGAAACGCTCGCCGCTCTGCGGATCGACCGTGACCGTCGATGTGCGGATGGACCGGGGCCGGGTCGCCGCCTACGGACAGGACGTGAAGGCCTGCGCGCTGGGGCAGGCCTCGGCGGCGATTCTGGGCGAAAAGGTCGTGGGGGCCACCCGGGCCGATATCGCGGCGGGTCGCGATGCCCTGCGCGCTATGCTCAAGCAAGGGGCCGATGCGCCGACCGGCATGTGGTCGGGGCTGGAAGTGCTGACCCCGGCGAAGGATTACAAGAACCGCCACGCCTCGATCCTGCTGGCCTGGGACGGCGTGATCGAGGCCATCGACTGCATCGGGATGGAGGCGTGCGCCGGGGGGTGACGCCCTATTCCACCACGCTCAATCCGTCCCGATACCGCTGCGCATTGCGCCGGTAATGCGCCGCCGTCGCCCGGCACCGCTGGATTTCCGCCTCCGAGAGATCCCGCACCGCCTTGGCGGGGGAGCCGAGCGCCAGCGTGCCCGCCGCCACCGCGCGCCCTTCCGGCACCAGCGCCCCCGCACCGACCAGCGCGCCCGGCCCGATCCGCGCCCCGTTCAGCACCGTGGCCTTCATCCCGATCAACGCCCCCGCGCCGACATGGCATCCGTGGATCATCGCGAGATGCCCCAGGGTCACGTCCTCTTCCAGTGTCAGCGGAAAGCCGGGGTCGGAGTGCAGGACGCAGCCGTCCTGCACATTGCAGCCCGCGCCGATCACCATCGGCTCGTTATCCCCGCGCAGCACCGCGTTGAACCACACGCTCGCGCCCGCGCCCAGCGTGACATTGCCGATCACGATCGCCGACGGCGCAATCCACGCGGTCGGGTGGACGGTCGGCGCGATGCCGTCGAGGGCGCAGATCATCGCCGTTCCCCTTCCAGCGCCATGACGAACCTGTCCAGCCCGGCATTGCGGCGGTGCAGGCGCAGCCGTTCCGCCGTCAGGATCGCGGCGAGTTGGGTCGCGCATTTCTCCAGATCGTCGTTGACCAGCACGTACTTGTACTCGCGCCAATGGCTGATCTCGTCCATCGCCTTGTCCATGCGGCGCGCGACCGTGGCATCATCATCCTGGGCGCGGGATTTCAGGCGCGATTCCAGCGCGTCGATGGAGGGGGGCAGGATGAAGACGCTGACCACGTCGCCCTGCATCGCCAGCTTGATCTGCTGCGCGCCCTGCCAGTCCACATCGAACAGCACGTCGCGCCCCTCGGCCAGCGCCGCCTCGACCGGCGCGCGGGGCGAGCCGTAATGGTTGTCGAACACCCGCGCATGTTCCAGCATCTCGCCGTTCCCGACCATCTCGACGAAAGCATCCTCGCCGACGAAGTGATAGTCCACGCCGTCCCGCTCCGTCGCCCGGGGGGGTCGGGTCGTGGCCGATACCGACAGGTCGAGCGCCGGGTCGGTGGCCAGCAGGTGCCGCGAGAGGGTCGTCTTCCCGGCCCCCGACGGCGAGGAGAGGATGAACATCAGCCCCCGCCGGGGGATCGCCTCGTAGGCTTCGACCGCCCCGAGGATGGGGGCCATGGCGGCTTGCGGATCATTCGACATTGGCGGCCTGCTCTCGGAGTTGATCGATCACGGTCTTCAGGTCCAGCCCGATGCGGGTCAGCGCATCGCTGGCGGATTTGGCGCAGAGGGTATTCGTCTCGCGGTTGAATTCCTGGGTCAGGAAATCGAGTTTCCGGCCCACCGGCCCCTCCGCTGCCATCAGGTCGCGCGCAGCGGCGAGATGCGCTTTCAGCCGGTCGATCTCCTCGCGCACATCGGCCCGGGCGGCGAGGATGGCGACTTCCTGCTCCAGCCGTCCGGGATCGAGGGGGATGTCGTCCGCCGCCAGATCGCGTATCTGGCGGCGGGCGCGCTCGCGCAGCATCTCGACCGCGCCCACCGCGCATCCTTCCGCGTCCCGCACCAGTGACTCAATCTGACTCAGATGTCCGGCGATGATACGCTCCAGCCGCGCCCCCTCCTCGCCCCGCGACTCCGCGAGGCAGGCGACGGCGGCGGCGAAGCCCCGGGCCAGCGGACCCGCCAGCGCGTCGACATCCGGTTTCGCCGCGCGCCCCCCCGATCCCGAGGCCAGCAGCGACGGAACCAGCATCTCGGCGGTGACCGGGGCCAGCGGCAGCCCGGCATCGGCGGCGGTTTCCCGCACCTCGCGCAGCACGTCTATCGCGGCACGGATGGCCGCCGGATCGGGTCTCGGATGGGCCGTGTCGCGCTCCGCGAGAATCGAGAGCGAGGCCTGGACCGCCCCCCGGACCAGCCGCTCCCGCGCGAGGGGGCGCAGGGTCGCGTCGAGGGCCTCGAAACCCGCAGGGAGCCTGAATTTCAGGTCCAGCCCCCGGGCATTCACGCTGCGGATTTCCCAGCGCCATCCGGTGCCTGCGTCCGTGCCGTCGAGGGCGGCGAATCCGGTCATGCTCTTCATCGCGCGGAGACTATCCCGCAGGCCGGGCCGCGTCCATCCGAACCGCCCGGGAATGCTGCGACAGGGTCGAATCCGGGAGTCTGGTAAGGTTCCAGTCCGTATACTGTATTAAAATGAAATGGCACGGGGGTTGCGACATGCTTTTCGAGTTTCGTTTCACGCCGGTATGTCCTATCCTAGGGACATGTCGGAACGAGGGTCGGGCCGGGGGGGTCTGACCGAGGGCGACATATGGTCGTTGGCGTGAGGCGTTTGAACCCTTGGCTGAGACCCGACGAGGCAGATCGAGCATGAAACATCCGAAAACCCGCGCCCTCTACGATTACTGGAACTCCATTCGCGACGGACGGCTCGCCCCGTTCCGCAGCGAGATCGAACCGCGCGAGATCGCATCGCTGCTGGACAGCACCTTCATCCTCGAAGCGCAGAGCCGCGATTCCGTCCGCTTCCGCCTCGCCGGAACGCGCCTGTGCGAAAACTTCGGCATGGAGTTGCGCGGGATGAGCGCGCTGGCGCTGTGGCACGGCGAGTGCCGCGCGAAGGTGCGCGACGTCATGCACCGCGTGGTGGCCGAACCCTGCATCGGGCATGTCACCTGCACGGTCGAGAACCGGGGCGGATTCCACTACCAGGCCGAATTCCTGTACCTGCCGCTCCGCTCCGACATGGGCGAGATGACGCGGGTTCTGGGCTGCGGCTACTACATGGGCGAGGAAAAGGCCTTCGCCCGCCTCTACGATCCGATCCACCACTGGGTCGACAAGGTGCGCCTGTTCGAACTGACGGGTGACAGTTTCGAAGGCGTCGGAACCGGGCCGCTGTTCGGACGGCGCTCGAACGATGGCGGCACCGGAACGTCGCTCGAACCCCTGTCCCTCGTCGGCTCGCCCGAGCGCGCCGCACCGGCCCTGAAGACGATCGACGGCGGCGCGCCGCGCCGCCTGTCCCGCGACAGCGAGGACGGACGGGATCGCGCGCATCTGCGGTTGGTGAAGTCCGACGCGGGGTAAGGCCGCCGGGAGACCCTGTCAGCCGACGGGGCCTCCCGCCTGCACCGCCGCCGCTTTCACGAAATCCGCCAGTTCGCCATAGCCGGTGGCCCGGCGTACATAGCGCAGGCCGAGGCGGTCGGCGGCGGCGCGTGCCTTCACATCCAGCGCCGGATCGTCGGTCTGGGCGAGGTGCACGACCCGGTCGTAATTGCCGAAATACAGGTTCCGCAGGTCGGGATGCCGGTCGAGACCCATCCCCTTCCAGATCAGCGTCTCGAACTGCCGCGCGAGGAAGTCGGTCAGGAAGAAGGCCCCCATCTCCTCCTCCGCCCGCGCGGCAAAGGCATCGAGACCGTCGAAGAAGGCGTAGCAATGCGGCCCGGCGATGCGGGCCACGCCCTCTTCCTCGCACACCCGGTCCAGCAGCCCCCCGGTGCCGCAATCGGCGTAGACGACATGGATGTTTTCGACCCCCCGCGCCCGGGCCGCGCGCACCTTGTCGCGCACGGCTTCGGGGATGTGTACGGGGCGGTTGTGCAGCGTGGCGGGCAGGCATTCCAGCGCCATGCCGGGCAACCCGTTGATCTCGATCACCGCCAGTATCTCCCGGGCCAGCGCCCCGCAGGCGATCAGCAGGGTCGAGGGCGGGGCGGCGGTGGCGACGGTGACCGCCGCCCGCGTCAGAACCTCGTCATCCGGCACTTCGGCGGCCAGCGACACGACCTCCGGTACTGCCTTCGTCACTACCTTCGGCACAGCCTCTGGCACTGCCCGCACCCTGGCCCCCCCGCGCCTCACCCCAGGACATCCGGTTCGGTGTAGGGGCAGGTTTCGGGAATTACGGTGCGATAATGGGCGAGGCGGGCCTCTTCGTGCAGTTCGAAGGAATCGAGCGCCGCATCGAGGGAGTCGGCATATTCCTCCCGGATAATCTCCCCGACGATTCGTTTCAGACTGGGACTTTCCTTCAGTGTCTTGCGCGCATGCCGTCGCTGGGCATTCACGGTCAGGCGCCACCCCCGCTTCGGCTCGTCGTTCAGCCCGTGATCCAGCTTGATGCGGTGTTCCAGGATCAATCCGATAGCCGAGCGCAGGGCGCTTCGTTCGCCGCGTCCCAAGGCTTCGATCTCCTCGATCACGTTCGTCCAGTCGACGGAGCCGTACTCCCCGTCCCGCAGGGCGCGGCCCTGCTCCGCCGCCCAGGCAGCGAAGTCGCGCTCGTAGAGCGTCTCGACGATATTCCGGTTGCCGTCCATGGCATCATCCTATCGCAAGGCGGCCCCGATGTCATGCCCGGCCCCGGGCGGGGCCGGGGCCGGGCCGCGCGCCTACTGGTTATGCGTGCGCTGGGCCATGTATTCCTTGGCCGTCTCGACCGCCACGGCGGCATCGCGGCAATAGGCATCGGCCCCGATCGCCTTGCCGAATTCCTCGTTCAGCGGCGCGCCGCCGACGAGGACGACGTAGTTGTCGCGGATGCCCTTTGCCTTCAGTTCGTCGATCACGACCTTCATGTAGGGCATGGTCGTGGTCAGCAGCGCCGACATGCCGAGGATATCGGCATCCTCGCGCTCCAGCGCCTCCAGATAGTTCTCCGCCGGGTTGTTGATGCCCAGATCGACCACGTCGAAGCCCGCCCCCTCCATCATCATCGAGACGAGGTTCTTGCCGATGTCGTGGATGTCGCCCTTGACGGTGCCGATGACCATCTTGCCCTGCTTCGGCGCACCGGTCGCGGCGAGCAGGGGTTTGAGGATGCCCATTCCGCCCTTCATCGCATTGGCGGCCAGCAGCACCTCCGGCACGAACAGGATGCCGTCGCGGAAATCGATGCCGACGATCCGCATCCCCTCGACCAGGGCCTCGGTCAGGACCTTGTAAGGCTCCCAGTCCCGCCCGAGCAGGATGGTGACACCCTCCAGAATCTCGTCCTTGAGACCATCGTACAGGTCGTCATGCATCTGTTGGACAAGTTCCTCGTCGCTCAGTTCACTGAGGACGATGTCGTCTTCTTCGTCGGACATGCTCGCTCCATCGGCACTGCCGGGCACATTGGCGCACCCCGGCATCGAAACGCTAGGGCAGTCACACCACAAAACTGTGCCATGCGCGACCCCTCGTTGCGATAAATCGACCATGAATGCCATCGTGCTTGGCGAGGGGGGGCGGGGCGTGTATCGATTTCCCCGACGCAACGACTGCAGGAACCCCGATGGCCCTTGATCGTGACAGCTTGACGATGGAGCGTCTGCGCCCGGTCTTCACCTTCGTCGTGGTGATCTGGATCGTTCAACTCTCCAAATTCGCCCTCGGCTACTGGCCGAACGACTGGTTCGGGCTGGCACCGCGCGATCTGGAGGGGTTGATCGGCATTCCGCTCTCGCCCCTGCTGCATGCGGGGTTCAAGCATACGGCGGCCAATACCGTGCCGCTGCTGATGCTGGGCGGCATGGCGGCCATGGCCTCGCCCAAGCGGTTCGTGGAGGCGAGCCTGATCATCGTGTTCGTCGGCGGCGCGCTGGTCTGGTTGCTGGCCCGGGGCGGTAACCGGGTGCATGTGGGGGCCAGCGGGCTGGTCTTCGGCTATTTCGGCTACATCGTCGCGCTGGGCTTCGTCGAGCGCAGCTTCCGGGCGATCCTGGCGGCGGGGGCGGCGGCGATGCTGTATGGCGGGTTGATCATGGGCGTCCTGCCGACCGATTCGCGCATCTCGTGGGAATCGCATCTGTTCGGGGCGCTGGCGGGGGTCGCGGCGGCGTGGATGCTGCGCACGGACAAGGGCGCGACGCCGCACGTGGCCTGATTTCGCCACGGTGTCGGGCCATGACGACCCGGCATCCCGAAAAAGGTATTCCCATGCTCAGATCTCTCCTCGTCGCGTTCGCCCTCGCGCTTCCGGCCCTTCCCGCTGCGGCACAGGAGGACCGGGGTTTTTTGACCATGACCGGCATCACGACGGTCGAAGCCGCCCCCGATATCACGCGCGCCCATGGCAGTCTCTTCGTGGAGGGGGACAGTGCCGGGGACGCGCTGGATATGGCGAAGAAACGGCTGGTCGCCCTGCGCAGGACCATGGAACCGTTCGGAGAGGTTCAGGCGTCGCGCATCACGCTGGGTCAGAACAATTCGAGGGTCAAGAGCCTGATCGGTTCCGGCGATCCCGGCTTTTCGGCCCGGGGCAGCATCGCGGTCACGCTGGCCGATCAGGACAAGGCAGGGACTGCTCTGGATGCGCTGGTCAGGGCGGGAATCGACGGCGTCGCGTATCTCGATCACGATATCGCGGACCGCGCCGCCCTGGTGACGGAGGCGCGCGAGCGGGCGGTGGCCGATGCGCTCCTGCGGGCGAGAACCTATGCCCGGGCCGCCGAGCTTGACCTCGGCCCTATCGTCGACCTGTCGGAAACCGGCACCGCCCCGATAACCGGCGCGTATCGCGGCCCGGCCGATCATGACGGCAGCCGCTACGGCGCGCAGGGCATGCAGGGGCCGCAGACCATCGGCGTGACGGCCACCGTCACGATCCGCTGGGCGATCGAGTAGGGGCTACGACCGCTTGCGCCGCGATTTCCGTTCGCGGGTCGGGGCGGGGGCATCGCCGGTGCCGTCATCGGCGGAGGAGAACTCGCCCAGAACCTCGCGAATCCTGTCCAGCGTCGGCCGCTCGCCGGGGGTATGGGCTTCCAGTGCCGCACGCATCGCCTTCAGGTGCGGATTGCGGGTGCCGCAGCACCCCCCGATCAACCGCGCCCCGGCATCGCGGGCCAGCATGGCGTATTCGGCCATCGTCTCGGGCGTGCCGTCGTATTCGATGGCCCCGTCCACGTATTTCGGGATGCCCGCATTGGCCTTGGCGATCACGATGGCATCCGGGGCCGCTTCGGTCAGGCCCAGCACCGTGCGCATCAGATCCGGCGCGCCGGTGCCGCAATTCGCGCCGAAGGCCAGCGGTTTCGTCGCGAGCCTGTCCTGCATCCCGGCATAGCCCGAGGAGGTCACCCCCATCATCGTGCGCCCGGCACTGTCGAAGCTGAGCGTGCCGCACAGGGTCGCGCCCAGATTTCCAGCAGCTTCGGCAATCGCGGCCATTTCTTCTTCCGACGAAATCGTCTCGGCCCAGAGCACATCGGCCCCGCCATCCAGCAATCCGCGCCCCTGCTCCTCGAAGGCGGCGACGGCGTCCTCGTGGGTCAGGGGACCGACCGGCACCAGCAACTCCCCCGTCGGGCCGACCGACCCGGCCACGATGATCTCGCGCGTGCAGGCATCGGCCACCTCGCGCGCCAGTTCGGCGGCACGCTTGTTCAGCTCGTACACGCGATCCTGCGAGCCGTGCAGCTTCAGGCGATAGGACGTGCCGCCGAAGCTGTTGGTCAGGATCACGTCCGACCCGCTGTCGACGAAACCCTGGTGCAGGGCGCGGATGCGGTCGGGGAATTCCACGTTCCACAACTCCGGCGGATACCCCGCCTCCAGCCCCATCGCGAACAGGTTCGTGCCGGTCGCCCCGTCGAGCAGCAGCCAGTCGCGGGTTTCCAGCAGGCGGGTCAGGCGGTCGGTCACGGCGGCTCTCCGGTACGGAATGATATAAGAAAATCCTTATTTCATTCTGTGGCCGCACGCAACCGCACCTGAAGATCCTCCAGCACGTGCAGCCGGATCGCGGCGGAGAGGTTCATGGTCCCCTGCCCGCCCTGTTCCGAGCGCAGGCGCACGGCGTCGATATGCTCGGCGAGGGCATTGACCGACACGCCCTGCCGCGCTGCACACTCCTGAAACGCGCGCCAGAAGGCAGGCTCCAGCGAGACGCTGGTGCGGTGGCCCGCGAGGGTCAGGGAATGCTTGCGGGTAATGCCCTGCACGGGGTCAGGCCAGCGTATCGACCTGCGCGTCGATCCGGTCGATCTGCGCCTGCTTTTCGGCATCCGACAGGAACGACGCGGCGAAGGAGTTCTTCGCCAGCGTGACGATCTCCCCCTCCGACACGCCCAGATGTTCGCGCACCGCGCGGTAATTGTCGTTGAGATAGCCGCCGAAATACGAGGGATCGTCGGAATTGACCGTCACCAGCAGCCCCGCATCCAGCGCCCGCTTGACCGGGCTGGCCGACAGGTCGGGGATGCCCTTCAGGCGCCAGTTGGAGATGGGGCACATCGTCAGGGGCGTCCGGCTTTCGGCCAATCGCCGAGTCAGAGCGGGGTCGTCCAGCGCGCGGTTGCCGTGGTCGACGCGGTCCACGCCCAGCAGGTCGAGCGAATCGCGCACGTTTGCCGCCGGTCCCTCCTCCCCCGCATGGGCGACCGCCGCGAAACCCGCCTTGCGCGCCGCCGCGAAAACGCGCTCGAACTTGGCGGGGGGGTGGCCCTGCTCCGAACTGTCCAGCCCGACGGCGAAGATGTGGTCCTTGTGCCGGCACGCGCAGTCCAGCGCCTCGAACGCCTGCTCCTCGGGCAGGTGGCGCAGGAAGCACATGATGAGCCTGGAGGTGATCCCCATATCGCGCCGCGCCTGCTCCAGCGCCGACGCGATCCCCGCCACCACCGTCTCGAACGCCACGCCCCGGTCGGTATGGGCCTGCGGGTCGAAGAAGATCTCCACGTGGGTCGCCCGGTCGGCATGGACCCGTTCCAGATAGGCCCAGGTCAGATCGTGGAAATCGCGCTCGGTCAGCAGGACGGACATGCCGAGATAGTAGACATCGAGAAAATCCTGGAGACAGTCGAAATCATAGGCCGCGCGCACGTCCTCGACCGTCTCGTAGGGCAATGACACGCCGTTGCGCTTCGCCAGCGCCAGCATCATCTCCGGCTCCAGCGTCCCCTCGATATGCAGGTGCAGCTCGGCCTTGGGGAGGGTGTCGATGAGGGCATGCGCGAGGTCGGTCATGGGGTCATCCCTCTGGCCCGGCCTTCGATCCGGGGCCTGTCGGAGCAAGGCGCATGGCGGCGAAAGGCCCCGGATCGGGGTCCGGGGCAGGAAAAACGAAACCGATCGTCGTCAAGGCGCACCGTCACCCTCTCAGCATCCGCGCCACTTCCAGCGCGTAATACGACAGCACCCCGTCGCACCCCGCCCGGCGAAAGGCCGTCAGGCTCTCCAGAATCGCCTTCTCCCGGTCGATCCAGCCATTCGCCGCCGCCGCCTCGATCATCGCGTATTCGCCGCTGACCTGATAGGCGAAGGTCGGCACGCGGAACGTCTCCTTGATGCGGCAGCAGATATCCAGATACGCGAGGCCGGGTTTGACCATTACCATATCGGCCCCCTCGGCCAGGTCGAGCGCCACTTCCCGCAGCGCCTCGTCGGTATTGCCCGAATCCATCTGGTAGGTCTTCTTGTCGCCTTTCAGCGTCGAATCCGCGCCCACCGCCTCGCGGAACGGGCCGTAGAAGCTGGAGGCGTATTTCGCGGCGTAGGACAGCAGCATCACGTCCTGATGCCCCGCCCCCTCCAGCGCATCGCGCAGCGCGCCGATGCGCCCGTCCATCATGTCGGAGGGGCCGATGATGGTGGCCCCGGCGGCGGCCTGCACCATAGGCTGCCTGACCAGCGCGTCTACGCTCTCGTCATTGAGGATGCCGCCGTTGC
>ENA-ORXC01001009-ORXC01001009.1-marine-metagenome-genome-assembly--contig:-NODE-1009-length-17689-cov-9.514933_pt1 | contig 17689 bp, 18 predicted proteins | sample MGYA00237865_ERZ511478 | MGnify/ENA metagenome assembly ERZ511478 | reverse complement strand
CTCTATGTTGGGACCATAGCTCATTTTCCAAGGAGGAACTTCTGACCGTAGCGGTCCGCTCAGATGTGGACCCAGGCGTGGAACCCGGTGTCGAGGGGCTGCCTCCCGACACTTCGCTTCCCGACATCGGGATCCGGAAGACCACGCCTGCACCAGAGGTCTTCAAACAGCCAGAGACACTGCAGTAGTCGGTCGTCGCCAGCTGTGTGGAAAGCAGGTTGCCCGAGCACGAAGCGAGGACCAGCCGTCGAGCGTGCCCCTGCGCAGGAGCAGCCTCTTCCGGAGCAGCCCCCGTAAGCGCCACAGACAGTCAACCGCACCCGTGGGCAGCAGACATGCAATCTGTCAGCAATCGTCCAATGTACCTTCACAGCAGCGCCCAAGTGCGACACAGACCTTTGACGTCTCGGCAGCCGTCGGGTGTCACCAGCCGAGCTCTGACCACTTGGAGAAGGGAAGCACGAGGCACGATGCAAATAGCTGTCAGGAGGAGCGTAGAGCACGTCCCGGCACTGTCACCGCCGCCACCAAGGGCAACACAGGCCGTCGTTGCGGTGACGCACTTCCCGGCTCGTTCTATCCAGCATAAATGAGCAGAACCGACAGGAACGGTCTCGCAGTCCTTGGCCGTCGCCCGTGGGAGCCCGAGCATGTAACGTGCTGAAGCAGAGTTCAGGGCGCCGTCAAACCAGGAACTAATCGCGACACAGACCGTCACCGTCTCTACGGTCGTCGGAGGTTGGCAGCGGAGATCCCAGGTTGTTGTGCGGATGTCGGTAGAGCACAGGAGACCGACGAAGCGTAACACGGACACAGACTCGGCCACTACAGCTCAAGTGGGTCGCACGCACCGTCAACGTCACAAGTGCACAACAGCAGACAGTCAACGCGACAAGTGCGCAACAGTAGACCGTCAACGTCTCGCAGTCTTTGAGCGTCGTTCGTGGGCGGTTCAGCCTCCTTGGCGGTGTAACGAAGGTCCACAACAACAACCCAGAGCGAAATCGGCCGTCAATGTCTCTACGGTCGTCCGTATTCGGCAGACGAGATCCCACGACGTAGCGTGGGGATGCGGTTGGAGAACAGGAGTCCGACGTAGCGTAACAAGGATACAGACTCGGGCACTACAGCGCAAGTGGGCAACACCGACAATGAACTTCTCGCAGACACCAGGTGTCTCCAATACTGGTCCGATCATGTGGCGCGGGGCAGGCGGTGACGGGAAGCGATCTGACATCTCTCAGTGCCTCAACCGAGGGGCGACGCGAGATCTACCTGTGCGACCACTGCGATTGTGGCCATCGATCAGACCATGATTGTCACACGGCTGTCTTATGAAGTCACCGAGATCCAGCCCTCAGCAGAGCCCGAAGATCGTCGCGGTGCCCAGGTCGGGCGGAGGATTTTGCCGCATTCTCACACAAATGAAACAAATGAACAAGTGAAGCGCTTCGAAGCGAATCTATCTGGGCGTTACATTCCTCAAAGAGCGGCGCCGCATGCTTGAACGCGGCCATGTGAGGGATCGAGGGGTGTCACGTTTCGAAGGGCGGCAGTTGCCATTCAACTACTGTATTTATTTAGGCCCTCGTTCAACCTCGAACATTCGCCAATTGTAGTCGCTCCCTGCAGCTGTCCACGGGACAGCTGGTGGATCAGTGCGATCGATCGAGCACACGATCACAATTCAATGAACCGCCGTCACCGCGAATTGGAAAATTCAGATTGCTGGCCAGGCTGCCCGGGTGGGGCTAAGAGTCGTGCCGTGAGGACGGGCAGCGACGCTTCACATTGTCGGTCCGTGCCCCCGTCGAGGAGCCGTCGTGCTCGACGGCGTCTTCTTCGCGGGGCCGTGCCACGCCACGCCGCGCGCCGCGCACTGCGACTCTGACCGGAGGTGACGCACGCCCCTGGGCTGTGCTCCCTGAGAGCCCCTCGTTGAGCGACGCACCCTGCGGGTCGTGCGGTACGCTCACGAGTGCCTCGGCGTGACGCACCCTTCGGGTTGTGCGCCGCCTTCGCCGCGCGGAGTGCCTGGGCGTGACGCACCCTTTGGGTTGTGCGCCGCCTTCGCCGCGCGGAGTGCCTGGGCGTGACGCACCCTTCGGGTTGTGCGCTGTCTTAGCCGCGCTGAGTGCGTGGGCGTGACGCACCCTTTGGGTTGTGCGCTGCCTTCGCCGCGCGGAGTGCCTGGGCGGGACGCACCCTTCGGGTTGTGCGCTGTCTTCGCCGCGCTGAGTGCGTGGGCGTGACGCACCCTTCGGGTTGTGCGCTGCCTTCGCCGCGCTGAGTGCGTGGGCGTGACGAATCCTGTGGGTCGTGCCTCCCTCGCGTGCTCACGTCTTGCGTGTGCACGCCGCGCTGGGCGCCGGGGCGTGACGCACCCTTCGGGTTTTGCGCCCCTTTTGCGCGCTCGCGCTGGCGCGTGTTCGTCGGGTGCTTTTCAAGGCGGACGTGTGTGTCGCGGACCGACAATGAGCGGGCTTGGGGCTACACGGAGGGCCCCATCGCATCGCAAGAGAAAGCAGCCCACGCAGGGAGCGCGATCTGACGAGGACGGCGCATGTGCACCTGCGAGTACTGCGGGGGGAGGGTCCGCAGACAGTGCACGTGGACGGGGTGGCCCGGCGCGCGGCGCCGCGGTGGGACGATCACGCGTCCGGCGCGGAGTGCGCCGCGGTTCTCGGAAATCACACGAAGCAGATGGTCCGCCACGTGGCTCGAGCGCGGGCGCCGGTCCGGCTTGGAGCGATCGGCCTGCCGCGGCGGGTGGTGATGCTTGGCCTGGTGATGTCGATTTAGGGGCTGGTGGCATCCTCCCCCCGCCATCCTACCCCTACCACCCACAATATCCTCCCGTTCCACCTGGGCGCCTGCAACAATACGATGGCTACCACGATCCCTACGGCTTTTACTCGGCTGCCACTCCTTCTCTTGCTCCCCCGCCCATGGGGTACACCCCGGTACGGCCCCCGTGTTATCCTGTTGCGCACTCTTACTACCATCCCACCCCTGCCGCTCCGGCGTCGCGGTTGCCCCGGATGGCGATTCACTCCGCGTATCCTGCTGCCCATCAGCCCCAGACGGCTGTCACTTTGCCTCGGCGCGAGCCGACGCGCCCCGGCTTGGAAGAGCCCCAAGAGTGTGGTGATGAGTCGCCAGTTGAGGAGGGGGAACGCTCCTGTAGCCCACCCATTGACTTGTTGGCAACGGTTCTGTTGGACGTCGGGGAGGGGCAAATTGAGCGGAAGGGTGGACCTTGCACACTCGCGGTGGGCAGTGTCATCAGTGCGTTGCGGTTAGTGGCGCCATCGGTGGATTTGGATGCCGTTGCCAAGGCGGCGGAAGGATGTAAGAGCAGCTGTGGAAATGCTCTGCGGCTTGGCAAGGGGCTCTGTGCTGCATCCGGCATGTTGAAGCGCGGCGGCTCAGCCGTCGAAGCCGTGGCTCGGTACGTGGTTTCATCTATGGCTACCAACTGCTGCCAGGGAAACTGCCGAGTTGCACCGCTCGCACCCTCGGCTGTGGACCGCGCTTCGATTCCGTCACGCTCACCACGGCCCGTCTTGTTGCGGGATACCGCGGCACAGTCATTGTCCGCACCTTCCTCAGTTCGGCACCCCGCTTCTTCTGACCGCGGCCGTCAACCTGCCCCTGGCTCCCAACGTGCTTCTCGTGAGGATGCATCTCCCTCTCGTGGAACCCGCGGGGTATCAGGTCTCTCTGGCCACCTCGCCCACCGTCACCAGGCGCACGTCGCTTTGCCGGACAATGCGCTTGCTTGGGAGCACCTGTCGCATCACGACACGTCGGCCTTGACCTCTGTGGGGCTTTCCAAACGTGTCTTGCTGTCTGCAAGGGTCATGGACACGTGCACTGCTTGGTTGACCAGAGAGACGGCGGACACGCGCCATCGTACGGCGCTGCATCTGCCGTCCTGGGTGGGGAGTGCTCGTGATGAGAGGCGCGCGGTGGAGTTCTTGTGCGCCGCGTTTCGGTCGCGCAGAGACCCACGAGTTCCTTGTTGGTTCTCTGCGGGCCTGCTGGTCGCACCCATCCGCCACGGCGGGCGGTGGCTTGCCGTTGTCATTGCGGGGCTGGCTCTGGACCTACCGATGCTCTCCAATGTGGAGGAAGGCCACCACCGACGCGACAAGCACACCTGGGCATCCTCATTGCGGGTGCTTGATCCGTGTAGACGACCTCATGACTCGACATCGGCCGACTCATGCGTGTCGTTCCTTTTCCGTGTGCTCAGCAAGGCAATCAGTCGGGGCTTTGTGGAGCACGGCAAAGAGGAGGACAATGCCCGTGTGGTCGAGAAGTCACTGTTGCGCTATGTTACCGTCGCCCGAATGCAGCTTCCGGACCGTCCTCGAGTGGATGGCGGATGTATGTTGTTTTCTTTCTTGTGCTTCCTGACGTGCTCATCCCCTCAACACGCGAGAAAGTTGCTGCAAGACGCAACGGAGCTGGATTGGGCCGGAGTGCGAAGCCCTGGTGTGGTGGCATGCAGCATTCTCGACCTCGTTCAAGCAAAGAAGCGGTCTAGTGCAGAGAACCTACGTCGCGCGGCCGCTGCCCGCCGCCTACTTCTCTCTGGCGGCCCGGGGTGTTCCGGCGAGGACAGCAGTCACGCCTCTTCCATAATGAAGACTGCGCTGTCGGTTGGTGCAGCGGTCACTCCACACGCCGGCGCCGCGACTGGTCCATCCCTCTCTGTTAAGCTCGTCAACGGCGGCCGTTCCCGCACCACCGCTACCGCACGCACTCCCAACAAGGATCCCAATGCGTCACCGGTTGATGCGCTTTCCATCCTTGGCGCCCGCCTCAAGCGGTTGAAGCCAATTCTAGAGGCGGGTCGTCGCGACTCTAGCGCTGCAGTGCGGGACCATGAGTACGATTGGCGCGACAGTACACCTGATCAACGTGGCTCAGCTGGACCGAAATTGGTGGAAGGCGGAGCGAGCCGACGACGCACACGAGATCTATCTGCAGCCACTAGCATCGGGCGAGAACATGATGCTGATGCCAGTGGTGCAACGTGCCGTGACGAAAGAGCAACCCTTCGCCGACGGCGGGATGGAGATGACGATGACAGTGACCTAAACGGAGGTCACGATGATGCCGAACGAGATGCTGATGGCCGTGGTGCAGCGTGCCGTGACGAGGGAGCAACCCTTCGCCGACGGCGCGATGGCGATGACGATGACAGTGACGCGAACGGAGGTCACGGTGATGCCGGAGACGTGCCTTTTGAGAGTGCTGGAGGTGGAAAGGTTCCGGATGGTTCTCGACGTACAAGGGGGACGAGCGGAGACCGCTACCCCGTTCCGCGGCCAGTGCTGCTGACCGGGACGTCGCCTACAGCGACTTTTGCCGGGCCATCCGTGGCGCATCATGTGGTACATCCCGTCCTAGCGCACCTTCCACGGACTGCAGGTTGGCCAGTGGCCACTAGCGAACGCAAGGCGCTACGCAGGACACGCATGCAGCTGCCAGCATCTACGAAGGAGGGATTACTTGGTGGGAACGTCCCCAGGCGCCGGGGAGCTGCGGACGGCGGTCGTGCTGACCGGGATGGAGGCACTTGTGATACCTTAGGTGGTGTCGTCGGCGTTTCTCGCCTAAGAAATGACAGGATTCATCAAGACGACCCCTCTGTGTGGCTACCTCTTCCCTTGGGATCTGGCCTGCCACTTGTCCTTGACGCTGCCGTGCGCGTCATGTCAACGCGGCGAATGTCCAAAGTGGCAGGGGATGATGGAAGTGCAGCCCCAGTGGAGGTGGAGAGGGGCACCCTTGATTGTTCTTCAGAATCTTCCGTGCACTCCTCGAGCTCGGCAGGTTGCAGCACCAGCGGTCGGTCTTCATCGACGAGCAGCCGCTCAAGCGGAAGCACCCGGTCTTCCACGTCAAGTGGCTCCCCGTCCGCTCTGGGGAGCCATGGCAGTACCGATAGTGGGGCGGCTCTGCAACCCTCTTCAGACTCCTGCTCCACCTCCGGCTCGCGTCGCATTCTGCCGCCCACACCGCCCACAACTGCCATCAAATACGCGTCCTCGACAGCGTCGGGTGAATCAAGCAGCAGGTCGGGAGGGGATACACGTCACGAAGACAGCTCGAAACAAACCCACAGTACGTGGTCCTTGTTGGCCACAGAGCGGGTCAGCATGGTTGGAAAGGACGCCCCTTTTGCAAGAGGTTCTACCAGAGAGATTTCATCCAAGACCACGGTACGCAGGCACACGACGGGCGGAAAGAGCAGCACTACATCAGCCATCAAGGACCGAGAGGCGGAATCGAGATTGGCTAGTGGTCGACGAGAAGACATTGGCCTGTGTGGTGATCATGACAGGCGTGGTGTTGCACGCCCTAGTGGTGGCCGAAGCGATTCAAGGGGAGAGGGTGGTCACGGAACAAAGCGCCCGGCACCTGCCAGTGGAGCAGCCCGTGCCCAGCGCCGACGACGTGCCACCACCACGACCGCCGAGCCACTCGCGAATGCGCATGTAGTGCTGGTAAATACTCTCCCAGAGCACGGACTTCCGTACTTGATTCGCCAACAAGCGAAAGTACTCTCCGAGCAGGGCGTGGTAGTTCTCCGCATCAGATCTGCCTTGAAACCTCCTGAATGTGCTCTGCCATCCTGCGGAAAGATTCCGGTGCGGATTCAAAGTTTTCCATCTTATCCCACGATTGTCAGCACGGACATGAGTGGCCCGGACATTTCGGGACTTGAGACGATGGGCATGAGAGACCTGCTTCCCCGATGGAAGTCAAAGATGATGACCCTCCAGCAGGTTCGAGTTGCCAGTCGGCTGGGAACGGAAGCTCTGAAGACTGCCTTCCCCGGATTCAGTGAGCAGCGTTTTATGGAGAGCATCAACGAGCCCGGTCTCTTTTGGCACAAAGTCGTTGCGCACGGACCCAGTACAAACAATTCTGGGTCCAGACTCCGGCAAGACGTGGAGTACAACAGACCGGCTGTCCAAGCCGTTGAACTGTTCTATCCTAGCGATGTGCTCCCCAGTCCTGAAGATGGGCTGAGCCGCAGCCCAGGTGATCCGATGTTTGCCTCTCAGACACCGCGCCTACTTCCGTCTAGCCGACTTTCGAGTCCAAGAACCCTCAACCACTTCGGTATGGCGCAAACGTCCACGACGTACGAGGGTATGACAACGAACATGCTCTATCGCGGGTCTCTTGGGACGATGTTCCCGTGGCACATGGAGGACAGCATGCTTCCCTCTGTATCCTACTGCCAATCGGGCAAGGCCAAGGTATGGTGGGTCGTGCCGGAACACCAGCGATCACTTGTCAAAGCTCTCTTGCTGAAGTACATTGATCCGTTCGTGTTGACCGCGGCAGACGGAAACGTCTGGGACGTACTGGCTAGCAAGCGCCTGTTCTTCTCACCGAACTTTTTCCTAGACCACGGTGTTCAAATCACGCGAGCCGAGCAACAAGCAGGTGACTTCATTGTGACCGCGGCTGGGGCACTCCACAGTGGGATGAACCTGGGTGTCAACCTCACGTCGGCTACCAACTTCCCCACCCCCTGCTGGTGGCGCCTGGGGATTGAGCACGGCGAGTGCGCCCGGGCGTTGGGCCGCCACGTGCCCTATCCTCTTGAGAAGATCATTATCCAGTCATCTCAACAACTGGTAGCAGGGAAGTGGTGGTGGGGAGACGCGACCATCCTGGAAGCGTGCAATCCCGAGCACTTTTCCATGGACGTCACAGTGGCCGAGAAGTTTGTCTCGAAGTGCGTGGACACCATTGCAGTCTTTGTCAACTCCCGAGACGGGAAGGTGTCGGTGGTGCCTCACAGTGGCGTGTCGGAAGCCGTGCGCAAGTTCCTCTGGATGGCCCGAACACCTCCGTCCCTGGACCCAAACGATATGCGTGTCGACCACTCCAGGGACGGCGCCCTTTGCAAAGACTGCAATGCCCTTTGCTGGGTCGCCGCCGTAGTGTGCCCTACGTGCATTAAGTACTTCGGGGCAAGAGCGCAGGTGGAAGCTCCTCTGTCATGCTGGCGCTGTGTCTCAACCACCTATGACGAGTGGCACCGGGAGGAAGTGGGCAAGAACACCATGGTAGTCGTGAAAGGTTCCCACGATCCTTTGGTGGTGTCTCGTCTGTGTGGGGATGCTGGGACGGAGCTTGTTCGTGGACTGAGGAGACTGCTTCGGCGGGTGGCATGAAATGCAGTCACTCTTGATTATGATTTCTGGATCTCTTTTTCAATATTATATATCTGTCTAAAAAACGATCTTATTTTCAATCTTCGCAGAGCTCTCCTTCCCATACGGTGGGCTACTCCGGGCCCAAGATAGAAAGAAGGCGAGATTATGTTCAGGTAGCTGAACAGTTCAGAGTGCAGCGCACACATACAGACTTTTCAAATACCTACCAACAACTGGGGTTTCGCAAAAAGCTGTACCACCAATTTCGCGTTGTTTCGCTGTGCATGAAGGGCTTGGTAACCACATGTGAAAGTATGACGGATGTTTTGAAGTTCGAAACAGGGAAATCAATAAAGCAGATTACACTCATTACGTTGGTACACGGAATCAACCACATTTGAATGGGAAGCCGGACCGCTTGGAGAACAATCGGAAAGTCGACCCAGTTGGAACAGCGAGCGCGAGCTCCTTCACGTTCTCGCAGGCTACGATGCACCGTCTCGCCGGGTCTTCAAGTTCTACCAATGATGGTCCGCCGTCGGCGGCTGCCGATGCAGTCTGGGAAGAGCCAATGTTGCCGACCGAGTGATGTACCCGAGGCAGCCACCGCTGGCATGATATGAAAACCTGTTGCTCAATCGTAGCAACATCGACCACCTTGTAGAATTGCAATTCGGGCACAGTTTCGGGCACAGGTTGTGCCGAGCTGGCTTCGGTCCGCGTCGGAAGGGTCTGCAACACGGAAACAGTAGCGCCTTCATGCACTTTGAAGAGATGACGGTTGCTCTTCGCACTCTTCCAGAAGCTCAATACCCTACCAGCAGCGTGTTCGGTCCATAAAGCGCCGACATGCGAACACTGCTTCGCTCCTCGTGTCGACCATGCCTCGGTACGCTTGTCGGGAAACCAAGAGCCAAATCCGAGCTTGTGCTGAACCACAGCTTCAGTTTCCTGTCCGTCAGGACCTCTTAACCACTCCTGTGGAATTCCGTGCTTCTCAGGAGCAGCAACGACCCTGGAAAGCACCTCAACATCGCGCCATCTCTGCATTGAGAAGCCAGCAGGATCTTGACTGTTGCTCCGCGCGATTTCTCTCTTTGAGACTTGGTGGAACTTCTCGAAGAGCAGCTCGCATATGGCTGGCCCAATTTGCACCAGCGGCAGGGTCCGATAGGGAAGTTCGAGGAGTCTGTGCACGCTTGGCTTTTCCCAATTGATCCCTTTCCTTGTGAGGGAGCCGAGCTCGGTGAGCAGAGCACATCCCAACAGCTGTAGCGTTTGAACGGTTGGCTTGTTGCGGACGGCATGTTCCCCATCGTTCCGAATTGTTGGGCGGAAGAACAACGCGTTCGTAAAGGCACGTAGCGCTTTGAGCGTCACAAGAACAGACGCTGCCAGTGTTGGTAGCACCGTTCGTGAGTGCATGTCATCCAGCACTGACGGAGCAATAGTGAGAAGAACAGCATAGTCGGACATGGACAGCGTCGTGCCACCCATCTTCTCAGGCTCAAACGCCTTGAGGACGGTATGTCGGGGCATATGCTGGGAACACGAACGCATGTTCATCACAAATTCGTCCCTTTGGAGGACTGACAGCGCATTGTACACCTGTTGAAGGAGCGGGCTGGCTAGGTTGAAGAATATCAGATGGGATGGCGCCACTACGACGTGCTCGTGGACGTCGAAAGACCCCGCCCCGCGGGCCTCGGCCAAACCCATGAACTGGTCACCTGGACCTATCTGAATCCCGTTCAGCAAAAGCGCTGCTTTGATGGTTCCCTCAGAACTCAGGCCAGCACCAACGACCGCGCGCTGTACAGCAACAGTACGTTCTTGGAAGCGAGCATACCGTGCGTCTCTGACGTCAAAAATCGTCGCGCTGCTCATCGCGCGGTCCTTTCTTTCGGAAGTCGTTTTTAGACCGACAATGTCGCAACTAGTACAGTGCTCCACACCCGTAGCGCCAATTGTGTTGGAAATCTTCGCCGCCATTGGAGAGTCGAAGATGCCGGCGGCAGGATAAATGTGCACCAGTGCATTTCTCCGGGTAAAAGCGTCATACACTGTAATCCCAGTTTTGGAGGCGTGGCATAGGTCCTTGACTACGGCGGCTATCAATGGCGCACAAGCAGCGCCAGGCGGAAGATAAAACAGCGGACGCACAGTGGAACTCCTGAAATCAAGAGAGACAGATGTGTAGGCACCGTAGTGCCCCTCAACATCACCACGTCGACGCTTCATGGTGCCGTACTGGTCTCCATACCACGAGACATAGATCTTGTACGGATCCTTCGGCATGAGCTGCGCTCCTTCCCTGACAACAGCCACGTCCACCTTCATACTAGACACGGAGGACACAGCGTTCCAAGCTGTAGGCGCTCCCCGCTGGCAACCCAGAACGCGCATCGCATGTATGGTCCCGCACCTGGTGAATCGCGCCGTAAAAGTCCCGTTTCCCGTCAAGCATGAGGATAACAGCGCCGGTCGAGCCGAGTCTGCTGTCAGCATAAGCGTGGCAGTCAAGTCTCCGACCCGCAGAGCGTCACCGGAGGCATACTCTGATGGCGACAAAGACACTTCGCCGTCTGTTGCTATCTCCGTACTCTGTAGCACGGCCTTGAGCCTCACCGACGCCGATATTGCCATACTGACAATGTCTCCGAGTGCGTAGATTCTGCCTTCCAGCCTAATCTGACGCCGAAAGTTATAGCGCCCGGGATCGGTCGCCGCAACTGTCTGGAAGAACTCTGTTGGGCTATCTGTTGTCCCAACCAATGCGTCACCCTCATGATGAAATATGGCGGCTGTCAAAGAGTCGGCGAAGTCTCGCCTCACATGTTCTGAAAACGTTGTGTACGGAACGACAACGTCAGGAAGCGTCCTTGGTGACTTTCCTTTGCCCGACGGGAACTGCCTGGATGTAACCTGCTTTTTCACAGGTGCGGCTGCGAGCAGGAGCTTTCTTCTCACTTGCTGCAGACGCCATCTGGATGGCCATCTCTCTGCGGAAGAGAAAGAGTTCTCTACGCTACGCATAATGTCGTACTGTCTTGTTGACAACCGTGCACGCCCATACAGATACCCGTAGCAGAGCAGCTCCCGTCGAGAAGAAAAGTTTACGCTGTCCTCCTCTGACATACTGGAGAACTCTGTGTCGGTCGTTGACGCGGATGGACTACTCCCGCTTTCGTCTACGTCCACTTCACCACCGCCTAAAGGAAGCACGGGAGGAACCATGAGAGGGTGCACGTGACGGATATCCTGTTCCACGTCATCGTCACTCCCAGAACTCGATCCACTAATCTCAGCGCCGCCACCAGCGTGAGGCAACGAAGCCCGTGAGCCTGCAGGGGCGCTCACATCAGCAGACGCTTGTCCCACCGAGTGACGAGGCACAGGCACAGGGTCGTCAACCTCAAAGCAAAAGTACGACGACGCTCGAGGTCCACGCTTGCGTCTCTTTGATCCGTTCATGTCCATAGCTCCGATCAACAGACTTGCTCTCCCTGACGGTGCCAGAAACCGGACCGCGGACGGGGTGACCTCTTGGTGCGGAAGGGGGGACAGGGAGCAGACATGGGCAAGAGCACTGCAAGCAATTGCTTACAGATGAAGCGAGGGAACTCTCGGACCCGTGTGATGCCAGGAATGTTTTATGATTAAACCTATCCGCAGGATGTGCGCCTGAGCAAACGAGTTGATCGTCATCCAAGGCGCCCACCTGATTGGGTTCAGGACCGCACTTCTAAAACATCTTGCCCAACATTTCCAGCAGACAACTTCGACGAACCGTCCCAGGAGCTGTCCGTCGAACGGTCCGACGGACCGTTTGCCGATTGGTTGAAGTTAGTTCCGAGGAATACCTCCAAGAACTATCTGCTGGGCCATCTCATATGTGTCTGAGGATCAGGGCGAGCCGATCCATCCAGGTAATTCCTCATGACAATCGTCTTGACAGTCCCAAACGCAACCTGGGACAGTCTTCGTGTCCGCCCAAACATCTGCTGTCGACAATCCGGCAACTGATCGAGGTCAATCCCGTGAATTGTCCTTCGGAAAATTCTATTTTAGGGTCAGAATTATTTAAGGAAGCGGCTCCATCTCGCTGTGCATGAGGTTGCTTGAGATTTCCCCATCTGCGGATCAACGCATGCCCGAACCTTCATACTTCAGCAAAGTACGCTTGGAATTTGACTGGCCGGCTAATCTTGGGGTGTACGCGATCCAGCAGAATTGCCCTGCCTGGCTTGCTCAAAGAGTATTATTATATGGTGAGGCTACTTAATACTTGAGAGATACTTGAGCGGTCGGGAATTCATGCGGAGCACTCACTCGCGTGCCCAGTGGCAGTCAGTCCGCTTCGTCCGCTTCGTGGCTGCTGAGACAGCACCTTTTGGGCTTCCGTGGCGTCATTCATGTCTTCAGCCGCATTCCAGGTTCACAGGTGTCATGACAGGCTGCTCTTGCTGCTGAAGCGCCCGGTAGGTGTCGAGGCTGGCAGCCCCCTATTCATTTAAAGGACTATCAGTTCAGAGTTTGTTAGAACGATCAAGCGTATCTCGTCGATTAGTGTCCAACTGTGTTCCAAAGGGGCCTCGGTGGCCCTGCGTGGGCTGCAGGCGCAGCTCACAATGTCCCACAAGTATGTGCATGAGTGGATTGCTCTGTTGTTCTCCAAGCTGCGGCCAATCGGCAGCAGCCTGTGTGGTACACGGCACGGTGCTTTCTCTAAAGCACCGTGCCGTGCACCACACCAAAGGGAACGCATCTCTTATGGAGCGTGGCCTGTGTTCGAACTTTCATGCACCACGCCAGTACCTTTCTGTACAAAGAAGCCGCTCAAGGGGACTGTGGGAGACTTCTTTCGCACTGCAGGTGCAGGTGAGAGGATGTTATTCCCAGCAACGTCCAAACCAGAGGTCATGGTCGCTCAACTCTTTCATGTGAGGCTCACCGGTGCGAACCCGCTGTGCTGTGCAACCACTCCCACGTCACAGCAAGAGCTACGACCGCCACTGTCGCCAAGCAGTCCAGCGCTCCCGGCGACATCGGTTGTGCGGGCTAGCACACATTCGTTGACACCCTGAGTCGATGCATTGAGAGTGGGATTCGAAGACAGATCATAGCCAAAGTGTGCTTGAACTACGCTCGAGTGTGAAATCCGAGTCACTCTTGACCCCACTGTATGACGAAAATCTACCCGAAGAAGTCGCTTGACTCGGCTGGTGGGTCCACCTACGCTGGGCTCTCGGTTTTCCCAGGCAGTTACGCAGTCGCTGAAAATTTAATTTCCCAGATACGCTGTTTCTTGACCAAATCACGGTGGCTTGAAAGGCCCGGATCCAAACGAAGGTGATCTGAGGCTACTTTAAACTGTCGCGGCCTTCCCCGGCTGCTGCAGGCGCCACCCTGCTGGCTGTGCCCACGAAGGGGGCGCCTTTCGGCACCCGCACGTCAGGACCCTTCCAGGAACCTCGCGGACGGTCCTTTCGCTCTGTGGGGCCTGGCGACGGCGTGCCGGCGTGACGTTGTCACGTAAGAAGCGCTGTGCGCGTCGGCAGCGCTTCCGACGTCCAGCTGTTGTCAGATCATCTCAACGCCATTTCCATCGCGACCGCTGCGACCAACGCGGCCGTCACCCCCACCTCTGCCCCTCAACACCACTATCAATATGCCGCTGCCCCGCCTAATCGTTGCGGCGGGCAACGGCAACATGCGCCGCCTGGGCGCGGCCCTGTCCGCCGGTGCCTCTGTCAACGAATCCACGGACGACTGGGGAGGCTTTACGGCCCTCCACGCGGCTGCGCGCGGCGGGCACGCGCCCGCCGCGGTGGTGCTCCTTGCCTTGGGCGCGGCGTCGGCCCCGCAGGGCGATGGCGGGTGGACGCCCCTGCACTTGGCCGCGCGTGGCGGGCACCTGGACGTGGTGGACGTCCTCGCCGATGCGGGCGCCGACGTCGAAGCGCGATGCGGATCTTCGGCCGTGGTGCCTTCCCCCGCCCCCCGATCGACGCCGCCCCAGCCGGCGGCAGCCGGCGAGGGGGGCGCTGCCACCAGCCCCGATCGCATCTACATCGGCCTCTCCATCCTTACCGTCCCGCTGGTGCACCTGGTTCGAGAGGTGGCGCCGGTGGGGTCCCCCCAGGATGAATCGTGGACGCCCCTCCATTTGGCGACCATGCGTGGCCACAACGCGGTCGTCGACACGCTCCTTGGCCGTCGCGCGGCGGTCGACGCGCGGGACGGCAACGGCGGAACGGCGCTGCATTTGGCGGCGTTCGCCGGTCAGGCAGCCATAGTGACGGCGCTGCTACGGGGGCACGCAGATGCCCACGCCGTAGACGCGACGCGCGTCACGCCGCTGCACTGCGCGGCTGCGGCGGGGCACGTGGCCGCTTCGGAGCTGCTGCTCGCGGCGGGCGCATCGGCCACCGTCCGCGACGACGCTGGGTGGTCGCCCCTGTTCTACAGCGCATCCCGCGGGCACTCTGAGGTAGTGAGCGCACTCGCCCGCACGCCCGCAGACGTCAACATGGCTGACCCGCACGGGTGTACGCCGCTGCACGTGGCGGCCGCCAACGGGCGGGCGGTGGTGATCACCCTGCTCGTCGCCGCCGGTGCGACTGTCAATCGGGGCAACGCAGGGGGTTTTGTGCCCCTCCACGCGGCGGCGCAAGGGGGACATGCTGCCACGATCGGCGCGCTGATCGCGGCGGGGGAGTCGGTCAATGCGCGGGCCTGGCGGGGCGTGACGCCCCTCACAATGGCGGCGGGGTCGGGGCACCCCGCAGCTGTGACAGCGCTGCTCACCGCGGGCGCGGACACGGCGGCGGTTGACGTGAGCGGCATGACGCCGCTGCACGTGGCGGCGACGGCGACCGGTGCCACGGCCAGTTTTGCCATCATCGTGCGGGCTCTGCTGGCGGCGGGCGCGCCCGTCGACGCAGTTACGGTGAGCAGCGGGGACTCGGCACTCCATTTGGCCACCCGGTCGGGCAACACCGCCATTGTTCGGGTGCTACTGGCTGGCGGCGCATCGATTGACCAGAGGTGTCAGCAGCAGTACACACCCCTGTCTGTGGCGGCGGCGGGTGGCCACGACGCAACGATCTCGGTGCTGATGGCGGCTGGCGCGTCGGCCACCATTGGGGATAACGCCGGCGCCACGCCGCTGCACCGCGCGGCGGAGTGGGGCAAATCAGGCGCCGCAGCGGCGCTCCTGGCCGGCGGCGCCCCCGTGGACGCCCGCACCCACACAGGCGACACGCCGCTCGTGCACGCGGCCGTTCACGGGGCAGCGGCCGTTGCCGGCGCTCTTCTCGCCGCCGGCGCGGACGTGGCGGCGACCAACAACGAGGGCGACACGGCACTCCACGCGGCGACGCGTGAGGGTAACCTGCTGCTCGTTGCGCCCTTGCTCGCTGCGGGCGCGCCGCTGGGCGTCCCGCCTGCCAACAGTCACGGCACGGTCGCACCCCTCCACGTGGCGGCTGGATTTTCCGAGGCGGACATTGCTGCCGCTCTGCTGGCCGCTGGCGCGGACGTCGACGTCCGCGACGAATTGTGCGGGGAGACGCCGCTGATGGTAGCGGCGGATCATGGCCACAAGAAGATGGTGGTGACACTGTTGAGGGCGGGCGCGGGGATGGACAAGGCTAACTCCGACGGGAACACGGCTATGCATCTGGCCGCGCACGCGGGGTGGGTGCAAGTGTTGCTCGTGCTGATTGCAGCGGGCGCGGCTGTGGGGGTCACTAACTTGCGCGACGAGACGCCGGCAGATATGGCGACGGAGCAGGGTCACCTTGCGGCGGTCAACGTACTGCTGGAGGGGACGTGGAGCACGGAAGAGATGTGAGTGGAGAGCGAAGAGGGCGAGAATGATGTACGCGATTGCCTGTCTTGCATGAATGCGCGATTGCCTGTCTTGCATGAACCGACTAAAGTGTGTCCGTCGATGTAAAGGGGCTCCAGGGGCAGAGTCAGCCCAATAGTTTGTCATGGGGGCGTGCTGGAGATACAGTTCCCGGGAGGTGACGAGGTGTTGTACATGCCCCACCGGCCGGGCGTCTTTCTGAGGCTGTTCTTGGCATGCTTGCCAGAACGTTCGATCGTAGCGCATAGAATCCTGTCTGGGGGCACTCAGCAGGGCCCCGCACCTGGAGCAGACAGGGGACCAGTCCGGAGCGCTGGTCGTCCACCGCTTCTACCTGCTTCATTGCGCGCAGTGATTGGCTGGCCAAGGCCCGAATGCTGCATTCTATCGGGTGGTTTACAGCCGGATAAGTGCATACAGTCTCGCCACCTGGGTGCGAGAGGGGGCCAAGAAGCGGCATTGTCGCTGGCTTGCCAGAGTTTGGCCCCAGCTGTCCAAGTTTACCGCTCTCCTGCCAACTGCGTTGGAACGTCAGTGGGCCACTCGAGGGCGGGGGAAGCGCGGTTCTGCGAACACGATTGGCCCAGAAGGTGACAGGCCCGGAGCTGTGGCCGTTTTGACGGCGACAACTGAAAGTTTGTTTGAAGGTTGGATCCATACAACTCGTATCCGGCCACTTGACGGTCGTTTGGAACCTCGCTCTGGCCTTGCCGCCCACTGCGGGCGCGTGGCGCCCGCTGCGCCAGCCTTCCCGCGCAGCTACCCCTCACGTGGGGCGCGGGGGGGGCCAGCCAACGGTCTGGCTGACAGGTATGTTGCTGCGCCGCGCAGAGATGTGTGGGGGCTCCCCCCTCAAGCGGCGGCGGCGACGTGGTGGCCCGCCCTGTGGTCCTGCGTTGGCGCGCCACACCCTGCTGCGCTGTCGACCACGCGGTGGTGTTTTTTCCCACCGCCTTTTCGTGTGTGTCCTGTCCCTTCCCCCCTCTTCCCGGCCCCGCGTTGCCGCGCCTCCTGCGCCGCCGACGGTGTGGGCGCTGGCGTTTTTGCTGCCAAGGCCGCCCGCGCGTGGGCCGCCCACCCCACCCGCGCCGGCCCCGACCCGCTGCGTCGCCCACGTGTGGCGGTTGCGGGGCCCCCGCGCGCGGTGCTGCTCTTCCCCGTTCCACCCGACCTCGCTCCCACGCGCGCTTCAAAATTTTCGCCGGGTACCCCTGCTCGGCCGTCACTCGGCCGCTGCTGCTGCCGCCGCCACCCTCTGTGTGTGTTGCTGCGAGGCGCGCGCGGTTGCCGCCACTGCTCCCGCGGCACACGCCGTGCCCCCCCCCCCACACCCCTCCCCTCGGCGGCTGTGGGCCACCGAGCCCTCGTGCGGTGCGTTGGCACCTCCACCCACCTCCCAGCCGTAGTCCGCTGCCGACGCTGAGACTTGCTCGCCCGTTTTGTTTGGTCACGGGTAGCGGGGAGGTGTGAGACTCCGTTACCCACCGTGCGCGCTCCTGCGTTGTTTCGTGGCGACCGCGCTTTTTTTTTCTTTCCTTGTCTTTTTTTTCCCGCGGCTGCACCGCGCACGCGCAGTGCCGTTGCGGTGCAGGCGTGCGCGCGCTTGCCCCCCGCCCTCCCC
>ENA-ORXC01001008-ORXC01001008.1-marine-metagenome-genome-assembly--contig:-NODE-1008-length-17699-cov-5.198218_pt1 | contig 17699 bp, 16 predicted proteins | sample MGYA00237865_ERZ511478 | MGnify/ENA metagenome assembly ERZ511478 | reverse complement strand
CCCGTAGGGGAATCGAACCCCTCTTACATGGATGAAAACCATGCGTCCTAGCCGATAGACGAACGGGCCTAGAACAACGTTTAAATTGCGGATGCAAAAATAAACATATTTCTAGATGTTGCAAGCCAATTTGAAACTTTTTTTAAAATTATTTTAATAAGCCTTGGCAAACAGAACTCTACGAGTAGATGGTGCGCCAGAAAAAACACAAATTCCTTCTTCTTCAACAGCATCCATAGGAATACATCTTATGGTCGCCTTTGTGCTTTGTTTAATTTTCTCCTCTGTTTCTGCTGTTCCATCCCAATGAGCGCTTATAAAACCTCCTGTTGATTTTAATGCTTCCTTAAACTCGACAAACGTATTTACAGCGGTAATATGGGCGTCTCTGTAGTTTTTTGCCTTGGTGTATAGGTTTTCTTGTATTTCTTTAAGAAGGCTCACTACGGTTTCTACAATAGCTTCTTTTGCCACAAATTCTTTAGTTAACGTATCTCGTCTTGCAAGTTCAACGGTGCGCTTTTCTAAATCTTTAGGGCCTATACCTATTCTTAAAGGAACTCCCTTAAGCTCATATTCATTAAATTTCCATCCAGGTTTATGTGTGTCACGGTTGTCAAACTTTACAGATACTCCATGAAGTTTGAGGTCTTGTACGATTTCATTTGCTACTTGTGAGATAGCGTCTAGCTGCTCTTGTCCTTTGTATATAGGGACTATTACTACTTGAAAAGGAGCTAGGTTAGGAGGTAATACGAGTCCTTGATCATCACTGTGTGTCATGATAAGGGCGCCCATGAGTCGTGTAGAAACACCCCATGAAGTAGCCCACACGTTTTCCTGCTTTCCTTGGTTTGTGGTGAATTTTACATCAAATGCTTTTGCAAAATTTTGACCTAAAAAGTGTGACGTTCCTGCTTGTAATGCTTTTCCATCTTGCATGAGCGCTTCAATACAGAAGGTTTCATCTGCACCTGCAAAGCGTTCACTTTCTGTTTTTACACCTTGTATTACGGGTATTGCAAGAAAGTTTTCTGCAAATTCCGCATAGATATTATTCATTAGTTTTGCCTCAGCAAGTGCTTCTTGTTTTGTAGCATGAGCAGTATGTCCTTCTTGCCATAAAAATTCTGCTGTTCTCAAAAACAAGCGGGTACGCATTTCCCAGCGCACAACATTTGCCCATTGATTTATTAATAATGGTAAATCTCTATAGGATTGTATCCATCCTTTATAGGTATTCCATATTATCGCTTCACTAGTAGGACGAACAATAAGTTCTTCCTCCAATTTTGCATTAGGGTCAACAATAAGTTTGCTAGGATTATCAGGATCTGTTTTTAGTCTGTAATGTGTGACAACAGCACATTCTTTAGCAAAACCTTCAGCATTTTTTTCTTCTGCTTCAAAAAGGCTTTTGGGAACAAATAGCGGGAAATATGCGTTTTCATGTCCCGTTTCTTTAAACATACGATCAAGTTCTGCTTGCATTTTTTCCCAGATGGCGTACCCGTATGGTTTAATAACCATACACCCACGTACCGCTGAGTTTTCTGCAAGATCTGCTTGAACTACTAATTCATTATACCATTTTGAATAATCTTCACTCCTTTTTGTGAGGTTCTTGCCCATAAAACTTGTTTTGGCACAAATATTGTGTTTATTTTAATATAAAAATACCCTGCGAAATTAGGTATTTTTCAATCAAGCAACAATTAAAACAGTATCGATATGGAATTTAATACGTCTCTTACAAGCACAGTAAAGAATTTATCACTAGTCGCTATTGCTTCAGTATTTTTGATAGGTTGTAGTTCTACTCAGAATGTATATGATGATGATGGGATTTACAGCAGTTCTCAAACGGATGTGTCAAATGTTTCTGAGCAAGAAATTTCTAGTGGTGCAAACTCTCAGGTATATAAGAATTATTTCGAAAAAGGTGCACAAGAGCTTAGTGAGCTAGAGGAAGACGGAGCGGTTTTTACAGATATAGAATCTTATACCTCAGAAGCAGGTTCTGAGATTTATGTAGATGGGTCTAGTTTTGAAACTAATACGGGTTATGCTCGTTGGGGTGATGAGACTCAAGATGTAGAGGTAAATATTTATAATAATAATCCTTTTTGGGGTTTCAATAATTTTGGAGGATTTGGATACGGAGGCTTTGGTTTTGGAGGCTTCTATGGTCATCCTTGGTATGGTGGTTTTAATAGCCCTTTCTTTGGTTATGGAAGATTTGGTTATGCAGGTTTTGGCTTTGGTGGTTTTGGCTTCGGAGGTTTTGGATATGGACCATTTTTTAATTACGGTAATAATTTTAACAACCATTTTTATGCACGTAATGGAGGTAACTTTAGAGGAGGGCGTGTAGCATATAATAACGGAAGAAGATCTTCTATCTCTAATGCTGGTAGAAGGAGTAGTGCTGCAAACGCTATATCATCATCAAGATCTAGATTACGCGCAGCGGCTGGAAGAGCAACTAGATCTACGAGTAGAAATACATATTCAAGAAGCAGAGGTACTGGATCACGTAATATAGGTGTTAGGCCTTCTTCTGCAAGTCGTGACGGTGTGACTAGAGGCAGACCTGCAGTAGCTGGTCGCCCTGCATCTGGATCAAGACCTAACGCAACAAGACCTAGCCGTCCATCAAGAACTTCTGGTAACCAAGCTAGACCTTCTCGTCCAGTAAGATCCAGTGGAACAAACTCAAGACCTTCGTCTAGAACTACGAGACCGGCAGCTTCATCTAGTAGATCATCATCTAGAAGTAGTTCTTACTCAAGGTCTTCATCAAGAGGAGGTAGCTCGTCTAGATCATCAGGTGGAGGAAGAAGCGGTGGTCGTAGAGGTTAATTAAATAGTTACAGAAATTAAAGTTTTATGAAAAAATTAATTGTCATAGCCGCTTTAGTGGCAACAGGAACTACTTTTGGTCAGAGCATATCAGATGCATTATTGTATACTTCTTCAAATGTAACTGGAACAGCTCGATATAGGGCGATGGGTGGTGCCTTTGGAGCATTAGGCGGCGACTTAAGCGCAATAGGTGATAACCCTGCTGCAAGTGCTGTCTTTACAAGAGGTACAGCATCGCTGTCTATCGTTAACGATACTTTTGATAATGATACGGATTTCCTTAATAACACAACAAATGTTTCGGACTCAGATTTGTCAATAAATCAAGCAGGAGGTGTGTTTATTATAGAAGGTGCAAGTAATTCTAAGTGGAATAAGATTTCACTGGCTTTTAACTATGATCGTTCATCAAATTTAGATAATCAATACAGGGCTGTAGGAAATAATACCAATTCTATCTCAAGCTATTTTAGTGATTTTGCACAAGGAGTTCCACTAGATTTACTAGAAACAGTAGATGGAGAGTCTGTAGCAGATTTGTATCAGTTTCTAGGCGAGAATGAAGGTTTTGGAGCGCAGCAAGCCTTGCTAGGATTTCAATCTTTTATTCTTGATCCAGCAACAGACGACTTTAGTAATACCGAGTATTTTGTAAATACTGTAGCAGATAGTTATGATCAAGAATTTGTTTTTGCATCAAGTGGATATACAGGTAAGGCATCTTTTAACATAGGTGCTCAGTATAACGAAGATTTATATCTAGGACTCAATCTCAATTCTCATTTTATAGATTATAGACAGTCTACTGTGCTATTTGAATCAAATAATGTTGGAGCAGATGAAGGATTTACGAATATTACAGATATCCGTTTTGAAAATAATTTAAGAACTACAGGAAGCGGATTTTCTTTCCAGCTAGGTAGTATCTATAAAGCTGGAGAAAATCTACGGTTAGGTTTTACCTATGATTCCCCTACATGGACTACCATAAGCGAGGAAACTAGCCAGAGTGTCTCTACCACTGCAATAGACGATGCTGGTGTTTTTACTACTGTGATTAACCCTAGAGTAACTAATATTTTTGAAAATTATGAAATTAAAACTCCTGGAAAATATACAGGTAGTATAGCTTATTTATTTGGTCAACAAGGATTATTAAGTTTTGACTACTCTTATAAAGATTTTACAAACCTTAGTTTTAGACCAGAAAGCGATTCATTCTTTAATGCACAAAATGCAGCTATAGATAATTTATTACAACCTGTTAATTCCTATAAATTAGGAGGAGAAATAAGGTCTAAAGAATGGAGTTTTAGAGGTGGCTATCGTTATGAAGATAGCCCATTTAAAAACGAAACTACAGTAAGTGATTTATCTGGATACTCTGCTGGTATTGGTTATAATTTTGGCAAGATCAAATTAGATGTAGCTTATGACACGTTTACTCAATCTCGCACAAACTCATTATTTAGTACTGGCTTAACGGATCAAACAACGGTAAACCGTGATAATACTTCCATTATAGCAACGCTCACGGTGAGTCTTTAGGACATTACTTATATATTTAATAAAAAGGCTACCTTACGGTAGTCTTTTTTATATCACTATGGAATCAATTATTGCATTATCAGGTAGCAACAGTAAAACTTCTATTAATAGCATGTTGCTAGATTATATGATTAAGGCTATTCAAACACAGCCGGCAGTACGTCTATTTCTTCTAGATTATGATATTCCTATATATAATCTAGATGTTGAGCAAGCACACGGAATCCCTGTCGCCATTCAAATTATCAAAAATAAAATAGCCGAAGCCTCTGGGATTATCATCAGTGTAAATGAGCATAACGGAATGATTTCTTCCTTTTTTAAGAATATTCTTGACTGGCTTTCTCGAGCAGATAGAAATTTCCTAGCAAATAAAAAGATACTCTTAGTAAGCACTTCTCCAGGCGCAAGGGGTGCATCATCTGCACTTGCATATATGAAAAGTACCGCTCCTCGTTTTGGAGGAGTTATTGCAGAGAGTTTTAGTTTTCCCTCATTTCAAGAAAACTTTGATGCAAACGATCTCTCCATAACTAATCCTGCTATGGAATTGGGTATATCACAAGTGCTTGCATCGTTTCTTCAGCAGCTAGATGATTAGTTTTTTACAGCCTCTAGTAAAACAATATCGTAAGGAGTATCAAGCGTTACTTTCCCGTCAATAATGCTAACTTCTTGTCCTGAGTAGGTGTCCTTGACAGTTTGCGCTTTCGCGAAAGCGTGACCTACCACAATCTCTTTCTTCCCGATATTGAGGTCTAATCCTATGACCACCGTATCCGTTATGTCATCTTTATTAAATGATCTTTTAAATACATAAGGAGCAGCGCTTAACATCTCGTGAGTTCCAGCTCCTACAGAAGGATGATCTCTTCTAAAAGTTCCTAGCTTTTGCCAGTGGCTTAGAATCTCTTTTGTAGGGGCGCGATCTAGGTCTTCCCAGTTCATAAAGCTACGTAGGGTAGCATCTCCGTCTGTTCCCTCTATCGTTAAGTCTCTTGCAGTCTCATCACCATAGTACACCTGAGATATACCTGTGCTTAATAATAGTTTTGTGCCAGTCTCTCTGGCCTTACTGCGATTTTTGTCAAAGGGTTGTCCATCATCATGCGAGGTAGCATAGTTTACAAAGCTCTTATCTCTAAAGATAGAATCCTTAATAGTGGCATACTTGCTAAAGAGATCCTCATAACTTCCTTGGGCATCATATTTAAATTGGAAATTGATAAGGTTATCAAAGCCATTTGCATAATAATCTACTTTTTTATCTCCAAAATCATAAGAACGCCCACCGTCAATAGAGTAATTATAAACTTCACCAAACATGAAAAAGTCATTATCATCCATCACGTTGTCTTCATTATTTGCTTTATAATTTGCAAAAGCTTTATCTGCTTGTAATCTTAAAGCAGCCCACGAAGCTTCATCTACATGTTTTGTAGTATCTACTCTAAAAGCATCTACTCCAAAGTCTCTTATGTAATCTGTGAGCCATTTTATAATGTAATTGCGTGGCGTTTTCTTTAAATTATTTTCTGCAAAATAAGTGTCTAGCTCAGCCATTTCTTCATCGTAACGTCCTTCAGACTTCCACTTTGAAACTAGTGCGGCTGGTAGCGTTACTTCTTTTTTACTCTCGGTAAGGATGTCTGGAAGATTTTCTACAAGACTGCAAGCAGTAGTATTTTCATAAGTACTAAAGGCGCAATTAGGATTTTCTCTTGCCCAGTCCTCACCCCAGAATGGATCTTCCTCTGTTACTGGACCTGTGTGATTAAGTACTACATCCATTACTATACGTATATCTTTTTGATGTGCAGCTGTTATTAAAGCTTTTAAGTCTTCTCTCGTGCCAAAGTTAGGGTCTAGTGAAGTCCAGTCCTTAGTCCAGTAACCGTGATAACCATATGTAACACCAGTTCCTTCATCTACTGCTCCATGCACTTGCTCGACTACTGGAGTAAACCAGATTGCATTGATCCCAAGACTTGTAAAGTAACCGTCTTCTATCTTCTGTGTGATTCCCTTGATGTCACCACCCCTAAAATCTCTTAATACCGCAGCGTCTTGAGTCCTCTCAAAATTAACATCATTACTTGTATCACCATTATTAAAGCGATCTGTAAGTAAGAAATACATATTTGCAGCTTCCCAGAAAAAAGGAGGCTTTACGTTGGTATCTATTGTTGCAATGGTGATTTCTTCCTTTTTACAGCTTGATATAGAGAGGAAAACAAGAAGTAGTGATACTATAGATTTTACGTTCATCGTGAGTTTATTTTTAATAGCTACGAAGCTAGTAAATCCTTTTGAAATTTGAGAAGGGTAGAAGCCCAAAGAAAATAGTACATTTACGCACTTAAAAAAATATATGCCCTCATTCCAAGTTTGGCTTAGTGCCGCCCGTCCTCGTACATTACCACTTTCTATAGCTGGAATTCTTGTAGGAGGTGGACTCGCTTTACAGGAAGTCACCTTTAACTGGAGTGTTTTTATACTTGCCATACTTGCCACATTAGGATTTCAGATTTTATCTAACTATGCAAATGATTATGGTGATGGCGTTAAGGGAACGGATAATGGAGAGCGTGTAGGTCCAGCTAGAGCAATGCAAAGTGGGCTCCTTACCGCACAAGACCTTAAGAAAGCTATAATTGTCACATCCATTATTACATTGATGATTGTTTTACTCTTGATTTATGTATCCTTTGGAGTAGATCACTTTTTACTTTCTATACTTTTCTTATTATTAGGAATCGCAGCAATTGTATCTGCTATTAAGTACACTGTAGGAAAGAGCGCCTATGGTTATAGAGGACTAGGGGATGTTTTTGTCTTTATATTCTTTGGACTTGTAGGTGTTTTGGGTTCTTTTTTTCTATTTACTCAGTACATACACTTTTTACAGATACTCCCTGCTGTTACTATAGGAGCTCTCTCTACCATGGTATTACATCTTAACAACATGAGAGATCGTGAGGCAGATGGTAGAGTGGGTAAAAACACACTTGCGGTAGTTTTAGGTGCGGCGGGTGCCGTAGTATATCACACTACTTTATTCATTGTAGGCATTGTGAGCTGGATAACTTTCCTCTTACTCACAGCAACTCATTTTATTGATTATATCTCTCTCATCGCATTTATACCCCTTATAAAGCACATGTTTACGGTAAGAAACACTACGGTACATGCATTGCTTGATCCAGAACTTAAAAAAGTAGCGTTATCCACTTTTTTACTTGCAGTATTATTTTTTCTGAGCTGTTATATATAGAAAGTTTTCAAATACGCTTTCGCGAAAGCTTTACAAGCATTAAAAACCACCATACTATTATATGTAAGCAAAGTTTAATGAATAGCTAGACGGAGTAAGGCGGATACTAGTTGATTAAAAGTTGCGATTAAAACAAAAAAACGGGTAGCGTGAGCTACCCGTTTTTTATATAACAATTAAAACTGACTAGTTTACAGAAGTTGCAAGCTCAGATCCAGCTTTGAACTTTACTACGTTCTTTGCTGCAATTTTAATAGTTTTTCCAGTTTGTGGATTTCTTCCTTCACGCGCGTTACGCTTAGAAACAGACCAAGATCCAAAACCTACAAGAGAAACACGTCCTCCGTCCTTAAGAGTCTTTTCAACATCTCCTAAGAAAGATTCTAATGCTTTTTTTGCTGCAGCTTTTGTGATACCTGCGTGCTCTGCCATTCCGTCAATTAATTCTGATTTGTTCATAATGTAATTTGTTAATTAATTAAATTGTAGGTTAAGCGAAATGCTTAATTCCCTAACAAATTTATCCGATTTAATTGCCTACGCAAGCTATAGCAAGGGAAATGAGAGGTTTTGTTAATAAGTCAAGCCAATTGTTGATAAAGACGGCTTCATTTTATAATTCTCTTAACACCAATAGGAGCAAGGCTTTAGCGCATTTTTGCATTTTTATCAAATTTGTATCCATTTAAAAGGTCTTTAACGGCCATTTTTTTCTTCCCAGAAAGCTGTATTTCTGTAATGCAGATGTAACCTTCTGGCGTTGCGATAGCTAGGTAATCTTCTACTTGAGTTACCGCCCCAGAGGGAATAAACATTTCTTTTTCTTCTTTTACAAAAGCGCTATAAATTTTTACACGTTGCTCTTTTCCTGCATTTTCTAGCATTGTGTAAGCTGCTGGATAAGGACTCAACCCTCTTATGTGATTGTAAATATCTTGAAGTGGGGAATCCCAATCTATTTTTGTATTCTCACTGTGTAGCTTGTATGCCGTCTTGAGTGTTTTTGTAGCGTTTTGCACAAAAGTAGTTACTTCATCACGTGCTATTGCATTTACTGTTTTTACCACAAGTTCTTTGCCTGCAATCATAAGGCGGTCGTGTAAAACGCCTGCATTCTCCTTATCATCTATAGCAAGCTTCTCCTGCAAGATAATCTCACCAGTATCGATTTTTTCATCTATAAAAAAAGTAGTAACTCCCGTTTCTGTCTCTCCATTAATGATTGCCCAGTTTATAGGTGCGGCACCACGATATTGTGGTAATAGTGATGCGTGTAAGTTAAAGGTTCCATAAGCTGGCATTTTCCATACAGCTTCTGGTAGCATTCTAAAGGCTACTACAATCTGTAGGTTCGCTTGGAGATCTTTTAGTTCTTTTAAAAACTCCTCGCTTTTAAGATTCGTAGGTTGTAAAATATTGAGATTTCTTGCTTTTGCAAATACCTTAACATCACTTTCTCTTACCTTCTGTCCTCTTCCTGCAGGGCGATCTGGAGCAGTAATAACGCCCACTACATTATACTCTTCTTCTAGTAAACCATGCAATATGGTTACTGCAAACTCTGGTGTACCCATGAAAACTATGCGTAAATCTCTCATAATAAGGTGTAGGTGTTATTTGCCAAGATGGCTATCTTTTTCTGATCCAAAAGTAAGCGAATCGTATTAATTATAGTTTGTTGTGGGTAGTCTAGTTGTGATATTTCGCGAGAAGTTTTTGGTCCTTCTTTTAATATGTCGATAATAGCACCGTCTATAGCAGTTCTTGAAACTTGCTGTGTTGCATTTGTGCACACATCGCATTTACCACAGGGCGTTCTCAATGTTTCATCAAAGTACTGCATGAGCTGTATTGCTCTGCAGACAGTGTCTGTAGCTAAGTATGTTTTTATGGCCTCTACCTGATTTTTCTTATAGGTAGCTTGTGTTTTTATGTACGGAGCTATAACGTTTATTGCTCTATCATCATCTCTAGGGACAAGGAAGGTAATTGCCGTATCATAATTTTGATGCTCATAATCTATAATGTCATCCTTTTCAAGCGTAAGTAGCACTTGATGTACTTGTTCTATAGTCTTACTAGCCTTAGTAGCAACAATACTATAGTTAATATTTGTGATTTGCTCAAAAACAGCTCCATACGTTCTAAGGACTGCCTTAACCACATCATCCAGCTGATTGTTACGTATCAAATAATAAGATAGTGCAAAGTCATTTACCTTAAAGTTAATAGTTGCTCGTTTTGTAAATTCCTGAGATAAACTTATGACGCTATTGCGGTCTAGTACTTGTAGCGCATTAAAGGTAAGAATGGTGTGCAGTTTATAGGTAGCGCAAAACTCGCTAAAATTAAACCGATGTAGTGTTTCTTGTCCTTCTCCATAAGAGATTTGAAAGTAATTATTGAGGTGCTTGTATATTTTTTTTACATCTCCCACCTGAGGAATCACTTTTATAAACTGATTTTCTAATCTTACTTCGTCATTTTCATTATAAAGTAAGACGGCTTGTGATTCTTGCCCTGCTCTTCCTGCTCTTCCAGATTCTTGAAAGTAATTTTCTATACTATCAGGTATTTCTAAGTGCACTACAGTTGCTACATCTGCCTTATCTATACCCATCCCAAAGGCACTTGTACCTACCATGACTTGTACTTTGTTATTACGCCACGCAAGGTATTGTTTGTGACGTTCATCACGAGACATCCCGCCGTGGTAAGAAGTAGCAGAGATGCCTCTACCTTTTAAAAATTGTGCTGTATTGAGCGTGGCTTTTCTATTACGTACATATACTATAGCACTAGCCTTGGTTTTTGAAAGTATAGTTTCTAGCTGGTAGAACTTATCTGTGGCTTGCACTACCTTATAAGTGAGGTTAGGGCGATGGTAAGAAGTTTTAAATAATTGCGGCTTCTGTAATTCTAATTGTTCTGTAATGTCTTTAAGTACCTTAGGCGTTGCCGTAGCCGTAAGTGCTATAAATGGAACTGTAGGTTTGAGAGCACGTAGTTGTGAGATTTCTCTATATGCAGGTCTAAAGTCATGACCCCATTGAGAGATACAATGAGCTTCATCTACTGCAATGAGAGAAACATTCATGAGTTTGATTCTTTCTTGTACAAGCTCTTGCTGTAGTCGCTCTGGTGAGAGATATAACAGTTTATAGTTGCCATAAATGCAATTATCCAGTAAGGTGTCAAGCTCGCCAAAGGAAATCCCACTTGTAATAGAAAGCGCTTTGATATTTTTTTCTTGCAAAGTCATTACCTGATCTTTCATAAGCGCTATAAGGGGCGAGACCACAATGGTAATACCATCCAGCAACAGCGCAGGTAATTGAAAACAAAGTGACTTCCCACCGCCAGTGGGTAATAATGCAATACTATCATTTCCAGCAAGCACATTCTTTATAATTTCTGCTTGTTGTGGTCTAAAGGTGGAGTGACCCCAGTATTGTTGTAATATGTCTTGTGCTTGATTACTCAAGGGCAAGTGCTTCTAGTATAAATACGGCTCTATCCTCTACAGGAGACTTAGGTACTATAATAGGGTTGTAGCCATAGTTTTTATACGTCTTTACAAGACATTTTTCTATCTTTTGGGCTTGCTCAAAGGTCTCGTAACGCTCTTGATCAATTTTATGGATGTTCTCCCAGGTAGGTAATAGAAATACAATATCATAGGTGTAATCCTTACAAGCCCGTACAAATGCTTCGGGATATTCTTGTCCTATAAAGTCCATGTATGCCACCGTGTCAGGAATGCCACGGTCTATAAAAACGGTATCAGTGTTATAAGTGTCCGCCTGCTTATGTTGCTCAATGCGGGCATCTCTTAAAAGTTCAGAAAATAACAAGGGTTGCTCTAGAAATAATTGATCTATTCCTTCCTTTTGGGCTTCGCTTATCACTTCTCTTGAGATTTCCTCAAGGCAAGGATACCCTAGTTGTTTAAGGTGGTTGATTAATGTAGTTTTTCCAGTAGATGGACCTCCTATGAGAAGAATACGTTTTGGCATAAAAATGGTAATCTTTTCAGCAAAATTAAGCAAACTACAAGGAACGTGTTTTATGTACCTTTGTATTATAATATATGCGCATGAGTACAGACAAAAATCCAGAAGAATTTTATAAAAAATTGAAGGTACAACTAGAGGAGACTTCTAGCTGGCCAGCACCTTATTTGTATAAGTTTATTGTACCTGCAAATGCAGAGAAAGAGGCTCAAATAGAAGGGCTCTTTGACCATCTAGGAGCTGTAATAAAGAAAAATATCTCTCGCACAGGTAAGTACACAAGTATCTCTATTAATGTGCGTTTAGATAATCCTGACGTTGTGATCTCAAAGTATAAAGAGGTAGCAAAGATAGAGGGAGTTATTTCATTATAAAATTACACGCCTTCGCGAAAATGGTATGAATCACCACTATGTTGTAGCATTACTACCGCCGCGTGAGGGATCGTAGTGGTTACCCTGCAGGCTCATAAAGCGATAGCGCAAGGAGCCGAAGCGTATGAACGTAGCGCCCGACCCTTGTGGTCACGCCCAAAACTGTACTAGAACGCAATAAAAATACTTTTTGTACGGTTATGTTATCAATTTACTAAAGACTAGATGCGTTTAGACAAATTTTAGTATTTTGCACCTATCTTTATTTAAAAGACAACTTCACTTAATTTTTTACAATTGATAGATCAATTAGAGTACAACACGGAGAGAGTTCATCTCATCATTCCCGAGTATGGGCGCCATATACAGAAAATGGTAAATGATGCGACGGCAATGGAAGACGCCATAGAGCGTAACAAAACAGCTAAGGCAATCATAGCAGTGATGGGGAATTTACAACCTCACTTGCGTGATGTACCAGATTTTCAACACAAGTTATGGGATCAGTTATTTATAATGTCTGATTTTGAACTAGATGTGGAGTCACCGTATGGAAAACCTTCTAGAGAGGAGCTTGCAGAGCGTCCAGAGCCTTTAGAATACCCGCAAAACCATCCTAAATATCGTTTTTACGGTAATAATATCAAACGTATGATTGATGTAGCGGTAAGCTGGGATAAAGGAGATATGCGCGAGGGACTTGTAATGACTATTGCAAACCACATGAAAAAATGTTTCTTAAACTGGAATAAGGATACTGTAGATGATGAGGTCATCTTTAATCACTTATTTGAATTGAGTAATGGAGAGATTAATCTAAAAGACCGTGGTGAGGAACTAGGAAATTCTGATAGGCTTATAAGAGCTAATAAGAAAGCTAAAGCTGCAGATAATCCAATTAAGAAAAGAAGCTACTCAAAGAACACAAACAACAACAATAACAACCGCAAAAAGCGTTATTAAAAAATATTTCTAATTAACTATGGCAACATTTCAGATCGAGGGAGGTCACCAACTTAAAGGTAATATCCAACCACAAGGCGCAAAAAACGAAGCATTACAAATTTTATGTGGCGTGTTACTCACCCCTGAAAAAGTAACCATAAGTAATGTGCCAGACATTATAGATGTAAACAAGCTCATCATGATCTTGCAAAATCTAGGTGTAAAGGTGGAGAAAATTGCTAAAGGAGAATTTACTTTTCAAGCAGATGATCTTGATCTGCAGTATCTAGAAAGTGAGCAATTTAAAAAAGAAGGTAGTGGCTTAAGAGGCTCTATTATGATTGTAGGACCTTTACTGGGACGTTTTGGTAAAGGATATATTCCTAGACCAGGAGGTGATAAAATAGGGCGTCGTCGTCTTGATACGCACTTTGAAGGTTTTATAAAACTAGGAGCGACCTTTCGTTACAATCGTGAAGAACGTTTTTATGGCGTAGAAGCGCCTAAAGGACTTACAGGAGCATACATGCTACTAGATGAAGCATCTGTTACTGGTACGGCAAATATTGTGATGGCAGCTGTATTAGCTAAGGGAACTACAACTATTTATAACGCAGCTTGCGAGCCATATTTACAACAGCTTTGTAAAATGATGGTGCGCATGGGAGCAATTATTCAAGGTATAGGCTCTAACATGCTTATTATAGAAGGAGTAGAAAAACTAGGTGGTTGCGAGCACAGAGTACTTCCAGATATGATTGAGATAGGATCATGGATAGGCCTTGCTGCAATGACTAAGAGCGAGATTACTATTAAAAATGTAAGTTGGGATAACCTTGGAGTGATCCCTAATACTTTTAGAAAACTAGGGATAACTTTAGAACGTAAAGGCGATGATATTTACATTCCAGCACATACAGACGGTTACCAGGTAGAATCATACATAGATGGATCTTTTATGACCATAGCAGATGCACCATGGCCAGGTTTTACTCCAGATCTTTTGAGTATTATTCTTGTAGTGGCAACACAAGCAAAAGGAGAATTAATGGTTCACCAAAAAATGTTTGAAAGCCGTTTGTTCTTTACAGATAAACTTATAGACATGGGAGCAAAGGTGATACTTTGTGATCCACACCGTGCAACAGTAATTGGCCATAACTTCCAGTCTACGCTTAAGGCAACCACAATGACATCGCCAGATATACGTGCTGGTATCTCATTGCTTATTGCGGCGTTAAGTGCAAAAGGAACTTCTACTATTCATAATATCGAGCAAATAGATCGCGGATATGAAAACATAGATGAGCGCCTTAGAGCAATAGGAGCAAAAATCACTAGAATAGATTAATCTAATCTTTAGTTATAAAATTTTAAAAAGGCGCAAATGATATTTGCGCCTTTTTTGTGGAATAGATGCTACCTTTATATACATGATTAGTTTAAAAAGAATAACACCTTTATTTTTAATACCCATCTTATCTTGTAATCACATGGAGCAACCTCATATTCATAATACGCCTATTGTTATTGCCCACAGGGGAGCACAATTTATGTATCCAGAGCATACGATGGAAGGGTATAAAAAAGCAATCGAGCTGGGTGCAGATTATATTGAGCCAGATCTTGTAATGACAAAGGATGGAATATTTGTGGCAAGGCATGAGCCTTTTATCTCTGGCACTACAAATGTATCTATGCTCCCAGAATTTGCAGATCGTAAAACGACAAAAATGCTTGATGGTGTACCTGTGACAGATTGGTTTGTATGTGACTTCACGCTTAGCGAACTCAAAACACTACGCGCAAGGCAGTCTTGGAAGGAGAGGACTCATGAATATGACGATATTTTTGAGATTCCTACGTTTGAGGAGATTATCGCTTTCGCGAAAGCGCATAAAACCACCTCAGGAAATCCCGTAGGTATTTATCCAGAATTAAAGCATCCTAGTTTTCACCAAGATTTAGGGCTTGTCATGGAAGATACATTTATAGAGCAAATTACAGTGGCTGGTTACACAAAAAGGGAATCGCCAATATTTGTACAATGTTTTGAGGTGAGTACGTTACAATACATTTCAGCACGTTCAGATGTACGGCTTATACAACTTATAGGTGCGGCTGGAATCTCTGGTAATGGAGATTTACGATTTACCAAGGAAGATGGGAGTTATGATCCAGAGGGACAGCCGTATGATTTTGTAACAAAGGGAGATACTCGCACTTATAACTACTTTACAACAGGCCAAGGAATGAAGTTTGTCTCTACTTATGCAGATGGAATAGGCCCTTGGAAACCTTTTATAATGTCATATAGTAAGACAGGTGACGGAGAAGTTGAGGTGCTAGCTCCTACAGATTTTATAGCGCTTGCACATAAGCATAAGCTAGAAGTGCATCCGTACACTTTTAGAAAAGAAGATGCTTTATGGGTGAATAATAAGGACGGAGTAACCGAGTATCAACTGTTTTTTGAGGCGGGAGTAGACGGAATTTTTAGCGACTATACTAAGGATGCCGTAGTTGCTAGAAACAAATTCTTAGCAAGCAAAGATTAGTTGTTATAAGTAGCAATAATTTCTTTGCTTCTTTTGTTACCTTTGCAGCCTGCAAAAACTGAGCAGATCTTCCAAATAATAACTACATGTCCTCTACAAAGAAAGTCGCATTTTATACACTAGGTTGTAAACTGAATTTTTCAGAGACTAGCACTATTGCTCGTAGTTTTGGGCAAGAGGGATTTGATAAAGTTGAGTTTTCTGAGCCTGCAGATGTCTACGTGATTAATACATGTAGTGTGACAGAAAATGCAGATAAGCGTTTTAAGTCTATTGTAAAACAAGCTCAAAAAGCAAATCCAGAAGGAGTTACTGTCGCAGTAGGTTGTTATGCACAACTCAAACCAGAAGAGCTTGCCGCTGTAGATGGTGTAGATCTCGTTCTTGGAGCGACAGAGAAGTTTAATGTAACTAGTTATATAAACGATTTACTAGATAATCCAGACAGATCTAAGGAAGGTGGAGAAGTACACGCTTGCGAGATTCAAGATGCAGATTTCTACGTGAGTTCCTACTCTATAGGAGATCGTACTCGTGCCTTTCTAAAAGTGCAAGATGGATGTGATTACAAGTGTACCTACTGTACGATACCGCTTGCAAGGGGTATTTCTAGAAGTGATACATTACAAAATGTACTTGATAATGCTTCAAAAATAGCTGCGCAAGGCATAAAAGAGATTGTACTTACTGGAGTAAACATAGGTGATTACGGTAAAGGAGAGTTTGGTAATAAAAAGCATGAACACACTTTTTTAGAACTTGTACAAGAGCTTGATAAAGTAGCAGGAATAGAGCGTTTGAGAATCTCTTCTATAGAGCCTAATCTTCTTAAGAATGAAACAATTGATGTGGTGTCTAAGTCACGCACATTTGTACCTCACTTTCATATTCCACTACAGAGTGGAAGCAATAAGATTCTTGGGTTAATGCGTCGCCGTTATCAACGGGAGTTATATGTAGATCGCGTTGCCAAAATTAAGGAAGTAATGCCGCACGCCTGTATAGGTGTTGATGTAATTGTAGGGTTTCCAGGAGAAACAGATGAGGATTTTCTAGAAACTTATAATTTTCTAACGGGATTAGACATCTCATACCTTCATGTCTTTACCTACTCAGAACGTGATAATACACCTGCCGCTACCATGGAAGGAGAAGTACCTAAAAAGGTAAGAAGTAAACGTAGTAAAATGTTGCGCGGACTCTCTGCCAAAATGCGAAGAGCATTCTATGAGTCTCAGTTAAATAGTACTCGTATGGTACTTTTTGAAGGAGAAAACAAGGAAGGCTATATCCATGGCTTTACAGAAAATTATGTAAAAGTAAAATCACCTTGGAATCCAGAACTTATAAATACGCTACACGAAGTGGAGCTAACTTCCATAGATGACGATGGAATGGTGAGATTTGATTTTGCAAACGTTGAGGTGTAGGTGATCGCTTTCGCGAAAGCGTACTTTAAAAATATTTACTCTTCTGTACTATCTAGAATATCAACAAATCGCGTGTTCTTGATTTCTTCCCATTCTTCTTTAAGAATAGCATAACAACAAGAATTACGACGTCTACCATTCTTTGTGACAATATCCTTGCGCATGACTCCTTCAAGAGTTGCGCCCAGTTTTTCAACAGCTTTTCTAGAGCGTGTATTACGCTCATCTATACGAAACTCCACGCGCTCATAAAGAAGCTTCTCAAAAGCATAACGTAACATAAGAAACTTGACGTGCGTGTTAAGACCGCTTCCGCGAAAATGTTCTCCAAGCCACGTCCATCCTATATGAACAACCTTGTTTGTAGCATCTATGTTACCATAGCGAGTACATCCAGCAAACTTGCTGTATTTTTTGTCAAAAATAATAAAAGGTAGCGCTGTTCCTAGTGATTGCCTTTCTATGGCATCTTTAATATAAGCTGTAAGTTTAGGACCCGTAGATATATCAGAACCGCCATAGGCGTTTAGGTCCACCTCCTTTGATAAAGGTAGGAGATCGCTGTAGTGGTAATTCTCTAAGGCAAGTAATTTTGCTCTCTCGTTTTCTAATGTTTTTACTTTCATATCAAAAAAAATGTGTCGTATTTAAAAATACGACACATTTTGTAAGAAGCGATATGTTATGAGTTA
>ENA-ORXC01001007-ORXC01001007.1-marine-metagenome-genome-assembly--contig:-NODE-1007-length-17715-cov-583.546377_pt1 | contig 17715 bp, 13 predicted proteins | sample MGYA00237865_ERZ511478 | MGnify/ENA metagenome assembly ERZ511478 | reverse complement strand
GATGATGGTATTGCGATGGGCCATAGCGGTATGTTGTACTCGCTACCAAGTCGTGATTTGATCGCTGATTCTGTCGAGTATATGGTCAATGCCCACTGTGCAGACGCGCTAGTGTGTATTTCCAACTGCGACAAAATCACTCCGGGTATGTTGATGGCCGCCATGCGCCTTAACATTCCAGTGGTGTTTATCTCAGGTGGCCCAATGGAAGCGGGCAAAATCTTGGCCAGTACCGTTGGTAAGAGTCACAATACCGATAGTAGTGACAGCAGCGCTGTTCGCAAACTTGACCTTGTCGATGCAATGATGGATGCTGCTGATGATAGCATCAGTGATGAAGACGTCGCTGCTATCGAAGCTTCAGCCTGCCCTACTTGTGGCTCATGCTCTGGTATGTTCACAGCCAACTCGATGAACTGCTTGACCGAAGCTTTAGGCCTAGCCTTACCAGGTAATGGCTCACTGCTAGCTACTCATTCATTGCGCCGCGAGCTATTCTTAGAAGCGGGTCGTACCATTGTGTCGCTTGCTAAACGTCGCTACGAGCAAGATGATGACTCTGTGCTACCACGCTCTATCGCTACCAAAGCCGCCTTCGAAAATGCCATGAGCTTAGACATCGCTATGGGTGGTTCTACTAATACCATCTTGCATTTACTTGCTGCGGCCAACGAAGCAGAAATCGACTTTAAGATGGCTGATATTGACCGTTTAAGTCGCGGTGTGCCTTGCCTTGCAAAAGTAGCCCCTGCCTCACAGAAATACCATATGGAAGACGTGCATCGTGCTGGCGGTGTCTTTGCATTACTTGCTGAGCTTAATCGCGCTGAGTTACTAAAAACTGACGTGCCAACTATCCATAGCGCAACGATGAAAGAAGCGATTGATAAGTGGGACATCATGAACCCTGACAATCATGAAGCTCGCGCACGCTTCCTTGCTGCTCCTGGTGGCGTACGTACTACAGAGGCGTTTTCACAATCAAAAGAGTGGTCAAACCTCGACGTCAACCGTGAGTCAGGCTGTATCCGTAGTGCCAAACACGCTTACTCTACAGATGGCGGCTTAGCCGTACTATATGGAAATATCGCTGAGCGCGGCTGCGTGGTTAAAACCGCAGGCGTCGATGAAAGCATCTTAACCTTTACTGGTCGCGCGCGCCTATTTGAATCACAAGACGATGCGGTTGCTGCGGTATTGGCTGATCAAATCGTTGCAGGCGATGTCGTTATTATTCGCTACGAAGGCCCTAAAGGCGGCCCTGGTATGCAAGAGATGCTGTACCCAACGACTTATCTAAAGTCAAAAGGATTGGGTAAAGAATGCGCCCTACTGACTGATGGTCGTTTCTCTGGTGGTACATCTGGGCTATCAATTGGTCATGCCAGCCCAGAAGCAGCTGAAGGCGGTGCAATCGGTCTGGTTGAAGAAGGCGATACTATCCATATTGATATCCCTAATCGTACCATCAACATGCAAGTAAGCGATGCAGACTTAGCTGCTCGCCGAGAAGCTATGGAAGCACGTGGTCGTGATGCATGGAAACCTGTTAGCCGTGAGCGTTACGTTACGCCAGCGTTACGTGCGTACGCTGCTATGACTACCAGTGCTGATACTGGTGCCATACGTGACGTGAGCCAAGTTGAGCGTTAAATTTTAATTAATCATTTAAATTTTATCTATAACGTTAATTAAGCCTGCACTATGCAGGCTTTTTTTTCACCAAAAAACAACGTAGCGGTCGTTTTGATAACTATTTTTTTCGGTAATAATTTTATTTTAAAGTCATGATAAAGGTAATAGAGATTGAACATTAATTATTGTTATAACTATCGCTATTAATTAATAACAAAAACTACCCTTTTAAAAACTATTTAAAATTATCCCCTAAAAATAACGACGTGCGTAAATCTTATGATTGAAAAATATAACTTATTCTTATTAATCTGCGGGATTGCCTTTTTACTTGGGGCATTATTTCCTGTTATTTTTAAGCGCACCTCCATCTCGTTACCGATGCTTCAAGTCAGCTTCGGTCTGACGATGGGCTACTGGTGGACGTCTTTATCCTTTTTAGACCCACTTGATAATGGTTTACTCATCGAGAAACTGACTGAGATTGTTGTATTGGTCTCATTGGTTGGTGCTGGTATTAAAATCGATACAGAGTTGTCTTGGCGATTGTGGCGACCAACAGTAAGACTGCTACTCATTACCATGCCCATTGGTATTTTTGCGATGGCAGTCTTGGGGTATTACGCGTTCGGTTTAACCATAGGAGCTGCTATCCTGTTGGGTGCAGTGTTAGCGCCCACTGATCCAGTGTTAGCTTCGAGCATTCAAGTAGGTCCTCCCAATACAGGAGGTGAAGACACACCGCGCTTTACCTTAACGTCAGAGGCAGGATTGAACGATGGTTTGGCTTTTCCGTTTGTGTACCTAGCAATTAAGATCGCAGAAGCGTTCAGTGAAGGCAAAGCCTTTACTTACGATATGCTATGGTCGTGGTTCACTCATGATGTCTTATGGAAGATTGGCGCAGGCGTAGTGGTAGGTGTATTGGTTGGTAAAGTATTGGCTAAAGTCGTATTTTCTAAACATACCCGTGAGACTACCATTTCGCAAGGTTATGTGGTTATTGCGTTGACGCTACTAGCTTATGGACTTGCAGAGTATGTACACAGTTATGGCTTTATCGCTGTATTCGTGGCCGCATTTGCGTTTCGTCGCTCAGAGTGTGAGCATACCTATCACCAAAAACTGCATGATTTCGCTGAGCAATCAGAAGGCTTACTGATGTCTCTAGTGCTGGTTATCTTTGGTATGTTTCTTGGTCAAGGACTACAAGCTGATGTTGAGCTGACATGGCGCGTCTATATCGTCAGCTTTACCTTCTTACTACTTATACGTCCGATTGGTGGTTTTATTGCCTTATCAGGATTAAACCTACCTCATACCGAAAAATACGCAATATCGGCTTTAGGTATTCGTGGTATCGGTACCCTATATTATTTGTCCTATGCGCTTAATCAAGGATTCTTCGCAGATGAAGATGCGCTTAAATTGTGGATTGTCTGTTCGATTGTCATTTTGACTTCTATCTTTATCCACGGTCTTAGCGCATCAAGATTGCTTAAAATGACACCAAACAAGCAGCATTAACTTTAATGCTGCTTGTAGCTATTGTCTCGCTAATAAAAATATTAAAGTATCTCTTCTACCCAGCTCAAGACGGCCTCTGTCAACGCAAACTGCCGAACGTCATTGAGCATAGTGGTATCAAAATTATGGATAAAAGCAAATGACAATTGACGCTCGGGGTCGCACCAAGCAACCGAGCCATTATACCCCATATGCCCAAATCCTGATAATGCAGGATTCGCTCTGTTATCGGTGTCATCCTTTTTAGCATATAAAGTAAATAATCTATGATAACCCAATCGCCACCTCATCGCTGCTGGCATAACCGCATCTAAACCCTCAACCTGCGGCGTAGATAACTGCTCAAAAGTAGCACTATCAATCAGTGTCTGTCCTTGCCATATACCGCCGTTAGCAAGCATTGCATAAATCGTTGCCAGTGCTTTAGTGGAAGCGACACCATTTGCCGCTGGAATGACCGCCTGTAGAGTCTGACGGTTATAATAATCAAGCGCGTGCTTGCCAGCAGGTATCAGCGCCGCCTTATAGTTTTTTAGATTGAGCTGACTGGTATTGAAATATAAGCTATTGATACGCGCCGTATTTAAGATAGGCTGTGCGCTATCATTATCAGAGCTATCTAGATTTTCATTAAGGCTGTCATCACGGCTATTTTGCGTCTCAGCTGCACGCTTGTCATTTAGCATTTTCTGTTGCCAGCAATGATAACTAGGTAAGCTTGCATAAGTACGTAAAGTTTCTTGAGAGTCTACTTTCAAGATTGGTTTTTGGCGTCTCGATTTTAATTGAGAGCTCGTATCCTCTGTTTCTTCGAAATCTTTGGCCAATTTTGCCACCTGATCTACTTTGCTATCTGGGACACCAAAATAGCAGCTGTCGGCAATGCCCAAAGGTTCCGTCAAATACTGGCGCAGTGCTTCAGCGAATGATAGATTCGTAACTGCCTCTACTACGCCGCCTAATACCCAACCGTAAACCAATGCACTATAGGCGCTGTCGTACTCGGTCGCATCTTCGGGTGAGGTAATGAACATCGCTGCAATATGGCGCAGCATCGTATCCCAATCGAGGACCGTCTCGCTATCAACATCGATACTTTGAATCGAAAACAAATCGGCCTGATGCGACATGATTTGTCGCAAGGTAATGTGGTCTTTACCGTTTGCAGCAAACTCTGGCCAGTAATGGGCAATAGGTTTGTCATATTCGATCAGTTGCTGCGAAACCAGCACATGAACCAACGTTGCCAATACCCCTTTACCGGTAGAAAAATTAATCGCTAACGTATCGGGCTGCCACGGTATATCAGGACGCGCCATACCTGTACTGGCTTGTGCTATACACTGACCTGCCTGATACACGGCCACAGCACCACCAGCAGGTGCACCATCAAGCTGTAAATCTGTCAGTAATTGCTGTAACTTTTTTTGAAATTCAGCATTTATAGATGTATTAGAATTTTCTGTATTATGATCCATTATTATTACCTTGCTCCAGTGATATGAATTATTCTATTTTTAAGATGATAGTAATACACAAGCTATATAAAATATTCGAACCAGTATAAATGAATTGTGGACCAATAAAAAAGGCCACCTATTGGTCGCCTTTTTTATTATTTATTTAAGCAATATTTCAAAAGTCTGCTAACGTCTAAGACAGCACTAATATTCAATGCCACAAATCTAGTTAACGCGGTACTAGCAAACGGTTATGAACTTCTTGTTCAAGCTTGGTCAAACCATGACTGCGACCACGTTCCATCGCTGTATCCATCTTACGTCCACGTAACCATCCTGCCCTCAGCGCAATTGCAGCGCCCACTCTATTGCCTGACCCGCAATGCATAGCGATTTTTTTGCCATGATGTTGACGTAGTACATTATCAAACGCCAATATTTTAAGCTGCTTTAGCTCTTTAGCACCGCTGATAGGCAGCTGTTCGTAGTGCATACCTGACTGCTCAACCGCCGATGCCTCATCAAAGCTTAATTCGTCATCAGGCTGCAAGTTGATGATGAGCTCGACACCTGCTTTCGCTAAAGCCGCAACTTTTTCGTCATCTAATGCACCGCATACGATAGTTTTTGCGTCTGGGCGAAAGTAAGGCTCAAAGATATCGGCCAAATCAATGCCATTATCTGCACTAATATGCATGTTAGCGCCGCTATCATTAGCAGCGACCTTATCAGTCGCAACCGTGCTATCTGTTTGATCTACGTCTATCGCGTTTTCTTCTGAAGGCATGTTTTGTGAAGTCATAATAATAAATAGTTACGTGAAATATGGCTGTTAAAGTAAAAGTTTTACGATACTTATCCTACTTAATGTCGCTCTTTAGGGTCACAACACCCGCCAAATGCGGTTTATTATTTTTAGAGCTATACAGTCCAAACTCACAAGTATCATCTACGTTTGTAAGCTGGGCTACTGGCTCAGCAATCAGCTCTACTTCAGCTGGCAAAAAGATAGGCAATTTGAACGAAACGTCAATGGTATAAGCATCAGGCAAGTCACCCATTAGAGCAAGGCACTTAGCCTTTGACCACATACCGTGTGCAATCGCTTTAGGGAAACCAAACGCGCGTGCTGATAGTGGATGCAAATGAATCAAGTTAAAGTCACCTGAAACAAAGGCATAACGACGACCGATATCTTCTGGTACTTCAAAAATGCTATGAACGCCTTCTTCGTTTACTTCAGGCTTGACCATTACTGGACGCGGCGCGCTCTTTTTGTCTTTACTGCTAGGTTTTTTGTTACGTGATAAATAAGTTGACGTACCTTCCCAAATGATTTCATCCTCTGACTTTACGACAGTCACAAAATCAAACTGCTGACCTTGGGCATGATCGCGCAGGTTGTCAAAAGTGACCGACATGGCTACCGTTTCACGCTGTCCAATCGGGCGATATTGGGTGACGCTATTGTCGATGTGAACAAGACCTAACATGGCAAATGGGAATGGCTCTTTGACCATCATGTTCATCTGCAGCGTCTGTGACAATACCGAGAAATAAGTCGCTGGCACTTTGCCATCATCAGAAAAACCGCAAATTTTGCGATAGTCGTCTAGATTTTCTTGATCGATATGCAAGTCATCTACATAGTAAGTAGATTGTGGCAACTGGTCTCTACTGACCTTGCCACCATTACCGATAGGCAATAAGCTTTTGACAATATTGGCATAAGTGGTGTGCGCTTTTGGCAACGCATCGTAATGTTTGTCTGACATAAGTACATCCTAAGTGTGGCTTGAACAAGTTCTTTAACATATATAAAGACAATCTGCAGTCATTGACTAAAGCCTACTATTAAATCATCTAATAAGCATTAAATTTCATCAACCTCATGAGTATCTTTAATAGCAAAAAATAGTTTGGCTATTGGTTCTTGTGTTTTTATCATAAAAAAGCCACCCTTGGGCAGCTTTATTACACTTTATCAGAGATTATTTCGTAAGCATATGTGATACAAATGAGAAATAATAGTTCATATGATACAACTACTGTTTCTATCTGTACCTTATTTCTCACATATACTTATCAATTAATCAACGTTATGCACCAAGTAAGCTTTGACCACAGACGCGAACCGTGTTGCCATTCAGACCGCCAGACGCAGGTGACGCGAACCATGCGATAGTCTCAGCCACATCTACTGGTAATCCGCCTTGGCTCATTGAGTTCATGCGGCGACCAGCTTCACGAATAGCAAATGGAATGGCTTCTGTCATTTGGGTTTCGATGAAACCAGGAGCGACTGCATTGATCGTCATGCCTTTAGCATTGTCTTCTAATTGCTTGGCAGTTGCGTTAACCAAACCAATGACACCGGCTTTAGAAGTGGCATAGTTGGTCTGACCCATGTTGCCAGCGATACCTGAAATTGATGACACACATACGATACGTGCGTTTTCTTTTAGTACATCGTTATCCAACAAGTAGCGATTTAATCTGGCGATACTTCCTAAGTTGATATCAATGACCATGTTCCACTTTTTCTCATCCATTTTAGCCAACGTCTTATCGCGAGTCACGCCTGCATTATGAATAATTGAATCTAGGCCGCCACGCTTTTGGGCAGCATCAGCGATTTCTGCACCAGCATCTTCGCTAGTGATATCTACTGTCAAAGCAGAACCACTGATTTCGCTAGCAACTTTTTGTAGGTCAGCTTGCTGCTGCGGTACGTCTAGGCAGATAACATGAGCCCCTTCACGAGCCAATACACGAGCGATAGCTTCGCCAATACCGCGACTTGCGCCAGTCACTAGCATCGTCTTGCCGCCCAAAGGCTGGTTCCAGTCAACATCGACTGAGCTGCCTTTACTGACACGTACTACTTGTCCTGATACGTAAGCTGAACGAGCTGAGGTAAAAAAGCGTAAGGTTGAATCTAGGTTTTGTTCTGCGCCTTCTTCAACATAGATCAACTGCGCTGTGATACCGCGCTTAAACTCTTTACCCACTGACTTAACAAAACCCTCAAGCGAGCGTTGGGCCATTGCTGTTTCAATATCAGTAATGTTCTCTGGCGTACGACCAACCACAACCACACGGCCTGATTTTTCTACGCGGCGTGCAACTGTATGGAAAAACTCATAAAGCTCTTGTAGCTGTTCAGCGTTACTAATATTGCTAGCATCAAAAAGCAGTACTTTAAATTGATCATCGCCGCCCGTGTTGGCTTTTGCTTCTACGCCTGCATCAGCAAGTGCGTCTTTGATATCATCACTGCTGTTTACATATACTTCGGCATGGACGTCTGACAGGATACGGGCAACAGACTCGCTGACACTTTTGTCATCACCAGTAGCACGGCCAACCAATACACTACCACGCACCAAACGCTCACCGCTTTCGAAACGATCAAGCGTCGTTGGCATTGGCAACCCTAAATTTTTTGCTACTTTTTTGCCAATAGAAGATTGAACAAAATCACCATAACGGTCTGACATAATATAATCCTTATAATTAATGATTCGTATAATAATAAAAAATGCAATGAATCTATTATATAGAGACATTGACATCGCAATTATTTAAATTTAGTAAATCGCCTCAAAACTAGCCTAACTATACACTTCCCTTATAAACAAGTCCAAAAACAGATAATGTCTACAACAATCTGTAAACAAGTCAGTATACAAGCCAGTCGTTTTTAGCAGCGTTAAGCGTCACTATAACATGTTAAAATCCGACCTATAGGTTATGGCATGCTTAATTATTGATAACAATATATTATCAAATGCACTGCTATGCAATGCTAATATTTCTTACCAACCAGTCTATTAGAGCGATGCCTCATGGCCATGAATCTATTACCGACCTTATACAAGCGTCACATAGTTTGCTAAAGAGATACATTAAGTGAATAAAAACGCTTTATGATAAACAGTTGTATTGCGTAATAAATGATAATATTTGCTTGTATAAAATAACTTAACTATTTTTTATTGTTACCTATCACTTTTTACTTCTACCCATACTTTTCAAGGATAATATTATGAGTAATAAAAACAATCATCCAGATAGCCCTGTTGTTGAAAGTACAGTTGTTAAAGCGACGGATACAAAATCAGATACAGCAAAAAAAGAAACCGCTGCAAAAAATACCTCGACTAAAGACACTAGCGTTAAAGAAACTGCTAGTAAAAAAGCGGTCGATGAAAAAGTAGAAAACACTGCTGCCAAAAAACCTGCGCCAGCTAAAAAATCCAGCGCAACCAAACCAGCTTCAAACCTAAACCGTGTTGCGGTTTTAGGCGGTAACCGTATTCCATTCGCGCGCTCAAATGGATCATACGCTGATGTTAGCAACACAGACATGCTAACAGCTGCATTGGACGGTTTGGTTGAGCGTTATAATCTACAAGGCGAAACCGTAGGCGAAGTGGTATCTGGCGCGGTCATGAAACTTAGCCGTGATATCAACCTTACTCGTGAAGCCACATTGAATACCGCGCTCAACCCGCATACGCCGACTTACGATATCGCGCAAGCTTGTGGTACTGGCTTACAAGCGACCTTTGCTTCTGCTAATAAGATTGCCCTTGGTCTAATTGATTCAGCGATTACTGGCGGTGTCGATACGACTTCTGACGCTCCTATCGCTGTCGGCGATGGCCTGCGTAAAGTGCTAATCAAACTTGGTGCGGCAAAAGACAATAAACAACGTCTAAAAGCACTAATGGGTCTCAATCCAAAAGATTTGATCGATTCACCGCAAAACGGTGAGCCACGCACAGGCTTATCAATGGGTGAGCATCAGGCGATTACCACGCTTGAGTGGAATATCAGTCGTGAAGCGCAGGATGAGCTTGCATTTAACAGCCATCAAAACCTAGCACGCGCTTATGACGAAGGCTTTTTTGACGACTTGATCACGCCATACAAAGGCCTGACTCGTGATAACAACTTGCGTCCAGACACAACGTTAGAAAAGCTGGGTAAATTAAAGCCAGTGTTTGGTAGAAAAAATGCCAATCCAACGATGACCGCTGCTAACTCTACGCCGCTAACTGACGGTGCTTCTTGTGTACTACTAGGTACTGATGAGTGGGCAAAAGAGCACGGTCTAAAGCCATTGGCTTATATTGTGCATCAAGAAACCGCCGCAGTAGACTTCATTGGTAAATCTGGCACGACAGAAGGCTTACTAATGGCACCAGCTTATGCGGTACCTCGTATGCTTGAGCGCGCTGGTCTGACTCTACAAGACTTTGACTTTTATGAGATTCATGAAGCTTTTGCTTCACAAGTACTATCAACGCTAGCTGCTTGGGAAGATGAGAAATTCTGTGAAGAGCGTCTAGGCTTAGATGCACCATTAGGGTCTATCGATCGTAGCAAGCTAAACGTAAACGGTTCATCATTAGCCGCAGGTCATCCATTTGCGGCAACTGGTGGTCGTATCTTAGCTACTGCTGCTAAATTATTGGATCAAAAAGGTTCAGGCCGTGCACTTATCTCTATCTGTGCAGCAGGTGGTCAAGGTGTAACCTGTATCCTAGAAAAATAAGCTTAGTCACTTTTAAGTGAAAAAGATACGCTGACTTATTATTTTAATCAGTACATATCTATCAATAAAAAAATGCCCTTTAATTTATTTAAAGGGCATTTTTTATTGTCTTTACTTTGCTATGATAGAAACGACCTAGATAGTAGCCTCTTAAAAAAGCCGATACGCAAAACGAAGGTAATATTTATGGGTAAGACAAAAATTTTATTAAGAAAAATTAGGCAAGTCATTTTTGGTTCTGAAAAACTGGTGATGACAGAACCGCTTGCAACCGCTGATTTTCAATCTCTAACGACTGAGGAGGATTTAGATCGGTACAATCAAGAACAAGCCATTCTTTCTGAACGCATCGAAAAAGACATTCTTGATGATGATTTACGTCGAAAAATGCACCAAGACTTAATCGATACATATGATGAAGAACTAGAAAATGAAATAGATGACTATGCACGTGACTTTCGTTTTAACGGACGTGAGATGAGCGAGCAAGAAAAACTGGATCGACGCACCTACTTTCAAGAGTTGGTACGACTACAGCGAGAACTGATAAAACTACAAGATTGGGTAGTTGATCGCGGTGAGCGTATCGTTGTTATCTTTGAAGGGCGGGATTCTGCTGGTAAAGGTGGTGCCATCAAACGCTTTACCCAACGATTAAACCCACGCGTGTGCAGGGTAGCTGCCCTGCCGGCTCCCACTGAGCGCGAGCAAACGCAGTGGTACTTCCAACGTTACGTGGCCCACTTGCCTGCAGCAGGCGAAATCGTATTGTTTGACCGTAGTTGGTACAACCGCGGCGGCGTTGAGCGTGTCATGGGGTTTTGTACTGACGCGCAATATGAAGAATTTTTTCAATCAGTACCAGAGTTTGAGCGTATGCTCGTACGCTCAGGCATTCGCTTAGTAAAATACTGGTTTTCTATCACTGATGATGAGCAACATGCACGATTTATGAGCCGAATATATGATCCGCTTAAGCAGTGGAAACTCTCACCAATGGACCTACAGTCGCGCCGACGCTGGGAGGACTACACCAAAGCAAAAGAAACCATGTTTGAGCGCACTCATATTCCTGAAGCACCTTGGTGGGTTGTCGAAGGCAATAATAAAAAACGTGCTAGGCTGAACTGTATTGCCCATTTGCTCGACCAAATCCCTTACAAAGAAGTACCTCGTGACGAAATTGAGTTACCCAATCGCAAACGCGACGATGAATATTACCGCGAACCTATTCCCGATGATATGTATGTACCGCCTCGTTATTAAGCGACTAGCGCCTACTACTATAAAAAATTAAAAAAACTTGATGTAAAAAGCAGCCTTATTAAATAACAAGGCTGCTTTTTACATCAATAAGTTGAAAACCACAGCCAAACTCATTAGAGATACAGGTGTTATTTCTAGATACTACCTATTTATTCTATTTATTACATAGATACTACATAGTATAAGTCGATTGTAAGCTATCAATTTTTCCCGCTAGTAGGCGCTCAACTTCATTCTTAATTCTTTGACCAGAGACATCACTACCAATTTGCACCGCAAACCCTGCTGGGCGACTACCTTGACTCTTAGAGTTAATCCAAACAACCTTACCATTCATTGGTAAGCGTTCACTAGAGTTGGGTAGCGTGATAGCAATAAACACTTCATCACCCAATTGCTGAGGTTTGTCCGACGGTACAAACAAAGCGCCATTACTGACAAATGATAAATAGCTGGCATATAACATTTCGATACTTTCATAATGACAGGTCAAAATCCCGCCACGTCCTGGCATTGCCATAGTCAGCTTCCTTCATCAACTGGGTTTAATATGTTTATATAAATAATCGAGAGTATATAGTTAAGAACAATTGCAAATTTTCGAAAAATAATTAAGCGTTAAAACATGGCTCTATAAGCTTGCCAACTCTTGCATTAGCTTATCATAGGCAAATTTTTCTTGCACATTTTGTTGCAGTGCGATTTTGGTCTGCTGTACGCTGTTGGCAAATGCCTCTAACCCGCTATCAGTAGGCTGATAAGTAGCCAATATCGTTGATAGATTGACATCCTTTTGTAGTTCACTCAGCCCCAAACAGACACGGCGTATATCAAGGAGCATCAGCTCAGACAACTGTATAAATTCTTTAATATTGAGCTGACCTTGCCAATAATCACTTGCCGCCACACCACTACGTTTACCACTACGTAATGCCTGCCACGTGGTCAGCCATAGGCTGCGCTTGCTATACCATGGTGCTTGTGCCAAAGCTATAGCAGCTAATGGCGCACCGTTGGCCAGTTGTATTAACTGTTCAATCGCAGCGGTACCGACGGCTTCGCGGTTAATCGTGTGACCTAGCGCCTGCGTCACATAATCGACAGCAACAGTTGGCTCAATTGTCTGTAATGCTAACTGTTGCACACGACTCTTAATTGTTGGCAATAGCTGAGCAGGCGTATCACTAATCAAAAACAGATGCACCTGCGATTGCGGTTCTTCCAATGTTTTAAGCAGCGCATTGGCAGCGGCCACCGTCATTTTTTCAGCGTGATCTAACACACAGATGCGCATTCCTTGCCCGCCTTGATAAATAAAAGGCTGCAAAGCACGAATATCATCTACCTTGATCTTAAGAGCGCTATTGCTAGTAGCTTTAGCGCCTTTTTTATCTTTTGTGCTGTTTGATTTTTCTTGAAGCGCATCGCTTTCGGCACTGATAGGCATACTAACGAGTGGTAATACTTGTAGGCTCGGATGAGTTCCCGATTTGAGCCACTGACAGCTCTCACATACTTCGCAAGCACCTAGTGGGTGTGCGCCACGCTCACGGCACAATAGCCAAGCGACCAATCGCCATACAAAGGCACGTTTACCCATACCTTGCATACCAGCAGCGAGCAATGCATGCGGCAAAGACTGCTGCTTAAGTACGCGCTCGGTCAACTGTAACCACAGTACTTTTTGCCATGGCAGTAGTGGCGCAAAATACATACGGTCTGTGTTATCTAGTGTGTCCATATTTCCTGTCAAATTATTCATGGTTATGGCTCTATCACATTGATTAGATATTTCAGGTGTAGCCACAACAACGATACTTTAGCGTTGTAGGAAGCTTAGAATCACACGCAACTTTGCTCAGACTATTACTTAGTAGGGTTTTGAAAGTTATCTAAGCTCATCGCGTTTAGACGGTCTAGATCCTCTTGTGTATCGACACCCGCTGGTAGCTGACAGGCCGCTTCTGCGATTGCGATATGCTGACCATTTTCTAAAACACGTAATTGCTCTAAGCTTTCGAGTATCTCAAGTGGCGTTTGTGTCCAGTTTACAAACTGCTGCAATAGACTGACACGATAAGCGTATAAACCCAAATGGCGATGGGCATTCTTTGGTGGTTGCATCTGGTTATTATCCGCTAATACAACGTCACGATCACAAGGAATCGGTGCGCGGCTAAAATAGAGCGCACGCTGTAAGTTATTAGCATATTGGCTGACCACTTTTACTACTGATGGCCGCTGGAACGTATCATAGTCATCGATAGGCTCACAGAGTGTGGCCATTACGCTATCCTCATCCGCTACCAAAAGCGCCTGTACTTGCTCCAAAAGCAATGGCGGTACAAGGGGTTCATCGCCTTGCATATTCACCACAATATCGTGGTCAGCCCAACCTTTAATAGCTGCTACCTCTGCCAAACGATCCGTCCCTGAAGCATGCTCACTACTGGTCATAACCACATCAAAGCCTGCATCAGTACAAACTTTTGCAATTTTCTCATCATCAGTCGCTATACACATGTCATCAGCAAAGCTTGCTGTTTGCGCTTTTTCTGCTACCCAAAGTATCATCGGCTTACCGTGAATAGTTAGCAATGGCTTACCAGGTAGTCGTGTACTCTTAAAACGCGCAGGAATCACGATATGGGTCTTGGCAGGTATGGTGGTGAACGACATGGCGTATTCCTATAAAATTATACGGCGATTTGAAATATTAGCTGATGTTTATAATGAGACTGATGTGCTCATATCATGGTTAATACGAATCCCTAGCGCCTGTAGTTGCTCATCTAGATTATGATAACTATTCTCAGATAAGATAGCCGTCACTGGCAACACCCATAGTCTACTGACAAGTTCTACATACTCATCACTGAGTGCTTGCATCGCTGTATAGTCGGCCAATAATGCGCTGATTTTTACTGCATCTTTACTGGTTACGATAATAGGATAATCACCATATTGCAAAAGCTCAGCCAAACTAAAATCATAATGGTCAGGGTAAGGATGCCCTATGACCTCAAAGCCAATAGATTCCAAGGTATCAAAAAACCGCTGCGGATAGCCGATACCGCTAACAGCATGGACGCGGCTATTATTAGTAGGTTTAACACTATTTAGTTGAGCTGCGCTCGATGTATGATTCCATAGACGTTGCAACTCAGCTGGTTGTAAATGCATGGTCAAACGGTCAGCAGACTGTATCTTATTACCACTTCTAGAAGTCTGAGTTAAATCAGTACTTGGCTTTTCATGATAGATAACATTTGCACCCTCTATTCGTGACATCGGCTCACGCAAAAAACCTGTTGGTAATAGCTGCTTATTGCCAAACCCACGGGCGGCATCTACCACAATCCATTCGATATCACGCTGCAGTGCATAATGCTGCAAACCATCATCTGCAATAATCAACTGCAAATTCGGCTCTGCCTTTAATAAAGTGGCAATCGCTTGCTGACGATTGGGACACACTGCCATAGCAGCGCCTGTCATATGAGCAATCAAACACGGCTCATCCCCGACTATATGAGGTAAGCTGGTAGCACTAACCAATGCTGGCATTTGACTCGTATCACCACCATACCCGCGACTGATTACCCCTACTTTTACGCCTTTTTTCTGTAAGTAGTTGACCAGAGCAATAATCAGCGGCGTCTTACCACTACCGCCCACACTGATATTACCAATGACCATCACGGGAATAGATGCTCGATAGCTTGATAATAGGCCAGCCTTGTAAGCTTGACGACGCAGAAAAGTGATGAAACCGTATAACCAACTGATAGGCAGCAACAACCACAACCAAACAGCTTGACGTTGCCATGCGCGGGTGACTGTCGTCTCAATACTCATTAATCAATATCGCTTATCTTATTGGTTCATGGCTGCGTGAAAATTGGCTAAAAGCTTCTAAACTGACTACTCGAAATCTCGAGCATACATTTGCGCATAGTGGCCTTGCAGCTGCATTAGCTCATTGTGCGTTCCTAATTCAACAATCTGACCACCATCCATCACAGCAATACGATCCGCTGATTCAATAGTCGTCAATCGATGGGCAATGACCAGTGTGGTGCGGTCTTTCATCACATTATCGAGCGCTTGCTGGATATAATACTCAGACTCATTATCAAGCGCGCTAGTGGCTTCATCTAAAATTAGAATCGGTGCATCTTTTAATAGCGCACGAGCAATAGATAATCGCTGACGCTGACCACCAGATAATTGCAACCCTTCAGCACCAATTTCGCTTTGATAGCCGTTTGGCATTTTCATAATAAAGTCATGAGCGAAGGCATCTTTTGCTGCTTGTTCAACCTCAGCTTGAGTCTTATCAGCTAAGCCACCATAAGCAATATTATTAAATACGGTGGTATTAAACAATACTACCTGCTGGTTCACCATTGCAATCTGGGCACGCAGACTCTCTAACTTAATGTCTTCGATTGGCATACCATCCAATGTGATCTGCCCTGAAGAGGTCTCTAGAGTTCGTGTTAATAAATTAACCAATGACGACTTGCCCGCGCCACTTCGTCCTACTAGTGCAACTGTCTCACCTGCTTTGATATTCAAGGTAAAGTCACGTAGAGCCACTGTTGAATCTGGATAAACCAAGCTGATATTATCTAACGACATTTGCCCTGATAGCGCTTTACTGATTGTGCCTGTATCTTCCTCTTCCGGTTCATCAAGTAGCGCAAAAATCGACTCACCAGCAGCCAGACCTTTTTGCAGCTTCTGATTAATATCAGTCAGTGAACGTACTGGCTTACTCAATAAACCTGCAGCTGCAATGTAAGAGATGAACTCACCTGCTGAGATATCATCTATTACTGCAGGTCGCAGCGCAAGCCAAACGACAACGGCCATCGCAACCGCCATCAACAGCTGTACGGCTGGCGTATTAATACTATTGGTAACAACTACCTTCATACCTTGGCGTAGGTTTTTCTTCGATGTTTTGTCAAAACGTGCTGACTCGTATGATTGACCGCCGTAATTTTTGACCACTTGATAGCCGCCGATAACTTCATTAGTAATATGACTGACATTACCCATCGTCTCTTGGATACCTTTTGAGAGTCGTAGATAGCGCTTTGATGCAATGCGTACCAGCCATAGTATTGGTGGCAAGACCACAAATAGAATAAGCGTTAGACGCCAATTGCTATAGAACAAAAAGCCGATCAATGCAACAACGGTCAAACCATCACGCAGCAAAGTCTTCATTGAGTCTGTACTGGCGGCCGTGACCTGCTCAACATCAAATATCAATTTCGATGAAATCGTACCAGCTGGATTGGCCAAATAAAACGAGCTAGGTAAGCGCAGTAATTTATTGAAAACTTCTACACGTAGCTCATAGACTAAGTTGCGTGAGACCAATGCAGAGTAATAGTTACCCAAAAAACTACCAACCCCGCGCACAAAGAATAGCAATATAATCAATAGCGGAAATAAGGCTTGTTTGCTTCGATCATTCTGATTGATAGCATCAGTAATATATTGCAGAAGCTTGGCAGTCCAAATCTCTGTCCCTGCATTGATCGCAAAACCTAACGCCGTCAATAGCAATGCCCACCAGTAAGGCTTCAAATACCTTAATAAGCGTAATAACGTCTTACTCTTAGGGGTAACGGGCGATACTGCCGATGCATTTTTAGCAGAAGATTTTTTAGAGTCAGGTAAATAAGCTTGGCTCATAAAAGCCTCAATTTGGGTATCGTGGTATGAATGGGCTGTGTGTCACACAGTTTTATGATGATAAGACTATATCTGTTATTGCGGCAGCGTTTGGCCAAGTGGCACCACTGTACTGATGTTTAAATTCAAAAATCCGAGCTTTCCAGCAATATCCATCACTCGTACCACAGACTGATGAGTCGCATTGGCATCCGCTGCAATGACAAATAGCATATCGCGATTGCTGCCCGCCTCTTGCTGCAACATACTAGTCAGTTCAGCCTCATTGCTACTAGCAAGTGTAATACCGTTGACCAAATAGCTACCATCCTCTTGCACAGCTACTTCGATACTGTTGTTTTGTTCTGTCAGTGCAACACCTTCCGCTTCCGGAAGAATAATATTTAAACGACTAAAGTGATTGAATGAGGTAGCAAGCAATAAAAAAACAATCAAAAACAGTAAACAATCAATCATCGGTGTCAGATTAATTTCAAGCGGTTCAACCGTTGGTTTTCTAAAACGCATATCAATCTCTTTAATTCAGCTACCATTTATAGGCCCAAGACTTCT
>ENA-ORXC01001005-ORXC01001005.1-marine-metagenome-genome-assembly--contig:-NODE-1005-length-17722-cov-18.525361_pt1 | contig 17722 bp, 20 predicted proteins | sample MGYA00237865_ERZ511478 | MGnify/ENA metagenome assembly ERZ511478 | reverse complement strand
ACCGGCAAGGACCGTGCCGTGTTGGACGGGGTCTCCCCGGGGAGACCCCGTCCAACACGGCACGGTCCTTGCCGGTGGTTGCTGTCGGCGGTGTGCTACCGTCTCGAGCTGGTGCTCGCTCGAAGGCGCATTGCCGACAGTTTCAAAAGATGATGGCGTGGGGCTGCGGTCGCGGCACTGCTGTCCCTTTCTGACGGGCGCTAGGATCTCCGCACCAGGCGGCTTCAAGCTTGCATCACTGCGCGGGCGGACTCTTTGGTGTATCTACCCCAGTGCGCTCTACGTAGGGGGCTGGTGTGACGTTGCGAGTCCGACAGTGGCGGTCCCGCAGAAAGAACCTCGCTATCCCTGGGCACTGTTTGCGCCGTGTCCTCGTTTCAGGTGGCCAGTCGAACACTACAGCCGTTCTCCCGAAAATCCCACACTCCAACTGTTGCAAAAGAGTTCCAAATCGGCCTCTACGACCCCACAGAGGCCGATTTGGAACACTTTTGGAACTGTTGCAGTGAGAGATTTTTGGGAGAACGGCTGTATGTCAGCGATAACCGCCGCGCTATCTGTAGGACACATGCGGACTTGCCGTCGAGAGGATGCCGCCGGGGATCAGGCGATGTCCCGGGATGCTCCGCTCCACTCCTGTCTCTTGAGATGGTGATGGCTCACAGAAACTGTCGGCAGCGCAGTTCGTGGGATGGCCACGAGGATGACCATACGATGTGGGACCACCCTTTCAGGCGGCGCGGCCAAGATCTATGCCGACGGCTGACCGCCGGTCCTGCCTGCGGGCTGCGGCAACAGATATTGAAATGAGTGTCCGCCACAAAAAAAACGAGGACGACAGCTGCCCACTCCCCGCCCACGCCGAAGTGGATGGCGCACGCGGCCTTGCAAGCACTCGCAAGCACGCGTGCCCCTGGCCTGCCCACCAGCCGGGCGCAGCTAGAGCGTCGAGAGGCGGCTGCTCCCTCGGCACGAGTGGGGCACGCTCTGACCCATCTGGCCTTTTTTCTGCAGGGGCAGCGGACGATTGTGCGGTCAGAGCGTTGTCCGGTGGCAGCTGGCCGGGCGGAGCGTCAGCAAGGGATGCAGCGAGACAGAACACGGCAGCGGTTCATAGTCTGAGACGTGGTGGAGCGCTGCTCCTTGCCGCCGCTGTTCTGCGAACGCGGCTATAACCACCGGCCGCTACCGAGACCCCCCTGGTGTGCATTCGTGGCACTCGCTTGCGTTTGAGAACCCACGCTGCATGGTGCCTGCGAGGCCGCATTTTCTGTTGCGTCGACGCTCACTGCGGTTGTCGCTCCCCGCACCCGTCGTCGTCCCTCGGGTCCCCAATGTCGACTACCCGCCATGCCTTTCTGGAGCCGCCCGGCCTCCCACCCCCGGCGGCGTCAACCGCCTTTTCCACGCTGGCCCCGATGCTCCCCCCCCTCCCCGACATACCCTTGTCTGCCTTTCCCAACCACCCCGTCACGGCCACGCTGGTCGACGGCGGCCTCTGCCGCCAGTGGTTGCTGCCGCCAAGGCCGCCGAGGGGCACCTCATCCATGTGGCCTTCCGCGGCAACGACAACGGCTCTACCCGCGGGGCTGACCACGGCGGGCTTGGGTCAGGCCGTCGGTTTCACTTCAGCGGTGGCGGCGAGTGACGGCTCGGCGTCGCAACATGTGCATGGAATGGTATGTGGCCGACGAGGGCAGTGAGCGCGATGGGGTAGCAGGACGCTTTGGCGTCTCAGTGGATTCGCAAGGGCCTTTGAGGACGGTACCAATGGCACCCCATGGGCTCCTCGGCGGGTGTATGCAGCGCAACGCACGGGCGTATCGTAGAGGATGGGCTAGAGGCTGACGCAAGGGTCTAGCATACGTCTTGATTGCCTATCATTCACGACCATCTTTTTTCTCTCCGCGTCTTCTGTTTCTGCCTGCTGTACAGCTCTGCCCATACGCGACGATGAATGGCATCACCCTCGGCGTGTTCGTATCACACTTTGTAAGCTCTGCCGCCTCCACCGTGGGGCGACTGCCGACCTTTTGCCGTTTTGTGCTTAACGAAGCCACAGGCGCGCTGGTCGCTGCCGGGCCCGAGGCGACTGGCGACGCCGTCATCGTCACCGCTATCATTGGCGCTAGATCGGCGGCGGGCTTGGGCGCCCCCCCCTCCGTGCTTCCGACGGCCGCGTCACCGACACGCACAGTGCTGCACATCACCGGAGCCGGCGCCACAGGCGTGCCCAGCGGCGCCCTCGTCGTCCGCTCATGGGCGGACCTCCCCCCTCCCTGTGGGTGGATCCCCGCGCCCGAATCGTTGGCGCGCCCCACTCCGCCTGTGCACGTCAGTCCCGCCGATTTCGCAGGCTTTGACGTGGCCGTGCGGCGGGTGCTCGGTGACGCTGCTGCCCGCCGAGCCGGCAGCCCCGTGCCGTGGCCTGCCGTCGGCGTCGGTGCGGCCGTATCGGGACCACCGCTTGTGGCGGGCGCCTCCTTGCCGGTGGCGACGCTCGCACGTTCACCTTCTGGCTTGTACCGGCTCCCGGTCTCTGTGGGCGGGTGGTTGGAAGCAGCGTTGGTGCGGGCGGCGTTTGCGGCGGGCGTGGCACCGCCCGGATGGGCCCCCGTTGCGCCGGTGCCACCAGCCGCCGTGCGCTCAAGGCCGCCGCCCTGGCGGGGCGGCGGCAACCCCCGCTGCCTTGAGGAGGGCGGGGCGACCACGGTTACTCCCATGCTTGAGAACACGCGCGCCAGGCGGGGCGGCGTTGGTGGAGGCAAAGGCACGAATCGCAAGCCCCCCGCCGGCCCGCGGCGGCCCCGCACGCGCAATGCTGTGGCGGATGAGCCCGACCGCGCGTCCCGCCGGTGGGCGCAGCAACAACGCAACCGGGTGGCGGCAGCGCGGGCCAATGATAAGCTACGCGCGCGGCGGGCAGCAGAGAAGGCGGCGGCGGCGCAGGCGGCATCTTTACCGCAGATGGAGCCAGCCGCTGATGTGGTTTTTACGACGGCGGCCGAGGTCGCCGGGCAACTTACCGAAGCGGCGGGTTCCGTGGAAGGAGAGCAAGGGAAAGGGGGTGGTGGGGGCATCGGCGAGATCGATGGGAGGGGGTAGTGTGGGAAAACGTGGGAACAGGTGTAGAAAATAACACGCGGGAGTGGTCAATAGACCCGTTCTTAGGGCGCGTCCAGCAACGTGCGTTCGACGCCATATTTACGACACGTTGCAGAGACGTGGCACATATGGCGCGACGTGTCCGAACAAGCGTTGGTGGAAGCAGAAGGGCCGTCGAACGCGTCCTCGTTTGGGGCTAGATTGAATATCCAGCACTTATCGCAATCGAGTAAGTACATTACATTCAAAGATGAATCGCGTCGAACGCGAGTCGACCGTTCGCATATCGGGGGTGATATGGTCCAGGAATACCTCCATTCTGTCGGCACGGTCCGACCACCTGCTCACACGGGCTCTATTCGCCCCGTTTCCAGGCCGCATTCGACCCTCGGCACGGCGCGCAAAAGCCATTTCGCAGTCGTGCCGGGAGCCTGACCAATCAGCGCCCTGGAATGGCCCCCTTCCACGCCCCTCCCAGCCTGTATTGGGATGGCGAGGATTTGCGTGCCGGCACCTACAGAATCGACCGCAAAATGTGGACCGCTCGATCTGGCTCGCTTTACAGCAACCAAATGACCCAGCAAAATGACTCGTGAGAACCATGACCTCTCCGACCCAACGAGGGGTCCGGTGCGGCCCAGATGAGATCGGATGGCGGGGCTCTGGTAAGCTATTGAGAGGACCGGCGAAGGCGCGCAATGTTCTCTGTGGGACGCCCATTGGGTGGCGTGGCGTCGTCGCGTCCATGCTTTCCATGCGCTCGCCTGCATCTGCGTGGCTGGCACGGGCCTGACGCGCTCGTGGGTCCCGGGGACCCCTCCGAGGCGGCATTTTCAACGGTAGCTTGGTCGTCCGTGTTTTGCTGGACGCACCCGTGCTGGGTCAGTCCGTACACCCGCGCTTGGCCCGTCCCCGTCCCCGTTGCCATCATCGTGGCGCACGCCGACGCGGGGCGCTCCTCGTCGGCTGCCGGAGGGGTAGCTGTGTGCGCGCGAATCGGTGGGTGGCTGTGGTGGCTGTCCACGGGTTTCTCTCGTCAGCTGCCCGGGGAGTCGCTTTGTGCGTGCAGATCGGTTGTTCGCTGCGCGCGCTTTCTCTGCCGCCGGAGCATTGGGCGAGATCGGAGCCGCTCGTTTTCGTGTCCAGGGGCCACGTGGCTGTGGCCGATCTGTCACGTATGTGTTTTCGTTGCTGGGTGTCGGCGGCTACTGGCGACGCTGGAGAATACCGGCGTCGGCTCCTCACGTGGCTGTGAGGCGCAACCGTCATCGTGAGGTGCGACGTATTCCTGTTGTTTCTGTGCCACCGTCGGTTTGAGGTGTGGATTCTTCTTTGTGCTGGGTGGAGCCGGAGGGGACCTGTGATTGCGACACAAGGGGGGTTGGTCGTTGCTACCATCGTGGAGGAGGGGGGGTACGGTAAGGGGGGGGGGAAGGTGGAGCCCCGGGCGTTGGCGGCGCCTCTGTCACTGAGCGACCACGCCACGATGGTTTCAGACACTGTGGACGCGGCGGCGCTCGCCACCTGCACCTCGTTCTGCGAAGCCGTCGGGGAGCGTTGCGTCGGATCGGTCACTTTGGAGCAGGTCAAGCGGCTCCTGACGCAGGTGAAGCTCTTCTCCAAGGACAACAACCGGCTCAACTGGCACGTGCACGTGTCGGGGTACGACAAGAAGGGCAAGCTATTCTGGCTGCCGATCGACGAGGACGATGCTGTGCTCCAGAGCGCTGCTGCAAACGTCTTGGGACAGGTCTTCCGCTACGTTGAGAGCGGTTCCTGTATGAAGGCAACTGCAACCTCCATTATGACGCACGACAAGAGGCCGCCGCTCCGAACGATCCCGTCCTTGCGCACTGCGACTCCGCTGACGCTCCCACCAGGCGCTATCCGTGCCAGGGCCGTTGGCGGAAATGCGAGAGCGGAAGTTGGCGTGGGTGGCGGGAGTCACGTGGCGGCGGGATCGGCGGCTACGGGGGGAGGCGCGAGTGGGGCCTTGGCGGACGCACAGGGTGACTCCGTGCCGATTGACCCCGTGGGTGCGGCGGCCGGTGACCTGGGCCGCCGGTCGGCAGCCGATGCGCAGCTAGCAGCTGCCCAAGTGGCTGCGGCGGCCGTTGTCGACAGATGAGGCGACAACGGCTAAGATTCTCTTTCTTCTGGACCCCCGCTGCTCGTGCCTCTTGTTGCTTCTCCTCCTGCTGCAGCCGCTGTCCGCGGCGCTTCTCTCGGTTTTGTCGTTGATGGTCGTGTCGGCGTCGGCACCTTTGACGCTTATGTCGATGACCCCCTGCTGGGGTTGGATGTCGATGAAGTGAGCAGCGGGGAGGAGGATGAAAACCGGCGCGCGGCGGCTGCCGGTGCGCGGCCGACCAACCGGCCGGTGGTCAAAAGGCGGCGGCGTGATTGGAAGCCGACCGCCCCGTGGACGACGCGTCCCCCGGCGGACTACCTGCCCTCTGCTTCTGCCATGGCGATGGCCCACGCGGTGATCACCGCCAGTAATGGGGTCACAATGCTGAGGAGGGCGCTCGTCATCGGCAACAAGGCGGTCGCGGGGAGCTGGTCGTGGCAGAGAACTCGGCTGAGCCTGCAGTGGTGGCCGTGCAAGTCGGGGACCGAGCAGCTGTGGCCGCTGACTATTATGGTCAACAACTCGCTTATGAAGTTGGCCAATCCCAAGCGCTAGGCCACGGAAAGCGCGATGCGCGTCACTTTGCCGTAGCTCAACATCCCGCGCGGCTTCGCTGTGGAGCGGCGAATCGGCAAGTTGCTGCTGTTAGTTGACAAGAGCGGGAAGGCGCACGCGGCAATCAGGGTTTTCATCCTCACTTTCAAGCCATCTCTCCTGCCCCCGCACAAGGCGCGGACGTCCCAGGGGCCGTCGCTCTCGGGGCTGTCGGCTTTACGGGCGGCGCCAAGGATTGCGCCGTCCCCTGGCACGTTTGCGCGGCAACGTGCAGATCCGCAGCGCCCAGGCGAGCTCTTCTCTGGTGCCGCTAGTCGCCCGCCTGGTTGGGTGGCTAAGGTGTCACCGAAGCCAAAGAGCCAGACGCGAATGGCGCCACCCGACCTTCCCGCTCCGCTTCCACCACACCACCCCGCGGCTCGAACTCAAGCGGCAAAGGGCGCAACAAGTTCCGCCACCAGCGCGGCGACGGACGCCAGAGAGATCGCTGCAAAGCTCCGTGCGACCTTTCTCGCACGAGCACCGGCGAAGAAGCAGCCCGTTTCCGTGCCTTCCAGCGGCAATGGTGCATCTTCGGCTGCGTTACCAGGCGCGTCTCCGTCAATGCCTCGACCACCACGTGCGGCGCTGGAGACCGCTGCATCTTCGAAGGCGCGTGCTACAACAGGTGCGGCCGCACCTCCCTCAACTAGACGAAGTCCGTCCACCGCCACTCTCCCTCCCAAGCAGGGTTCTGCAGGAACAAGATCGTCAGCGACACCTGCTGCCACTACACGACGCGTGGCAGCGCTTGCGGCTGCTTCCCATATGGTCGCTCCTGGCGGCACTCGGCCGGCGTCTACGCCTCCGACAGCTTCCGCCACGGGCTCAGCAGCGGCGCCGCCGTGCGCGGCGCCGTCTCCGTCTCTCTCACCGGACGGGATGTCTCGGACGTCGCTCTCCCGCCCCTCATCGCCAGCGCCAAAAGGTGGCGGCGATGCTTCGGCCGGGAGTCCATCCACCGTGGCCGCCTCTAAGGCGACAACAGACCAGTCTACTGCTCCCGCTGAGCCAATCGCGAGCGGCGCACCATCACCTGCTCACGCACTCCCACAGACGTCGCGGACAACTCTCTCGCGCCCGTCCACGCTGCCGCTACCCGTTGGCCGCTCTTCTCTGGAGCTGTCGCCTACCGCCGAGGCCGCCTCGGCGGTGACGACGCACCAGGTCGCTGCCGCCCCCGCGTCGGTCACCAACGGCTCGTCGGCGTCTGACTCGCAGGCTGACACAGACTCGTCGAGAGGAAGAAATGGCACGAGTACCCGAGTTGGAGCATCATCTCGGCGCCCGCCGCTGCCTCCGCCACTCGCATTGCCTGGTGGCGGGCGGCTCGCCGCACCGAAGCACCATCGTAGGGAAGGCGCCGAGGAGCGCAACCAAGTAAGGGCCAATGCGCGAGTCAAGATGGTCACAAGGGCGGACGCTAGGGCGGGCACGACGGCGGGCTCAAAATCTGGAACCAAAGCGGACGCCAAGGTGGGCACGACTGCGGCCGCAAAGACGGGCACGAAGCCGGGTGCTAACGAGGGATCCCAGGCGGAGGTCAAGATACAATCCAAAGTGGGCGGCAAGCCGGTCGCCAATTTGGGCGCAAAGATAAGGGCCGAAGCAAGCACCAACACCACAAGCGAGACGACTGGCGCCGAGACGCGCGCTGGCGCTAGGGTGCCGACCAACGTCGTGGAAGGGGAAAGGGCGCGGAGCGCAGGTACGACGACGAACGCGGAGCCGCCGGCAGCTGACAAAGCCCTGCCAACCCCTGCCGGCTCACGAGTTCGACGTGGGCGGTCCGCCTTTGGTCAGGCTGCCGACGCCCTCCGGCGGACAACACGGTCTGGGAAAGGGCAAGCGGCCGCTGAGCCTGCGGCGGCACTGCCTGGAAAGAGGCCGGCAGCTGGAGAGCTGATGGCTGGTGCAGTGCCTCCCCTTAAGCGCTCTCGCAGGATCGTGGCCCGAGAGCAGCCGCGAGTGACGGCCACACGACGGCAACAAGCTCCATCGGCGTTTTCAGACGAGGTGGAACCTGCTCTGGCGACGGAGACTCCAGCTGTGCAGCTAGGCGCTGTGCCTAGCCGCGCTACGTGCACCCTTCTTTCCGAGCTCGGTGTGCCAGTAGCGACGGGGCGACTGGAGAAGGAGCGGCGGAAGGTGGGAAACAGATGGATTGATAAGGATATGGTTGCCGTAGAGCTCAGCTCAGTGCTGGAGCCATCTGTTTCCTACTCCTACCACGACCGCTACCCGCTTGCGAGCAAGCGCTCGACCGCTATGCACCTTGACGACATGGTTAGTACCACCGTGGCGTGGTCATTGGACTCTTGGACAATTGAATAAGTTGCATCTCTTTCACTGCTCTGTACCTCGTCGGGCCTCTTTACCCCGGGAGTTTTCTCATCATCACGCTTTTCTTTCTTTGTCAATTGTTTTCCTCATCCGTGCGACTCCTTTGGCCGACACGCCTGCTCTACACAGTACGTATCAGTCTTTGCCTTCTAGAGGACATGAAGTGCAACAAGGAAGCACTCGAAATGCCTGTGATGCGCCCCTCTCCTCCTGCGCTAAACAGAATGAACACACCAAGTTGGACAAAAAGCTCCCTATGGCTGCGGCTTCAAACGAAGGTTGAGACACATGAAAGAGGCAGAATGACACATGGCACGTTCATTGTTCCTATGAAGGAGATGCTGTACACAAAGCAAAGGACCTATCACGACCCTGCTGCAAGATGCAGAAAGTAACCAGTGTCAGCGGAAAGGGATGCGTCAGAAGACACAGAAACGCACAGAGACTCGCACGCAAACGTAGGGAGAGCGACGGTGCATCAGAAACGTAGAAGCGAATGCTCACAAAGGACAACAGAAGAACCTTAGTGGAAGAAGCAGAGCGAAACACACCGCCGTTCCCCTTGTATTCTCGGCCGCTTTACAGTGACGGTAGCGGCCACACGGGCGGCGGTGGCAGCAGCTCCGGCGCCGGTGGCGGTGGCAGCAGCACCGGCGCCGGCGATGGCAGAGACAGCCGCAGCACGGGCGGCAGCGGTAGCGGCGACGAGGTTGCAGCGGCATCAGCAGGGACGGGTAGAGGTAAAAATCTGATCCGCCGTTGAGGCTCCCACATCAACGCTGTCGTGGTGCCTGCCTACCGTGACAGTGGAGACGGCCAGCCCAGAATCGACAGCGGAGGCTGCCACGGCCGTGGCGGCGGCAGCGGAGGCGGCAGCACTTCCGGCGGCGGCGGCGGCAGCAGCACCTGTTGCGGCGGCAGCGGCGGCAGCAACGGCTGCGGTGCCAATTGCGAGCTATTGCTGATCCCCGAAGTTTGTCCTGGTGGACCGAGACAGAGACTGACTGTAAATAAGAGCCTTCCATTGGTCAAAAACGACAGTAACAGGGCATCGAAGCCAATGAAGAGCCCGGATTTGGTGCGAGGACCTTGCATCCAGCAGAACTCACTGTTTGTTGCCTCGTGATCCACTTTTCTTGCACGGAGCACGCTTCTCAGGCGAGATCTTGAGATTTTCTACTGTTTCAGTCGTTTCACAAAAAACCTAGCACTCCGGCGAGACCAAAAGGGCCATCGGCATCTCACATGTGCCCGTTCTGGGCTCGATTGCTTTCCATTTTAGGACTGGCGCAAGGAAAATCCCATGAACGAGACCAATTCATGACTCCAGGGGACGACGAGGGGTTCTGGGAGACCCTCTCGAGCGGGGCTTCACAATGCTGAAACATTGTTTCTGTGACAGCCGAGGTCGCGCCCGACTTTGGCGCTCGTGGCAAGCTCATTGCAGACGTGGCGTAAGAATATGACACATGGTGGGCACTATTGCCCAGGCCCGCAAATTGATACCTCAATAGTTCCAGCGGCCCTGCGCTCTCATTGGCGCGAGGGTCCGCCAGGCACTGCTGACATTGTCAGTGATTTGGCGAACCTATGAGAGAGGGCCCAGGTACCTCTATTGAGAAAGCGCTCTTCAAAAGATGCCCCACTTGTTACGGGCTCACAGGCAGCACAGAGGCAGGTCACGACTCCATGGGTTCTTGTGGTCATAATTCTCCATCATCTTTCGAAGTCGGCCCATCAGACGCGACGTGCACAGACACACAAGGCAGCACGGAACAGCAATGCGTCTTTCATCACCCTTCCTGGCGCACCGCACGCGGGTCCGGGCCCACTGTGAAATGCGTGAGAAGATTGCCTCTAACACCGGGCGCTGTGAGGCGGCGGGGTGGCGGTTTAATAGCCGACGGGCACGTGAATCTAGAGCAATGGCGTGGCGAGAGCAATGTCTGGGTGCCAAGCGTCAAGGAAATGAATGCGGAGATGCGCTCACACATGCAAAAGGCGACACTTCCCGGCTGAGGTCTTGGCGGGAAATGTCCGTCCCGGTCGTACCGTGCCGTGGCAAAGCGGCGTCACGCAGAGGCCTTGGCGTGGTCGCGTAGGGCGGTCGGTTGATGGGGCATGCACAGACTTCCCCCCCGTCCGGCGAGCAGGGCGGGGGGACGGGGTGGGGGGGGGCACGCGCTCGCGCAGGCCAAGAAAGGCAGGGCGGGTTAGTACAGGGCGACGCCGGAGCGGAAGGCCTTGCGGTAGCCATCGGTGGTCGCATGGGCGACGATCGGAGTCGAGAGGTTTCCGGATGCGAGGGCGGTGGACAATGCGGACTTGGGCGGCGGGCGGGAGAACGTGGGCTTGGACAGGGCATCGGCGGGGTTGTCAGCCCCGCAAATGTGGTTGATCTCCGAGAGTGTGCCGGCGAGGAGGGCGCGGCGGAGCATGTAAAGGTCGTTCTTGCCCGATATTTCCGCGGGGTCTTTGAAGGAGGTCCCCAGTTCGTAGGCCGTGGCCGAGTCGATGTACGCGTCCATCGGGATCCGGCGGGAAAGGAGCTCGTGCAGGAGGAGGCGGACGTCCAGGGCCGCCGGGACGGCATCGGCGAGAGCAAAAAGGTCCCCGGCGGTGGAGCCGCGGCTGACGCGGTGGGGGCCGTGGGAGGCCCAGTGCAGGAGGCAAAAGCGTGCGGAAGCGTCGGTGAGAAGGACGAGGTACCCGACCTGGCGACGGGGCAGGGGGGACAAGGTGGACCCCGAATAGTCCGCGTAGATGGAGAGGCGCAACGAGGAGGGGTCGAGGCGGGGAAAATGCAGCGTGACGTCCCGGTTGGTTAGGATGGCGATGGTGTCGTTGGCGCGCCCAGCGTCAAGCGTCGTGGGCGAGGGGAGGCTGGCCAGCGCCGCGGCATTGTTGAGGACATCCGGGCGGGCGAGGCGGCCGATCCACAGGATCTGTGCGGCGAGGGAGTGCAGGCCGGCGGCGTTGGCGAGGGGCGCGTTGGCGGGCGGGGGGGCGTCCAGCGGGACCAAGTCGGCGGCGTATGGGCGGCTGTGGCAGTAGAGGTCGTCGGCGTCGGCGTCGGCGGCGATACCGGAGAAGACGATGGAGTCGTGGTCGGGGCGGTGCGTCTTGTATTGCTGCATGACGGCGGCGACTTGGCGGAGGAAGGCGGGGGTGCCGGCGGCGAGGGTGTCGTCGACATAGGAGCTGAGGCAGCCGTGGAGGGGGGACACGTAGACGGTGTCGAATGCCTCGCTCAGGCGGGCGCCGGGGATGGTCAGGAACTTGGCTTGGGTGGAGAAAAAGAAGTTGCGTCCGGCGTTACTCTTGCCGTACATAGGGCGAGTGAAAGCCCAGACGGCATCGTCAGGCTCGTGGGCGTCACGTCGGGCGTGCACGTAAATGGGCTTGGGCAGTATGTCGGACTGTAGGTACGCGCGCAGGAAGTCCTCGGTGTGCACCGACCAGCCCAGGACGGACGTGGCGGCGAGGCAGGTGCGGATGGCGCGGTGGGGGGTGACGGGGGAGGTGGGCACGTCGTTGGCCTTGTCCTTTTCGCGGTGGCCGGCGATGCAGAAGCGGGAGCGGGCCGGCGGCTTCCAGTTGCGGCGGTGCTCCTTCCAGGTGCACAGCCACAGGTAGTAGAACACTTGCTCGCCGGCGGGGTCGGCGGCGCGGAAGATCGTGGTCTTGCAGTCGAAGGAGTAGAAGACCGCGAGCTCGGTCTGCTTGGAGGCGTCCCAGCGGCGGTGGTCGGGCGAGCCGGGGTCGGTGGTGCGGGCGAGGTAGCCGCGAGCGGACGGGGCAACGGACTGGGGTACGGGCGGGGCGGGGGCATGCGTGCGGACGGGGTCGGCGCGGGAGGCGGGGGCGGCGGCGGGGCGGGGCGGGGCGTGGGCGGGCGGCAGGGGCGGGGGCAGTGAGCGGGCCACAAAGGGCTTGGTGCGGGCCTCGTGGGATGAGAAAAGCTTTCCGTCGCGACGGACGTAAACGGTCTTACCATCGAGCGAGTGGACGGAACCGCGGAGCCAGCCGAGGCGGTGGCTGTGAAACCAGACCTCCTCGCCGACGGAGACGAATGGGACATTGGTGCCGGGGTGCGAAAGGGCGCCGCGCAGGCGGTCGGCGGTGGCACACCGCTCCATGGTGGCACGGGCGGTCTGCATGGCGGATTGGCGGCTGGCAATGGAGGGGTCAGCGTGGTGGTTGTCGCCAATCAGGAGACGGGGCGGGTTTTATGCCTTCAATACGCAAGCCATATGTGACGCGGACTACAAGTTCAAATGGATGAGCTGCATGAGCCCGGGCGCCTCCCATGACTCGACGGCCTTTACTTGCACGCGACTGGGGCAGACGCTGCAAGACTCTTCACACGAGTTGACGGCGGCCTTGATTGAGGACGACCACTGTATTGTGGCCGATGAGGCCTATGCAGCAAGTGATTTTTTGGCTGTGCCGTGGCCGGGTTGTGGGCGGGGTGACCAATGAAAGGATGGCTACAACTTCTACCAGTCCTCTGGCCGCATCCACATTGAACAAGCTTTCGGGATGCTTTCATGGCGTTGGGGTGTGTTTTGGCGCCCTTTTCGCGTTCCTTTTGCGAAGCGACCGAGTTTGGTGCGGGCGTGCTTTCGCTTGCACAACTTTTGCCGTGGGAACGACAACGCACGCGATTGTGTGGCTGCTCCGTGGGGCAACGACTTTGCGGGAGGTGACGCATCTTTGGCGCCTACCGATGTGATTGGCGCCAACCAGCGTGGTCGCCGACGGGACTGCGAGCGCTCCGACCTGAGGGTCAGAATGACCCGTAGAGTCAAGGAGCTTGGCTTGATGCGTCCTGGCGTGGGTAGCATGATTTGAATCAAACGAGTTTGGGAACCATCTTTGTCGCTACAGTGTCACACAACACATCCAAGCAGTCACCAACACTCACATCTAGAGAAAACACTCGAAGCCATTCTCCTGATGGCCATCTCCACCCCCGCTCGGACCCCCATTAGTTGCGGCCGAGATGCCCGCGTCGCTATCACCTCGACCAGCCCCCGCCGTGTTCAGCTCCGCCGCGGGAAACAGGATGTGGTCCAACTTCCGTTCAACGGCTGCGATGAATCTTGGGTGAGCGTCTGCAGCCCGCAAGTTCTTGAGGGTCTCGGAAAGAGTAGCTAGCTCCCCACAACTAGCTTGCTTGCTGATGGCCTCAGCAAGGGTCGTCGAGTTAGCAGCCAGCGTGGCCAATGTGCTGCCGTCGTCCATCCGTCGGCGCTTGATGCGGTTGGTTGACAATGTACGGGTTTCCTGCCCCTTCTGTGGTGGAATGTCACCTTCAACCCCAGCGGCACCGACATCTGGACTCACCAAGTTCAGGTCCACGTCGTTTGTCTTGAACATATGAAAGCAATAGTCAAGCACGGTGTCACCCGTCCGAAAAAGACCCCCATAGGGCGACGTCCTTTTGACCTGAGCTAGAATACATCTTGTACACCGGCCAAAAAGATGCAGTCAACTGACCAACCATCCACAAGTCAAGGAAAAAAAACCACGAAAGCAACAAAAACTAGAGCACAGAGTCGCGTCAGAATCATGCACAGTGCCTGCAGTGGAAAGTCTGGACGTAAGAAGCACAGTGCCAGCGAGAAGCAAAGAGAATCGGTTGCAACGTACATCTGTCCACTTAGACTTCAAGGTCTCACCGGTGCGAACATGAGGATGTGAGTTGGGGTTGATACCCCCGGCAGCGCACTCGCTAGGCACGTCAAATGTGTCAGAGCTGTTGAAAGTGGAGGCCACCACAACCACCCAGACAGCCCCGCGGGAGGTCCGCGCATCCATCTGCTGCCGTGACAGCACCCCGCGGGACGTCACCACCCCAGCAGCCACCTCAGGGGTGCACAAGATGTGGGCCAGGCGGGCCTTCTCGTGCTTGGTAAAGTTTGGGGCCCGAAGAGGTGACGACCCCACACGACTCGGGGGCGGGCTGCCCTCGCCGAGGAGCCCCACCGTATCAGCAGGCACCGCCGGAGCCGCGAACGTCGAGCTCAGATTCTGCGCCTGGCCCGCCGCAACCAACGAAAACGATGACGATGCCGCCCCCACGGCCCCGGGACGGGCGGTCGGATCGGCGCGATCGATGGTCGCGGCGGCCGGAGCTGCGGGTCCATCAGGGTGGATGGCCCGGTTGCAGGAGGGGTCCGGCGGGACGCCTTCCACCGCAGTCGATGCCGCCAGAACGGGCCCCGACCATCCCAAATTCGGGGTACCGCTCCCCAGCGATGCCGATGGCGTGGGCGCCGACTCGTCGGCACGGCCACTCAGAGCCACACCGTTGGCCCGACAACGCTCAATCAACGCCGACTTGAAACCGTCCGTCGGCAGGCCTCGTTCGCATAGTAGCGATTGCAGCCGGTTCACGGTAATACGGGACGCCATGGGATGGGGGCTGGTGATCGGATGGCAGGGATATGGTTGTCGGAGTGGAAACAACAGACGAGGTGGGGGAAGACGAGAGCGGTTCGCCAGACCGACTGCTGGTGCTGTCGCCGCGGGTTTGACGCAGAAAAGGCGACTGGTTGCGCACAAATTGAATTCCAGTACAGAATTTCTTTCATTCAATTCGTGGTCATTCGCCGAAACTGCAGTGCAGTGCGACGCAGCGCGGTTTGTCAACATACGCGGCGCCACCGCGTATGTTGACAAACGCGGGATGCAACGGGCTGCAGCGCAGCGCGCGGCGCGAGTAACGAGCCAATAAGAGCTTCGGATTGCGGGCCCCGCCTCCTGCGAATGGTATCTGCGAACGGGCCTGAGTGTTGGTACCTAACGGAGAGATATCGACTTCGTCGCGGCTTCCCAAGCACGTGCGTCTCTCGTCATCCCCTACGCGACGCGTCCTGGTTCATGCACTGTGGATTAGCGGCACACCTCCGCGTGCTTCGTTGTCAGCACGGCGCCCCACGATGCTGTCTACCAAGACGACGACGATGCTATTGACGACTTCTCGGCGGATCTTCCAGCCCCGACGAGAGTAGTCGAGATTCCGCGGGCACGCCATCTCTCCCCTCCTACCTTCTCGTCGGCGCGCATGGCCGACCTCAAGGCGGAGTGGATAAAGCAGCTTTCCGTCTAGACGGAAAGCGAGCTCAAGTCAGTAGGAGGAGCGCAGTGGATGGGTTGTTTCGGTGCCACTTCGCGTTTCATTCACTTCTGCGGAAATGCGTGCGCCCCAGTTCAAGAAGACGGCAGCGTGCGCGACAAGGACGCGTGGGACGTTTCCACATGTACAGACAGTACCGCACCAGGCCGCGTCTTGCGGTTCCTTTCTGGCATCCGCAAAGGTGAGCAGAAGCAGGTAGATTGGAATGGCAAGCCTGTGTCCAAGGACTACATGTGCAACTTTCGTGGCTACCTGGCATGGTTGCTTGCGCTCACCAAGGCCGCCCTGTATAAGGAGGAGGACGTCTTCCAGACGTGTCGCGGGCTGGAGGACAAGTACGTGCCCATGAACCCAATGGCAGCGATTTCCGACCAGCGCTACAGCGGGTGAGCACGCTTGTTGGAAACCCAGCCAGCGGACTACAGAGATGCCCGACCAGAAGCTCCAGCCAATCCTCGCCCTCCCACCCAAGCGTCGTCGAGGCATCCTTTTGAAGCGAGTCGGGCACCGGGGGGGGCAATAGCAAGCGGTTGTCCGTCGCAACCCGGGCCACGGTACTCACCACAGAGGTAGCAGGATCAGCCCCAGAAGAAGCAGCTGTCGTCGCTAAGGTCACCGAGCTGGTGACGAGAGAAGCACGGGGAGGCAGTACCAGTTGGTGACCCGGAAGGGGCAGACCACCCGAGGATGAAGAGCCGGAACCACCGGCTCGCAGCCCCACGGCGGACGCCCACCCCGACAGGACCCCGACAGACCCGGTCGGCACTGGTGCCCGACCAAGAGGCTCCTCCGGGGGCGCCACCATGCACGCCGTCGGGATCTAACACGCCGCGGCCTCGAGCGAATCCTGGATGACGATGCGGTATCCGTCGGCGTCCTGTTGATTCACCACCGTGAGCCACCCGTCTCGGTCCCGGAAAGAGGTGTCAAGGCGGCGCACGGCGTCATTAAAAGCCCGGTCATTCACCGGGAAAGCCGCCCGCAGAGTCAACGTCGCCTTGAAGAAGCCTAGGGCTTCGGAATCATCCCCGGCGAGCTCCTCCGGCTTGAGCTGCTTGACCCAGCCAAACAGGGCGTCCGAGAACAGACAGAAGCGACCGTCGCGAGCCTCTTCTTACAAGCGGTTGCAGGCCATCTCCAAGTACTCGGTCACCCAGATGGCCATTGTGACCGAGTGGGCGTCCCGACACGACCGGTAGATCTCATCCCGGGCATAGTACGCCACCAAGGAGCCCCCAGTGGTGAACCCGATCGGTGTCTCCATCTGGACCAAACAAGTGGGCACCGCCGCAAATATCTGGGGGCGCGTCACAGGCGGAAAGGACCAAATTTGCTGGTGGTTCCAGCTGATAAAGAAGCCCCGGCGACGTGCCCGCTGCTCGGAGTTGGCGTGCGATGACAGGGGCAAGATGGGCAGCCGGCGCATATACGTACCCGCAATCGACATGTAGAGCACGTTGGGGTACGCCGGCAGGGAGGCCATGGCCTTGACCCGAGATTCCGTCGCTGCCAACCACCGGGGGTACGCATCCTCGACCGGCGCGCGGATGACCGGCGTCGAGATGATGGAGTCGTCGGTCTGGGCGGGATCCCGGATCAGGCAGTCGGGGAGACCGGCAAAACTGGTCGCCCAAACACTACCCGGAGAACAAGGCGCCTGATCAGCCCCAAGGGAGGTTCTAGGGGTAGAGTGCATGGTCTCCTCCGTCCCTCGGTCACGCCCAGTTAAGCCGTCGCTTCTGGGTTTCTGCATTACAGCCTACTTCGAAAATATATCTGCGACGTGGAGAAATATGAATGGAGTAGGGGGTCGCGTCCGCGACCCCCAAAATTGCGGTGTTTGGGACACTGTGAGAGGGGTGCGACCCCCGGCGATTGGGAGCTACTGGGACAGTGCATGCCAATTCATACAGTACCGCCCCTGCGGTGTACGGCGCCACACATGTGATGCTCAGATCAAGGAGTGACAACATCCTGCCGCGCTTCGTCCGAAGACCTCTTCAGACCCCCCCATCGATTGCTCCAGTCATCATCCAGCTTTGCACAACGGTATGTCGATTGCACACCTTCTTGAAGCGTTGTACTTCTTTCTAGCTACGGGTGTCATGAGCACAACTGTGGCTGCCCCTTCCAGTACAGTACTGTTTTCGGTGCTTTTTCTCACTCGAGCTTCTTCCCATGCACGCTCGAATCACGTGCACCCTAATGGTCAATTGTTTGTTTGTGGTGTGCAGAGTCTCGAGACTCTGCGCACCACAAACCTGAGATCTCAAGCAGGCACGACGGCAGACGAGACGATGGGCATCAAACGAGCGCTACCGAGGTATGGCTGCCAGTTTCCGGCAATCGTGCGGGAACTGCCCCTCCTCGCGTTCCATAATCACAGCAGCCCTTTTTGTGCTTAT
>ENA-ORXC01001001-ORXC01001001.1-marine-metagenome-genome-assembly--contig:-NODE-1001-length-17818-cov-3.450482_pt1 | contig 17818 bp, 10 predicted proteins | sample MGYA00237865_ERZ511478 | MGnify/ENA metagenome assembly ERZ511478 | reverse complement strand
CTTCTTCAGCTGAACCATTATGACCACCTGTTTCTTCTTCCGCTTGCTCACCTTGGGGTGCTCCAAGCTTAGCTGCTCCCCACAGAATATTAGCATTTGTACATTGTACGATTACATATTCGTATTCAGCGATATTTACATCTGACGGTACCACGAAGCTCATTGGACCATTAATGGGAGTGCTCATCGCTGATCCCTCGTCAAGAGGTGCACTACTGATTTTGTAGTCATCAGTTTCATCATAATCTCCGTCCGTTGATAAAAATACTTCGAGCCGTATACCTTGAATGGTTGCGAAGTTATCTTCAAATTTTACGGATTTTTCAGAGCTATTGACTTCCGTGTATTTGGCAGTCCCGCTTATCGGATAGATATTACTATTCTGAATAAAATCTCCAGTTCTGGTAACCTGGGCATACATAGTCAAGCTCAGGCAAAATAAGAGTGAGGCAGTAAGCGTAATTTTCATATGAATATATTCTAACAATTGTAATATCACAAAGTTATTGCTTTCGGCTATTATATTCCTAATACTATACAACGAATGCTCCCCTTGGACAATTATATGAGTATTTGTATTTATATTTATACGGCCCTTCTCCTGATTTATTTATAGAAATTACCACATAATACTTTTGCTATGGCTCATAGTAATATTTTATTTTTCTGCATGCTTACAGTCTCATTGGTAGGTCAAGACATGTATCACAATGAGCTGATAAGCTCATTACAAACTGATTATGGAGTGAGTGATCCGAGCTTTACTCTTTATGATAGTGAGGCGACTACTATTGATGCCATGTTCTTTTATGGAAATGGTCAGAAGTCAGTAGAGGATACACCAGACGATGGGTGGACCAAAAAAGCCATTTTTGAAATTCTCGCACTTGGTAATAATCAATGGGATGCGGGTACAGGCTTAGCCAATCAAGATCTAGTGATGGCAGGCGATGTTCTCATGCTGACTTTCTGGGCAAAGAAGAAGTCTAACAAGTCTTTGATATACGTCTTTGCAGAAGACATTGTGACCTTCGAAAAGCAGATCTACTTTGAGATCGAAGCTACAGCCGACTGGACACAATATTTCATACCATTCAAATCTACTGAAAACTTTTCTACAGGCGCTATGAATTTTGGTTTTCATTTGGCTGGGGAGATACAGACGGTTGAGTTAGCAGGGTTTACCGTTCTCAATTATGGAGACCGCTATGATCTTGAGGCTTTTCCATCTACATTTAGCGCGGCCAAATATGGTGGATTCGAGGTAGATGCGCCGTGGCGATCAGCTGCCGCTGACAGAATAGAGTCACTTAGAAAGGCTGAGCTGAATATCAGCGTAGTTAATGCTGGCGGTGATCCTATAGAGAATGCGTCGGTAACTATAGAAATGCAAGATCACGAGTATGGCTTTGGTTCAGCTTTTGTCAGCTGTCGTTTTCCAGGAAACGACTGTGCTAATGCGAAATATTTAAAAAAAATTATTGACTTAGATGGGAAGGGTCATGGATTCAACGTAGGTGTCATGGAGAATGCGCTCAAATGGGATGGGTGGGAAGAAGAATGGATCGGCTCACCAGAGGAGACTGTATCAGCTATAAGGTGGTTGGCTGATGCTGGTGTCGAGATGAGAGGACACACATTGTTCTGGCCAGGCTACGAGATGATGCCTGATGATATTCAGCAGAACCAAAATAATCTAGATTATGTCAGAAGTCGAATCGATGAGAGAATTAAGACCATGATGGAGAATCCTGTGCTCTCCGCATTAATTCAGGAGTGGGATGCATTGAATGAAATCACTCAGAACCGAGACTTGGAGCGGATGTTTCAATCCGATCCGCAGTATATCACGGGTCGAGAGGTATACCAAGAGATTCTATCTAAGATTAAAGAGATTAATCCCGATCAGAAAAACTACATCAATGACTACATTACCTTATCTGGAGGTGGATCCAGTCAAGCTGTTGTAAGTCGCTACAAAGAATATTTAGATGAAATATATAATTCTGATGTACCCTTTGATGGGATTGGATTTCAGTGTCACATAGGCACAGTGCCCACTTCGATCATTAAAATTGAGAATACTTTGAATGAATTCTATAAGCGATATCCAGTGCCATTTAAAATTACGGAGTTCGACCTGGAGCCTAGTATTGATGAGGAAGTACAGGCCAGCTATATGGCTGATTTTTTGACGATGGTGTTTAGTCATCCCGCTGTGGATGCCTTCATCATGTGGGGTTTTTGGGATGGCAATCATTGGAAAAGTAATGCTCCAATCTTTAATCTGGACTGGTCCTTGAAACCGAGTGGACAGGCATTTATTGATAAGGTATTTCATGAGTGGTGGACTTCTGAAACTCTGACGTCCAACGCCGAAGGGATGGTTAATGCCAGAGTATTTAAAGGAGAATATATCATATCAATAGCGGTCGGGGACTCTCAGGTAGAACAAGCAGTATCGATCTCTGATACGCAGAACCTAGAGATAACAATTGATGCCACCACGAGTACTGAAGACGTCTATGGTCGTACATTTCAGCTTGTGCCTAATCCTATAGTAGATCAGCGGTTTTCCATTATTTATCCTGATGGTGTCCTCAAGGCTGATCTCAGACTATATAACATCACTGGACAGATGGTATACCAGCGAAGTAACTATACTGAAGGTCAGATGATTGAGATTGATCCATCCTTATCGGGCCTATATATTCTTCAGATGGATACAACAAATGGTCAAGCGATCAAGAAAGTTGTGATCAAATAAAAAGCGATACGCCTTGTGAATAAAAGCTTCTCAGGGCATTCTTAGCCAGCCTAATACATCGTGCTCAGCTATTGTAACAATATTATTGTACACTACTATTTTGTAATTGACGCGTGTCGTATTGCCATAATTTTGCTGCATCAATTCTAATTCGTCATCGTCCACTCGTGATATAATACCACAATGTCCATAGGGATTATCCCTATTGCCCCTAAGCACTAGCAGATCGCCTTGCTGAGGCCAGGAATATCTGACATTTCTGAATTGCAACAATCCTCTCTTTTCATTATATGCTACGTCTGCGAGGCTTTCATCGAATAGATCTTTAGCGTGGCCATAAGCATCAGGCATTTTGTGCTTGTATTTGACGTAGTAGAACCGCTTTACATATTCTACGCATTGCCACTTTAGCCCCAAGTTGTATCCATCTGGCGTCTTATGCCGACCATGTACATCTCCTATTTTTCCATTGAAAAATATAGGGACATTCTGGTAGCTATCAATGACCTCTCCAGGTTGGGATTTTGTCAGTGACGATAGTGATACTAAGAGTAGCAGAAAGAGCTTATACATGAGTGAAAATATATCGAAGCCCAAAAGTATTATTTGTCAGCATCTTTTTAAAGCATTTTTGGATTTTGGTGTATGGTAACACTAAAGATCTATGCTTTCTGAACGCAAGGCATACTTTTCTAAAAATCTTATTCTCTTCCTACAATCTTAACAAGCTTTGATCAATGTAGATGATAAATCCAAGGCTATGGTCAATTTCTTGATATCTCATGAATTAGATAGATATCTATCACAATATGAGATGAGCTGGACTTCATAAATTGGGGGAATAGTACTTTTAGCTTAAAAAAGGAGGAATAGTCCTTTTAGCACATATTCGATTTTAACAATGAAAACGAATCATATACCTATAAATGATTTCAATATTAAATTCACCTAAAAATCTGATGGAAGCGATGCATTTAATAAGTCAATAGAAAAACATAAATGCATACTTTTACACTATGAAAATTGTGATATTAGATGGTCATGTGACTAATCCTGGAGATTTGAGCTGGAAGTCCGTTTCAGATTTGGGAGAGCTGACAGTCTATGAGCGGACTGGAGAGGGTGAACTGATGAGCAGAGCTAAGGCAGCTGAAATATTAGTGGTCAACAAATTCGTTTTAGACAGCGCTAAATTAGCACAGCTACCTGATCTTAAATGCATCTGCCTCTTGGCCACTGGGTACAATAATATTGATATCCAGGCTGCAGAGGAGCAGGGTATAATCGTTTGTAACGCGGTGAACTACAGCACTGATTCAGTCGCCCAGCATGTATTTGCTCTACTGCTAGGCTTGATTACTCAAGTCGAGCGGACCAGCGCAACAGTAAAAGACGGGGAGTGGTCATCCTCAAAGGATTGGAGCTACTACCCAAAGTCTCTAACTGAGCTATCGGGTCAGGTACTCGGCATCTTCGGTCTCGGTCGTATTGGTAAGCAGGTCGCCGCGATAGGTCAAGCATTTGGTATGACAGTCATTGCGACCAAAAAATCCAAGCAGTCTGGAAGCTTAGGTAATATAAAGATCGTGGACAACGATGAGTTACTAAAAGAAAGCGATATTATCAGCCTGCATGCGCCTTTGACAGAGCAGACGGAAGGTTTTTTTGATAAGCAGCGCTTTTCCAAAATGAAGGATACCGCATATTTGATCAATACGGGCAGGGGAGGTTTAGTTAACGAAGCGGATCTTTATTACGCCCTGTTAGAAGGACAGATAGCTGGTGCAGGAGTTGATGTATTAACAGAAGAGCCCCCACCTCCTGACCATATATTGCTACAGGCTCAGAACTGTCTGATCACGCCGCATCAGGCTTGGGCTACTCCACAGTCAAGAGCAAGACTTATTAAGATTGTAGCAGCTAATATCTCAGCTTTTATAAATGGGGATCCGATTAACGTGGTGAACTAACTTGAAGCCAAGCATGTAATCTTATTTTCTAAACACGTCAGGGTGATCAGCCACAGAGATCTCTGTAATTTTCATTTGACCACGATCGCCTGAGAGTTTGATGTTACCATAGTCTTGATAATCCAGCCATGGGATTTGAAATCTGGGAGCTTCATCGTCAGCATCCGTATAGAAATCCCATTGCGTAACTAAGTTAGTACTGGGATCTACGTAGACCAGGTATTTGTTATCAGGTGTCACACCCACATTAGAGAATGTCAGCGCTAATATCTCGGCATCAGCTCCTAACTGAGTCTGACCTTGCCCAACATATTTTAGTGTGACACCTGAATCTTGTAGCTTAAAGGGAAAAACGATCCAGTAAGCATCATTCACCCACCATTCATATCCTTTCTGAAGATATTTACTTAGTGTGTCTTGATTCATTTGCTTTCTATCATCGATCCAGACATCTCCCTTCTTTGTGTTGATATTCATTTTGACCTTGATCGGTTCTTTGATCGATTCAATGTAGACATAACCAGTAGGTTTATGCCAGATATGCTTTCTTGACCCGAAGAAATTCCAGGATAAGTATTCGGTATTTCGATATTGGTCGGCTCCGCCGCTGGCAGCGACTACGGCATCTGCTATATCCATGGCCTTCTGGTCTGAAGAGGCCATATTAAAGTCTTCCGCCCTTAGCGTAGCAGAGCCAGTTGATGAAGTCTTGCTGGACTTACATCCCATGCTCAGACTGAGCACAAGTGTGATGCTCATTATAAATAAATGCTTCATATCTATGGCTTGATTTTAAGTTTCGAGTGGTAATAAGAGCTATATTTGTAGTGATGTTGGTGATTTATTACACCTACTTCGGAACGCAAAATAAGAAATAAAGCCATGTTTGATAGTTTAAGCGAACGATTAGAAGGAGCCTTTAAGAATCTGAAGGGCGAAGCTAAGTTGACAGAAATTAATATAGCCACTTCTATAAAAGAGATCCGGAGAGCGCTTGTCGGAGCTGATGTCAATTATAAGATAGCGAAGGAATTCACCGATAATGTCAAGGAAAAAGCTTTAGGTAGTGAGAATGTCCTGAATGCCGTGAAGCCTGGCGAGCTGATGGTGAAGATTGTCATGGATGAGATGGTATCTCTGATGGGAGGGCAGGCTGCTGGTATTAATATCAAAGGCAAGCCTGGCGTGATTCTAATTTCAGGATTACAGGGCTCAGGAAAAACGACCTTCACTGGTAAATTGGCCAAATACCTTAAAGAAAAGAAAAACAAAAAAGTTCTCTTAGTAGCATGTGACGTCTATCGACCAGCAGCTATCGATCAGCTCACTGTACTCGCAGAAGCCGTAGGTGTCAAAATATATAAGGAAATAGAAAATAAAAATCCAGTAGAGATTTCACAGAATGCCATAGCGCACGCGCTGGAGAATAGCTGCGATGTTGTCATCGTGGATACAGCTGGTCGACTGGCTGTTGATCAGGAGATGATGGACGAGATAAAGGCTATTAAGGAAGGCATTGATCCTACGGAGACTCTCTTTGTGGTCGATGCCATGACGGGCCAAGATGCTGTCAATACCGCCAAGGCATTCAATGAGCGCATCAATTATGATGGGGTTGTCCTCACGAAGCTGGATGGTGATACCAGAGGTGGTGCCGCTTTGACAGTGAAGTACACCGTGGGTAAGCCGATTAAATTTGTCAGTACTGGTGAGACGCTTGAGACTTTGGACGTATTCTATCCAGAGCGGATGGCTCAGCGTATTCTTGGCATGGGTGATATCGTCTCCTTCGTAGAGAAAGCTCAAGAGCAGTTCGATGAGAAGGAAGCAAAGCGCTTAGAGAAGAAAATAAAAAAGAACAAATTTGATTTCAACGACTTTATAGGGCAGCTCAATCAAATCAGAAAGATGGGTGATCTTAAGTCACTTATGGGCATGATTCCTGGAATGAGTAAAATGACTAAGAATCTGGATATCGATGATAAGGCATTTAATAAGGTAGAAGCTATCATTCAATCTATGACCTTAGAAGAAAGAGGCAAACCTGAACTACTCAATATGAGTCGTAAACGTAGGATAGCGAAAGGTTGTGGTCAGAATATCCATGAAATTAACATGTTCATCAAACAGTTTGATCAAATGCGCAAGATGATGCATATGATGAGTAAAGGAAATAACATGGAAAGGATGATGCAGCAAATGCAGAGTCAAAACCCTAATGCTTTTAAGTAAATCTGCTGACTCGCTATGTTGATGTATATGGTACTTCGACAGACTACTTACATGCTCAACGACCTACCTACAAATCTGTATAAATTCTAATTTATCGTGGGGTGCTTAGAGCACGTAGTGATTTACATGGAGCGGGGGTTACATATATATATGCAGGATTAATTCTTTCGACATCCTGTCAAGATTTATCCATTGAAGACTGGAGAAGACTGACGATAGCATCGTGTCCATACTTAGTCGCATAGGTGAGAGCGTCAACTTCATCCTTATTTTTGATATTGACATCGGCTCCTTTAGATACTAAAAGAGAGGCTATTTCAAGATTGCCTTTAAAGCATATTCCCATCAGGGCTGTATTACCAGCGGAGTCTTTAGCATTTATATTTACCCCCTGGTCTAATAGATACTCCACAATCTGTAGTTGACCTAAATAACAAGCCATGATGAGTGGCGTGAACCCTCTTGCGTCTGTCTGGGATGCAGCCTTCATATCCTGGGAGACTATCGCTTTGACCTCCATTAATTTACCCTGTCTGATGCTGTCGTAGATATTCATTAGGTATGTTGATTTAAGGGCTAAGATATAAAGTGATCGGTATAGGAATAGGTACTGAGCTTCAGAAATATGCTGATCTATCTCACTACAATTCATAACTTATATCTGATGACTTTCGTTTTAGGACTCAATTTTTTTGCGCTACATATGAAATAATTTAGACTATAGTCTAAGTTTTAAATGGCAATAGCAAGGCTCTATCAACAATTTTTCCTTGATCCTTGCTAAATTACATATGTGTTACACCACAATCTCACGTTAAAGCATCAATGTATAGATATGTATCCCGCAGCTTTATATTCTTTAAATATTATTTAAAATACACATTACACATGAAAAAGTTACTCTTATTTACTTCCTTAAGCATTCTATCAATGCTGATAGCTTGCTCTCCAAAGACCTCAGGCGTGGTCGACAATATCAGTACGAAAACATCACCACCTGTGCCAAGCGTCGAGCCAGTTACTGAAAGTACGGCAATAATGACATCTATTCCTGTAGATGAGAGAGTCACTATGGGTACTTTAGATAACGGGATAAAATACTACATCCAAAAAAACCAGAAGCCAGAAAATAGGGCGGAGCTCAGGCTCGCGGTTAATGCCGGCTCTATACTTGAGGATGAGGATCAGTTGGGACTGGCTCACTTTGTAGAGCACATGGCGTTTAATGGCACTGAAAATTTCGAAAAATCAGAACTTGTAGATTATCTCGAAAGCGTAGGCACTCGATTTGGACCAGATCTAAATGCGTATACCTCCTTCGATGAGACGGTCTACATGCTGCAGGTCAGAACAGACAGCACTGAGCTATTCGATAAGGGCTTGCTCATCATTAAGGATTGGGCTAGTGGAGTCACCTTTGATCATGAAGAAATTGACAAAGAGCGGGGAGTAGTTGAATCAGAATGGCGGACACGACTGAGTCCTGATCAGCGCATGCAAAATGAGACCTTCCCCGTCATGTATCAAAACTCCAAATACGCTGAGCGGCTTCCTATTGGTGACCCTGACATCATAAATAATGCAGATTATGAAACTGTAAAGCGCTTCTACAATGACTGGTACAGACCTGATCTTATGGCAGTGGTAGTGGTGGGTGATGTGGATGTAGCAGCAGTCGAAAGACAGATAAATACGCTTTTTGGCAGTATAGAAGAACACCCAAATCCAAGAGATCGAGAAACATATGACGTACCTATGCACGATGAGACTTTAATCAAAGTAGTATCAGACGCTGAGGCGTCATTCACAAATGTCTCCCTGATGTATAAGCATGATCAGGTGAAAACGGAGACCATGGAAGATATGAGGTCTTCTATAGTGAGAAGAGCTTATAATGGAATGCTAAATTCCCGACTTTCGGAATTAACTAAATCAGCAGATCCTCCATTCATCTATTCATATACAGGATACAGTAGGGATGTGGGAGATATCGATAGCTATTCATCATTCGCTATGGCTCCCGAAGGTAAGGCAGAGGCGGCATTAGAAGCCTTGATGACGGAGAATAAGAGAGTATTGGAACATGGCTTCACTGCTACAGAATTAGAAAGACAGAAAGCGGACATGTTAGAAGTAGCAGAGAGCGCTGTCAAGGAAATGGATAAAACCGATTCTGGCAGATTGGCAATGAGATATGTCTACCATTACTTAGATGAGAATCCCATACCATCGCCAAGGGCGTCCTTGGATATGATGGAGAAATTTTTGCCTACGATCACCGTGGATGAGATTAATGCCCTTTCAGACGACTTTATCAAAGACGATAGTCGCGTAGTCATCGTATCAGGACCTTTAAAAGAAGAGACCCCACTTCCAGAAGAGGCAGCTGTCAGAGCATTGGTAGAGAAAGTCTCTAATACTGAGGTAGAGGCCTATATGGATGACGTAGCTACGACTCCGTTCTTCGCTGAAGAGCTGACTGATAAAGCCATTGTTGAGACAGAAATGTACGATGAACCGGGGATCAAGTATCTCAAATTAGAGAATGGTGTCCAAGTATACCTTAAAAAGACAGATTTTAAAAATGATGAAATACTGATGAGCGCCTCAAGTGAGGGCGGTACCTCCTTATACTCCGATGCTGAATACCCAAATGGATCTAATGCAACTCGGATCAGCACTGAGTCTGGAATTTCTACTTTCACCAGCACGCAGTTAGGGAAGATGATGGCAGGTAAGAATGTCAGAGTCAGCCCATTTATCGGATCGCTCAATGAAGGCATGAGCGGATCAGCTTCACCAGATGACATGGAGATCATGTTTCAGATGATCTACCTGTATTTCAATAATCCAAGGTTTGACGAAGATGCATTCACATCTTATATCAATAAGCAGAAGGGGATCTATAAAAATCTAATGTCCAATCCTCAATATTTCTTTAGCGACTATGTGATGAAAAAGAAGTATGATAATCATCCAAGAATGGGTTGGCCGAGTGAAGAAAGCTTAGATAAAGTGACATTAGCTGATGCTAAACGCATTTATCATGAGCGATTTGCAGATGCTTCTGACTTCGTATTTTCCTTTGTAGGCAATTTTGATGAAGTGCAGATGGAAAACTTCATTAAGAAATATTTGGGGAATTTACCCGCCACTGATCGAGAAGAAAAGTGGAAAGACTTGGGAATCACAGTGAAGGATGGCACTGTGAAAGACAGAATTAAAATGGGGAAAGCTCCTAAGACCAATGTTCAAATGTACTTTCACGGCCCTTTCGAGTATACACCAGAGAATAGTTATCAAATGAGCTCTATGTTAGCTTACTTGAGGATCAAATTAAGAGAGGCACTCAGAGAAGATAAGGGCGGCGTCTACGGTGTTAGATTATTCGGGGGAGGCACCAAAAAGCCTAGAGAAGAATATAGCATCACCATATCTTTTAATAGTGATCCTGGCAAGACAGACGAGTTAATTGAAGAAGCTAAAAAGGTCATCCAGCAGGCAGTGGAATCAGCACCATCAGATTTGGATATGACCAAAGTGAAGGAAACTCAGAAGCAGGGTAGGATAAAGGACTTGAAAGAAAACCGATTCTGGCAGGGCCAGATCATGAAGAGACAGGAAGAAGGCAAAGATTTTGATAAGATATTAATGAATGAATATGAATCTAAAGTTGATGGCCTTACTGCTGAGCAAATCAGAACAGCTGCGGGTCTTTACTTTAATTATGATCGATACATGGAGTTTGTGATGGAGCCAGAGGATCAGGTAGAGAATTAGAACAAGAAGACTAATTGATGATTTGAAAGTGCGAGATGATTATTTCATCTCGCACTTTTTTTTTTCTGTTGAAATTATACCATTGACCTTAGATTGTACAAAAAGATATGGAAGCCAACATTTTAATTAATATATTACTTCAATGGACCTTAATTACTATGCATTCTTCGCGATAGCCTTTCTACCGCTCATCATAGGATATTTTTGGTATCGACCAATGGGTCGTATAGCTCTCTGGGCTGACGAAGTGGTGCAAGATCTTTCTACTATCTCAGTGAAGCAAATGTTATTATTGTATTTAGCGAGTCTCGGATTAGTCTATGCCTACATGAACTTGATCATTCATCAACTGGGATTCTATGAGTTGTTTTTTACTGATATTATGTTAGGCAAAGATTTTGCAAATGATATAGTAGCAGATTTTTTGGCCACATATGGTAGCAAGCATCGGCATTTCGGACATGGAATTCTTCACGGCGCAATTAATGCATTTCTCATCGCCTTACCCCTGACATTGGTTCAGGCTATTCTCTATAACAAGGGACTTAGATATTTCATGTTTCATTTTTCATATTGGCTTCTGACAAGTGTAATTGTAGGTGGATTGATATCAGAGTTTATCTGATTAGAAATATAAAATCTATAGTTGTTGTGGTACAACAGTTTAAAAGGGGCGAGTTGGCTTAATGATTGTCTGAAAATGTACTCCCTATGAAATAATGATTATGAAATATTATTGATCAGCAGTTATGACTACTATATAAGCATATTCAGAAGTCATCATAGTGAGGTGGAATATCTTGGTAGCATAGCACGAAGTACTGGGAAAGAAAGTAGAGAGAGGCTTTGGTTGGCGAGATTTTTGATAAAAATCATGATAACCAATCTTTACTGTGACCCCGTTTTTCTTTGAGAATTAATTATCACAGTGTAACGGTTCAAAACATATTATCACAGCAGCATAATTGATAATCTTTAAGCGATTAATTATCAATCATTTAAAGTTTTCAATTTCAAGCATCAGGTTCTTCTGAACATGCCTACATAGATGCATTCATCGTCAGTAATTCCCACAATCTTGACACTTTTTGCGCTCTGATATATTCTATATGTTTATATCTGTCATACTCATAATTACATTTTATTTAAGCGTAGCGGATATTCATAATAAGCTTTATCATATTTTGAAATAATCTATCACTGTCGATTTTGTGATTTAGTCAAGTATAATGTCTTACCCAGAGGGCAATAAAAAAAGGGATTGAGAATCACTTTTGATCTCCATCCCCTTTGCTGTTATATTACGATCTGATTCAACTAGAATCCTAAGGTTTTGTTACCCTTCCTTGCAGGAGGAGTATAAGCTGGTTCTGTCACTACTTCTTCCACCTCTTCCACTACGCTCTCTACCACTTCAGCTGGTGTCTCTATGATTTCTTCCACAACTGGAGGGACGACGGCGGCAGTATCCGCTCCGCATCCATTCCCACATTTAAATAAAAGCCATAAGATAGCTAATAGAAGTAGCAGGCCTAATAACCATGGCCAATATCTGAAACAGCCACCATTATCATCTCCTCCACCTGCGGCGGCCGCGGCTGCTATTGGCTCACGCTTTTTCTCGATGACTGTTTTCTTGTCAGTCTTTTTTGGAGTCACATTTGTCTTTTTGACAGAACTGGTCGTTTTAACTGCTGCTGCTGTGGCAGTCGCTGCGACCGCTGCGGCAGGCAACCATCCGGCTGCTCCATTTTTCATAGGGCATGATCTGGCTATCTCGTGCCCTCCTGATGAGTGCAGAACGGCGTACTCCATGCCTCTCTTCTTTTCAACTTTATACCGATCGCGGATGTCCTTGTTTTTGATCACCGATAAAATACCGTTATCCCTATATTCAGCGGTGGTATAGCCTTCACTCCGCAGGAATATTTTACCTCCTTGCACCAGAGCGAAGTAGTGCTCTCCATTGTCAGCTTGGAAGGTGATGAATCCTGGATGTTTAGATGACTTGGAGTCATTAATTCTATCAGTGTACTTGCTACACACCAAATAATCATCCTCATCTCCTTTAGCTTTAGCTGCCATACCGACTGCCCCAGCCCCCACTGCTGCGGCTGTCGCCAAAGCAGCTGTTTTCTTCCTTGAGATTGCTTCAGCATCTTCTATTCTCTTAGCTTCGGCAGCTGCCTTAGCCCTGAATTCTTCATCCGCCTTACGCTTAGCCTCAGCTGCTGCCTTAGCCCTGGCTTCTTCTTCAGCCTTACGCTTAGCCTCAGCTGCTGCCTTAGCCCTGGCTTCTTCCTCAGCCTTGCGCTTAGCCTCGGCAGCTGCCTTAGCCCTGGCTTCTTCCTCAGCCTTGCGCTTAGCCTCGGCAGCTGCCTTAGCTCTGGCTTCTTCCTCCGCCTTGCGCTTAGCTTCGGCTGCCTCCTTAGCCTTAGCTTCTTCCTCTGCTTTACGCTTAGCCTCAGCCTCCGCTCTTAGTTTCGCTTCCTCCTCCGCTTTTCGATTCGCCTCTGCCACTGCTGCCGCCTCTTCCTCTTTTCTCTTATTCGCCGCCACTGCTGCTGCCGCTGCCGCTGCCGCCGCTGCCGCCGCTGCTACAGCTGCCTTTTTATCGGCATCAGCTTTTGCCTTAGCCTCAGCTTCAGCGCGCTGTCTGGCTTCCTCCTCTGCTTTCCTCTTTGCTTCTGCTTCTGCTTTGAGTTTAGCTTCTTCATCAGCCTTGCGCTTGGCTTCAGCCTCAGCACGCAGCCTCGCTTCTTCTTCGGCTTTTCTTCTGGCTTCCGCCTCGGCCCTCAGCCTGGCTTCTTCTTCCGCTTTTCTTTTAGCATCAGCCTCCGCTTTAAGTCTTGCTTCTTCTTCAGCTTTTATTTTAGCATCAGCCTCCGCTTTTATCCGGGCTTCTTCATCGGCTTTTCTCTTTGCGTCGGCCTCAGCTCTGAGTCTAGTCTCCTCTTCGGTTTTTCTCTTAGCTTCTGCTTCAGCTCTGAGTTTAGCCTCTTCATCAGCTTTCCTTTTGGCTTCTTCCTCAGCTCTCATTCTAGCTTCTTCGTCGGCTTTGCGCTTAGCATCTGCCTCCAATCTCATTCGAGCCTCTTCGTCTGATTTACGTTGAGCTTCGACTTCCGCTCTCAGTCTGGCCTCTTCAGTAGCTTTAGCAGCAGCCTCCTTCTCAGCTTTACGCTTGGCTTCTTCAAGATTGGCATCTTCTGCTCCTCCAGCAGACATAGCACCCAGACCCACAGCTGCTGCTCCTAATCCTGCTGCTGTAGCAGTTCGTTGCGCTCCTGTGCCTAAAAATAAGCCTACAGCCGACTGCATATCTTCCTCGGTACCATAGAAGAAACTTTTCGCAACATTTTTTTGATTATCATCCTTGAGATAGAAATAGTATTTTCCATTACGAGTAGCTTTACCCTCATAATTTTTTTCGTAAGGGGCGTGGCTGATCGCTTTTTCTACAGCTGATTCTGCTTCAGCCTGAGTCTCGTAGCCACGCACATCACTATTCATCATAAGAGTCTTCCCTTCTGGGCTCTTAAAGGTGAAGTAATGCTTATCATTTCCGCTTCTAAATATCTGATAGGTGATATCATTGAATAAATACTTTCCATCAGATAGGTATACTTTTTCGGCCTTTGGTTTCTTAGTCGTAGACCGCTTTTTTCGCTTCTTTTTTGGTGCTCCCTCAGTCGAAGGTGGTGGTGCTGCGACCCCAATATTTGCTACTCGATTAGCAGCTATCAGGTCTCCATCACTCATACCGACTCCTCCGCCCGTTCCACTAAGACGGTCTACAGCTGCATTAGCATCACTCTCTGAGCTAAACCAGCGGCTAGTGGCTATCTCTTGATTATTTCCAGCTCTAAGATTGATAGAATATTTCCCATTAGCTAAGCCATTGATCTTATACCGATTGCGATTAGTCATGTTTTTTTCGACACTCTTGATGCCATTATCTCGGGATGCAGCGGATGAATATCCTTCTGATAGTAGGTATACGCTACCATCGACGTTATATGAGAAGTAGTGTTCTCCTTCTGCGGAGAACGAATCAAATCCATTAGTGGAGCCACTGCCATTTTTTTCATAGAATGCCAATGGTTTGTAGTCGTCGCTTTTACCGTCAGTCGCGTAAGGTTTCATAGCCTCTTCGAGTGCGTCATTCCTATCGCTCTGAGAATAAAAAGCATCACTTTCCATCTTTACCTGATCATTCTTATCAATGATCTGGAAGAAAAACTTCTCTCCACGTTTAAATTTTCTTGTTTTCATGATAATCGCTGGTTTTATAAAGACATTTAATAGAATGATAAATTATCTATTTGTTACGTAAAAAGAGAATAAAACATTGAATATTTCACTTTTACAGATTTCTAGTTATGTAGATTAGTAGTACGAGCGAATTATAAGGTGAGTTTCGTGAGCATCGATGGTAGTATCGTTTGGTTTTCTTTAAGAGATGCCAACGGTTCTTTACTATGTGATACTCAACTTAAGACTTATTTTACGGTTCTCCCACTTAATTTAGATGAATAAGTTCTAATATTGTCACATTTTACAGCAGAACTTTCAGCATATAGTGCTGTTTCAAACATATGTCTCGAAGATCAAGAGGTGCCAGTACTACGAATGATGACCTTCCCAAGGTGAAACTCACGAAAGAGCTCTTTCTCGAAGGAATTAAAATATTTAGATATATCACTCCCTATCGGTGGTATTTTATTTCAGGTCTTGTCTTGCTCTCGATCTCAAGCCTAATCTTCTTAGGGATGCTTCGTGGCGCTGGGCTTATGGTCGACATCGCATTGGATCAATCACCTTATGATATCTCGCTTAATCAAGTAGGTATTTTGTTGTTCGTTGTTTTTTTACTTCAAGGAGTGATCTCTTTTTTGAGAATATATTTCTTCGCGATAGTCAGCGAGAAAGGGATAGCTTCGATTAGAGAAGATTTATACAGTAAGTTAATTACTCTTCCCATAGAATTTTTCGAAAAGAACAGGGTGGGTGAGCTCATCAGTCGAGTTACCTCTGACGTAGAGAAGATGTACAGCGTCTTCTCCATTGTCTTGGCAGAATTTCTAAGGCAAATTATCATGCTCATAGGGGGAATAGCATTTTTAGCTTATATCACTCCGAAGCTATCTTTTATTATGCTGGCTACCTTTCCGATCATAGTCATTGGTGCCATGTACTTCGGTAAGTTCATCAGGTCTCTATCAAGAAAGAGACAAAAAGCTCTCGCTGAGACGAATGTGATCATGAATGAGACGGTCACGAATATTCAATCTGTCAAGTCTTTTACAAATGAGGCTTTTGAATCTAAGCGCTATTATGATTCGATTCTAAACGTAGTAGATATCTCTCTTAACTATGCTAAATCCAGGGGTGTCTTTGCCGCTTTTATCGTATCGATATTTTCAGGAGCCATATTTTTTGTGATTTGGTCAGGTGCTAAAATGATTCAAACCCAAGAGCTCACTTCAGGGGAGCTCGTCAGTTTCGTATCAATTACTGCGGCCATAGGTGCAGCTATTGCAGGATTGGGAAATTTTTACACGGAACTACTTGGAGCTTTGGGTGCCACCGAGCGCGTAAGAGACATCATAGCCTCACCAGGAGAGCTATCTAACGTCGACAACGGCGTCAGGACTTCAATTTATGGCAAAATAGAATTCAAGAATGTGGATTTCTTCTATCCAACGAGAAAAGACATTCAGGTGCTGAAAGACCTCAGCCTAACCATCGAACCAGAGAAAAGTGTCGCTCTTGTAGGCGTGAGTGGATCTGGAAAATCCACAGTCATGTCTCTTTTATTACGCTTTTATGAACTGGATGCAGGTGAAATATTGGTCGACGGTAAGCCCATTTCCGACTTTGACCTGCAGGCATATAGGCGTAACTTCTCTATCGTACCTCAAGATGCCATACTATTCGGAGGTACCATCCGGGAAAATATCATGTATGGTGACTTAGAGGCTTCTGAAGAAGATGTGATACAAGCTTCAAAAAAATCTAACTCATGGGAGTTTATCTCATCCTTTCCTGATGGGCTGGACACCATCGTCGGAGAAAGAGGCGTCAAACTGTCTGGAGGTCAGAGGCAGCGGATATCAATAGCGAGAGCTATTCTTAAAGATCCTGCTATCCTATTATTAGATGAGGCTACGTCGGCTCTGGATTCCGAATCTGAAAGAGTGGTCCAAGATGCTCTAAATACGCTAATGCAGGGTCGAACCTCGATCATCATAGCCCACCGCTTGAGCACTATTAGAGATGTAGATAAGATCTATGTGCTACAGGATGGTCAGATCATCGAAAAAGGGAATCATGAAGAACTTATGCTCATCCCCAGCGGCCGCTATAAAAATCAAGTGGAACTGAGTACCATGGAGTAAATAACAAACTTCAGACCTCTAAATTTTCGCGCAGTAAGTTTCGATCCACAAATGGGGATTGCCTAAGCGAGTCATAGTCAAGATTTTAGAATTTGGATTTCGGCTTGATGCATCGTTCAGTGAGGAATAAATAATAATTTTCTTATATACAGCTCATCGCATCAGAAATGGAGCATCAATATCATAATATCTCCATGTCCAAAAAGAAATCAAATTAAGCTTATGAAGCCGATAAAGCATAGAAGAAATATTTTCTAATTATACTTTGCAACGATGTTGCATTTATATATATTTGCGCTGAATTAACAATAAACTAATTAACCATGTATAGATTATTTATTTTAGCAATTTCGTTAAGTTTTATGTTCGCCTCTTGCAGTAAGGATGATCCAGTCATACCTAATGAAGAGGAAGTTATTACTACCCTAATATATACGCTGACTCCCGATGCAGGCGGCACAGCTGTGGAGTTACAATTCTTAGATGCAGACGGTGATGGTGGAGATGCACCTGAGATCACAACTTCTGATTTAAGTCCTAATACACTTTACGTCGGTACTGTAAGATTGTTAAATGAGCAGGAATCACCAGCAGAGGATGTCACAACTGAAATCATGGAAGAAGACGAAGATCACCAATTCTTCTACGAGACCACAGTGGATGGATTA
>ENA-ORXC01001000-ORXC01001000.1-marine-metagenome-genome-assembly--contig:-NODE-1000-length-17824-cov-3.528427_pt1 | contig 17824 bp, 17 predicted proteins | sample MGYA00237865_ERZ511478 | MGnify/ENA metagenome assembly ERZ511478 | reverse complement strand
AAAACGATGTAGAAGTAAATGAAATTCATATCGTAGAAAATCCGCCGTCGAAAGATGAATTAGCTACAATGGTTAATCAGAGTGGATTACCAATCAAGAAATTTTTTAACACAAGTGGTCAGAAGTATCGAGAGCTTGGTTTAAAAGATAAAGTTGCCTCATCTTCTCAAGATGAATTGCTCGATATCCTTTCATCTGATGGGATGTTAATAAAGCGGCCATTAGTAACAGATGGAGAGAATGTGACAGTCGGATTTAAAGAAGATGTTTTTGAGGAAATGTGGAAACGATAAAATAGTTGCTTAATTAATAATAACTATTATACGATAGTTATTGTAATTAATATAATTGACCTTAATTAAGAGGAATTATTTCAGGGAGGAATTACCAATGAACTTACCAAAAGATTTTCGCTACTCAGAAGAACACGAATGGGTACAAGTACAAGAAGACGGAAACATCCGAATCGGTATTACAGATTTCGCTCAATCAGAACTTGGAGACATCGTATTTGTTGAGCTTCCAGAAGAAGGCGACACAATCGAATCCGACGAGCCATTTGGTAGCGTTGAGTCTGTAAAAACTGTATCCGAGTTGTACGCACCAATCTCAGGCAAAGTTCTTTCTGTCAATGAAGATTTAGAAGACAGCCCTGAATTTGTTAATGATTCTCCATATGAAAAAGCATGGATGGTTGTTGTAGAACCTTCTGAGCCTTCTCAAATTGAAGAATTGATGACTGCAGAAGCTTACGAAAAAATGGTAAGCGAAGACGAATAATAAACTTAATGTGTTGTGGCATCACCCGTTTACAAAATAAATGATGAGATGGAGCGGTTCATCATACACTCTAATTGTGGTTCTTTTTTGTTTTAGTCATCTGCTAGTCACATAGAGGCTTTATGGAAAGAAACGATATAGAGGAGATGATCCAAATGATTGATACTTCTCGTCCTGTGGTAAGAATTGATGTCACGAACAAGATTCATGGTAAATTTGATCAAAAAGCAATGAATTTGTATCTGAACAAAGAAAAAATCGGCCGTATTTTATTCTCTGATCAGGGCAATCGCTACGAATTATCAGATGGATACGAATTTGATCAAGATAAAATTTACCACTATGAACAAGTTTTAGAGCAAAAGGCAAAGTATGTCGAAGACTGCGACCTCGGCTGGTGTTAGTAAGAAAAGCGAATGCGCCTGTTTATCCCCGACAAGCTTAAGGCGAGCCTAGATGTGGCGGTTTTGGCCACAATTAGGATTGACTTAAGACCTCGAGGGGATAGGCGCAGTAGCTGGACAAGAAAAGCGAATGCGCCTGTTTATCCCCGACAAGCTTAATGTCTCCAAAAAAAAACGGCCAATTGGCCGTTTTTTTTTATTTTTATGCTTTATTTTTACGAATGTATTTAATGGTCGTAATCAATCCATCAGCTGAAGGTCTTCCGAATGGGCTGGATTGGAGAAACTGTGCCATCAGTTTACCATTCTCATCGATTAAGAAAATAGCTGGTTCCCCATGTTCACCATGATCTTCATAAGGGTCGTCTTCGCGATGCATCATAACGCCATAAGAGTCGATTGCAGCGTTTTCGTTGTCGCTTAAAACTGGGAACTCAAGGCTGTGTTTTTCTTTCATTTTTCGAAGCGATTCTAATTCGTCTTTCGCGATTGCAATTGGGTGTACGTCTAGTTTTTGGAAAGCGCCTAGATGTTCTTGTAGTTCTTCTAACTGTTCGTTACACACAGGACACCATTCACCTCTAAAGAAGACGAGCATATGCCAGCGGTTATCTTCTTGTTGGTGCTGCTCAAATTGGAACAGCTCACCTTCTGTGTTAATTAGTGAAAAAGAGGGTGCCTGGTCTCCAAGTTTTAATTTAGCCATTTTTACCACTCCATTCTTTAATCATATTAATTTATTTCCACGATTTGAGCATGATAAAACATAATTGCATGGTTTAACTGCACGGTGGTTAAGGGAAAATAAGTATTGGAAAAGAAAATCACCTATGGAGGTAATGATAATGGCTTTGTCGAAGGAAGAATTACAGCAGTTTAAAAAACAGTTACTTGATTTAAAGAAAGAGCTTTTAGATAGTGGTGCTAGTCATCGTGATGAAAATGCGGCATTATCCGATGAGACTGGAGAATTAACATCGTACGATAATCATTTTGCTGATATGGCTTCTGAGTTGGACCAACGTGAGAAGGATATTACTTTAGAAGATGCAGCAAGAGAGCGATTGAGTTTAATTAATACAGCACTTGATCGTATTCGTGAAGGAAACTATGGCATTTGTGTGGATACTGGGGAAGAGATTGATAAGGAACGCCTTGAAGCCATTCCTTATGCTATTCGTACGAAAGAAGCACAGGATAACTTAGAAGAGGCGAAAGAAGATAGCCGACCAGATGATGAAGCTACTTTTGAGACCGCAGGTAATAGAGAAGATGATCGTCTACGTACAGTTGATGATCTTCAAAGAGAACACGGTAATTCGACTTCTGAAACGTATCTAGAAGAAGAAGATCCTGATAAAGAAACGGAGTAATAGACCGTTACCTGGCTCAATAGCTGTTGTGTAATCATATCTCGTTAGCTAATCTACTTCTAAAGTGAAACGATTTGCTTCCAACCACCATATGCTATAGCAATGCATTGATACGACAGCTTGAAATGGAGCGTTGTGCCATGAATGATAAAGTAATTATTGTCGAAGGAAAAACAGATAAACAGCAGTTAATGAGAGTGTTGGATGAACCTGTTCATATTATTTGCACCTATGGAACAATTAGCTTTGAGCGACTTGAGGAATTAAGTGAAGAACTTGAAGAGAAAGACGTGTTTGTACTAGTTGATGCAGATGATGCAGGTGAGAAATTAAGGCGACAATTAACGCAGGAAATTCCCCACGCAGAACACCTTTATATCACAATGCTTCATCGTGAAGTAGCAGAGACACCGCTAAATTATTTAACAAGAATTTTAAGAGCAGCTAAGTTTAAAGTATTAACTGTATAATGTAAGTAAAAGATTAACGAAGGGAAGCTTTAAGTAGCTTCCTTTTGGTCTTAAAGGAATTGAGGCATACGGATGCAAGAGATTACTGACGAAGCTTTGATTAAAGAGCTTTTAGAAAAAGAAGGTAGTGTTATATTCTTCTATACTCCCTTTTGTCAGACATGTAAAATAGCAGAGCGAATGTTACATATTGTTACAGAAGCAAAAGAGATGAACTCAGTTGTATATACGTGCAACTTGAATTATTTTCCTTGGGTTGCAGAAGTTCTTGGAATACAAAGTGTTCCTGCATTAACAGTTATTGGTGGAAGTGATGAAAATCGGATCCTTTTTGCATTTGAATCCGTGGTAACAATCGATAAATTTCTTAAGTAAAGTAAATTCGTTTGATGAATTTTGACCATCTACTCGTTTTTTATAAGTTGCAAAAACCCTGTCTGCAAGGGAAAAAATGAATGTTTAATTTGCTGAAAATTAAGCAAGATTAATAATGATAAGATAATATAACAGGAAGTAAAGAAACAGTAACATTGTCATAAAATTGTATTTTCGTTGATGCTGATTGAGTGGTATAACTGAATAGAGTCACCATTCCACTGTTTCGTACGGATGGTGGCGCATTTCATTTTCTAACCTATTATAGAATTTCCAAAACTTAAAAACATCTAAGAATTCAACCCGAAAAGCGGTCTAGTTGAGATTGACTGCAATATGAGAGGTGTATAACATGACAACCATTTCAATCAGCGCAATGGGAAATTTCGCTAATAAAAATGAAAACAAAAAAGAGACTATTACTTTAGAAGATAAAGTTGATCGTATACAGAATGGAAATCAGGCGTTACGCAATCAGCTTTTAGAAGACTATCAACCTTTTATTAAGAAAATCACGTCTAAAGTTTGCAATCGCTATATAAATCATTCGATGGATGAGTTCAGTATAGGACTATCCGCTTTTAATGAAGCTATGGATCAGTATCGAAAAGGCCAGGGAAGCAGATTTTTAACATTTGCTGATATGGTGATTAGAAGAAGAGTGATCGATTATATTCGAAAAGAAGCGCGACAGAATAAGTATATTTACCTTGAACCTGAGGAACTTGATGAGGAAGGTCGGCTAGAAGATAGCTTTGCAGAACAAAAAGCCGCCCTTGATGTATATGAGATTGATAAACAACGTGAAGTACGAATGTTTGAAATTGAGGAATATGAGCAGTTGCTGAAGAAATTTAGTATTACGTTTAAGGTTCTTAGCAAAAACTGTCCGAAACATATTGATGCAAGAGAAAATGCCAAGATGATTGCAAAATTAATCGCGGATGATCACGTTCTTTCAGGATATTTATTAGAGAAAAAGCAGCTCCCTATAAAAGATTTGCTGGCGCTCGTTACATGCAGTCGCAAAACGATTGAACGTAATCGAAAGTATATAATAGCAGTTGCATTAATTCATTTGGGTGGATTTAATGCTCTGAAATCTTATATACAGTAGTTGGAAAAAAGGGGGCCAGGGGATGAAAAAAGGGGTCATTATGGACATTCGTGGAAGAAAGGCAGTTGTACTAACTCCTGATGGAGAATTTTCAACCATCAATCTGAAGCGAAATCATGCGTTAACAATCGGCTCTGAAATTAAACTTGCACCAAAACCACTAAATAAGAAAAAAGGTTATTTTACCCCCTCTATGCCCACCCTGGCCGGTATGGCAGCAATTCTATTGTTAGTCGTTATCGTAACAGGCGTTATTCCTGTTAGACAAAATGATGTGGTTGCAGCCTATGTAAGCTTTGATATCAATCCAAGTATTGAGGTTGGAGTTAATTCTGATCTTGAAGTTATTCAATATCAAGCATGGAATTCAGACGGTGAAGGGTTGAACTTAGAACGGGATACAATGAATATGCCACTTAGCGAATTTGGAGGATTACTTGTCTCGAAACTCGATAACGAAGGCTATCTAGAAGAAAATCGGGAATTACTCATTGTCGCTTCGAACGTTGAAGCAAAAGAAAGTAAAGGAATCAGCGGAGATTTAGAAGCCGTTATCCAAGGTATAGAAAAGAATAACGCACTTGTTAATCAAGCGGTTGCCATTACAACCATTCTTGACGCTGATTACAGTATGCGCGAAAAAGCAATAGAACATGGGATATCTCAAGGGAAATATATGGCATACCTCGCAGCCATTGATCGGGGAGCTTCTTTGTCAATGGACGAAGTACGTAATTTATCTGTGAAAAAAATGGATGAAATGCAACCCGAAAGTATGACCGCTGTTGAGGCGAAAGAATCGGAAGATCCTGATGAATCCAAAGTGAAAGATACACCAACACCTATTGAAGATTCTGTTGTCCAATTAAACGACAAAAAAGTAGTACCTGATCAAGAAGATGAAAACGGAGAACTTATCCTCAAACAACCTGAACAAAAATCTGTTCCTGAATCAAAAGACAATCAATCGAATAATGTTAATTCCAATGAGTCAAAGAAAACCAATTCATCTAGTGGCACGCAGACACAAAAAGATGACAAAGAAGATCAAAATAAAAAAGATAAAGCAGAAAAAAAAACGGAAACTAAAGTAGAAAAAGAACAAGAGAAAGAAAAAAAGCAGGCTGAAAAACAAAATAGTAAAACAGATAAAGCTCAAGAAAAAGCTGAAAAGAAGGATGAGAAGGCACAAGAAAAAGCTGAAAGAAAAAGTGATAAGGCTCAAGAAAAGTCTGAGAAGAAAGACGAAAAAGCGCAAGACAAAGAGGAAAAGAAGAGCGAAAAAGCTCCAAAGAAAGAAGACCCAAAAGATAATAAAGGCAAGTCTGAAGAAAAGAAAAAAGATTCGTGAAGCATCATGCTATTATTCTTTTTATATCCATTATTTAAGCCAGAGGAATTCCTCTGGCTTTTTTTAGTTCATGATGGATGGAAGAGCTTTCGCAATATCGAGGAAAGAAGATTGATCATTAAAAACGTTAACAATTTGATGATCTTTATCGAGTAGAACCGTTGTTGGAACTCCAGTACATCCGTAATCATCATACGTTTCTCGACCATTGTCACGTAATACAGGAAAAGGAAGGTCGTTTTTTATCGTAAATTCTTTTCCGGCTTCCTCTGATCGTTCTCGTCCAGTTACATTTATTGTTAAGAAGGCCAGCTTTTCAAGATCAGCATGGTGGTAAAATTGTTCTTTCATCGGCATATCTTTCATACAGTCAGGACACCAGGATGTCCAGAACGTTATCATCACGGGTTTTCCAACAAAGTCAGTAAGGCGAATGACGTCGCCACTATTCATATCCTCTAATGCAAAGAAGGGTGCTTCCATAGTTGTTCACCTCTTTTAAATGGTCTATCGTTACCTTATCAAAAAGTTCATTCTAACGAAAGATTTCTGGTCATAGACTGTTTTATCCCTGAGATCAAAAGAATAAAAATTCCGAAAAATGTTTGACACTAATGCGCCACCTTGCTAAAATAAACACAATTAATTAAAAACGAAATATTCTTACTTATCTAGAGAGGCGGAGGGACTGGCCCTATGAAGCCCGGCAACCGTCAAACCAATCCTGGTTTGAAAAGGTGCCAAATCCTGCAGGAGAAATCCTGAAAGATAAGCGGAGCTGATGAATAAATCAAGCCTCTCTGTCTTTCAGAGAGGCTTTTTATTTTAAGTAAAAACAAGCAGTATTTGTTTGAAAGGAGTGATAGGGGTTTGGATAGAGAGACGATATACGAAGATCGGACGGTATCGATTGGTTCGTTAATGCTGGAATCTGGCAATGAACTTCATGACGTCGAACTTGCCTATGAACGTGTGGGCCCTAGGGGAGCGCCGGTGATTCTTGTCTGTCATGCTTTAACTGGAAATCAGTATACAGTCGGTCATGAAGAAGCTGGCTGGTGGAAAGGATTAATTGGGAAAGGTGCTTCTATCGATACTTCTGATTTTCAAGTTATTACATTCAATGTCCTTGGGGGATGTAATGGCTCGACAGGACCACAATCGATCAACCCAGTTACGAAAAAGCGTTACCAAGCCGATTTTCCGTTTGTTTCTGTAAGAGACATGGTGCATTCTCAGAAAAAAGCGCTAGAGGAACTTGGTATCCACCACCTGCATGCTGTCATTGGTGGATCTCTTGGAGGGATGCAGGTACTTGAATGGGGGCTCCTCTATCCAGATTGGATGGATCATCTTATCCCACTTGCCGTCACACCAACCCTGAACGCCTATGGAATTGCTTATAATGCCATTTCTCGATTTGCGATTACGAATGATCCGAACTGGAGGAATGGTTACTATAGTAGTGATCAAGCTCCAACATCTGGGCTTGCAACCGCAAGAATGATTGGAATGGTCTCCTATCGAACGGATGAAATGTTCCAAAAAAAATTCGGTCGAGGCGTTAAAGGGGCTTCAGTTAGCCATAAAGAACCACAATACGATGTCGAATCCTATCTTCATTATCAAGGAAATAAGCTTGTAAGCCGATTTGATGCAAATAGCTACTTATATTTGTTGAAGGCGATGGATAACCACGATATTGGCATTGAAAGAGGCAATCTTACCTTAGTAAACAAAAGATTCAAAGCAAACATCCTCGCAATTGGGTTCAAAGGGGATCTGATTTATCCACCAGATGAATTAGAAAAACTTTTTCAACAAGGCTCAACCTCTCAGTTTTATCTTGTCGATACAAAATTTGGTCACGATGGGTTTCTCGTTGAGTTTGATAAATGGGGACCGCTTATAAAAGAACAAATTACAATAATAAACAAAATCGAAGGAGTGAAGTGAAATGGCAGATAAAAAATATCATTTAGAGACGATTGGCATTCATGGAGGGTTACAAGCAGATCCTGCTACGGGAGCTAGAGCACTACCAATCTATCAATCTAATGCTTATCGATTTGACAATACTGACCATGCCGCTGATTTATTTGCATTAAAAGAAGAAGGGTTTATCTATTCAAGGATTGGAAATCCAACTGTCGGAGCACTTGAAGAACGAATTGCTCAGCTTGAAGGTGGCGTTGGAGCGCTTGCACTAGCAAGTGGTATGGCAGCCATTACTACGGCGATATTAAATGTTGCAAATAGCGGAGATGAAATTGTTTCAGCATCGACTTTATACGGTGGAACGTACAATCTCTTTTCTGCTACACTTCCGAAATATGGGATAAAAACCAACTTTGTTGACCCGGAAAATGTGGAATCTTTTAGGCAAGCCATTACACCAAACACGAAAGCCATTTTTGCTGAAACGATTGGGAATCCAGGTCTTCACGTATTGGATATCGAAAAAGTTGCTGAAATTGCACATGAAGCGGGCATACCACTGATTATTGACAATACGTTTGCAACACCTTATCTGTGCCGACCAATTGAACACGGAGCAGATATCGTCGTTCATTCTGCGACAAAGTGGCTTGGTGGAAATGGCTCAACGATGGGAGGCATCATCGTTGATGGAGGAAAGTTCGATTGGAACTCCTCTAAATTTCCTGGATTCACAGAGCCGGATCATACGTATCACGGCATCGTTTTTGCTGAAGCACTCCCAGAAGCTGCGTACATTGTAAAAGCAAGAGTGCAGCTGCTAAGAGATACGGGTGCTGCGCTTAGTCCATTTAACGCTTTTCAAATTGCTCTTGGTGTGGAAACGCTACACGTTCGCATGAAAGAGCACATTGCTAACACGCGAAAGCTAGTTTCTTATTTGAAAGACAATCCGGCCGTTGAATGGGTGAGCTATCCTGAGGAAGAGGATCATCCTTCACATCAACTTGTTCACAAATATCTTCCGAAAGGTGCCGGTGCTGTTGTTGTATTCGGCATTAAAGGAGGTCGTGAAACAGGTGCAGGGATTATCAATGCCGTTGATCTCTGGTCTCACGTTGCAAATGTTGGTGATGCGAAAAGCTTAATTATCCATCCAGCAAGTACCACTCACCAGCAGCTAAGTGCTGATGAACTAGTGGCATCTGGTGTAAGAGACGATCTGATTCGACTCTCTGTCGGAATTGAACACATTGATGATTTAATTGATGATTTAGATCAAGCGATCGCAAAAGCAAAAGTCGAAGCTAGCGTCTAAGAAATATTAGTGGAAAGCCCTTTTCTCATTTAGAAGAGGGTTTTTCGCATGTTTCCTATTTTTTGTTCAAGTAAAGTTTGCCTATGACACGACAACTGTAAATGTTCATAAACATCTTTAAAGATAACGTAAGCTATTAACTATGCAACTTTAATAATGGAATTTGATAAATATGCTTATGCATAAATGAACAAAATTCGTAAGGTTTCTATAGAAAGAAAAGATCGATCGTTGAGTAAGTTGGAACCAAGCACGTATTTTCAATGGAAGCATTATAAAATCGATCAATTTTTGATAAGATGTTGGCATCATTCAAGTGTAATGGTTTAAGTAGAAAAACAAGAGGGGTTAAATAATTATGCAATGGTAGCTGTCTATCGTCGTCAGCTAGATAAGAACTGACGATTAGCAGTTGTAAAGGGAGTTCTTTCACTTAACTGAGAAAGGTATGAAATTCACCAACGCAACGCTGGTTTAAGTGAATGACCTTATGTAAGCGCTTTTATTAATTTTACAATAAAAAATTTCGTGTGACCAAATCTCACGCACGATAGGTTTGTAAGCGTTTACAAATAAACTGATATATCATAATTATCAAAAAACTTAACTTTTAGGTGTTGACCTTACGTCCAAACCGGCGTAATATAATCCTCAATTAAACAAACTAAGTATTCTAATAAATCAAACAAAAACAACAACAGGGACCTTGAAAATGATTGGTCCTATCATTAGACACTAACGCTTTACTGCGTCTACTTAACACATAGAAAGGAGTGAACAAGGTGAGTGAACAGTGGATCTACCTTAACGGAGAATTTGTGAAAAAAGAAGATGCCAAAGTATCGGTGTACGATCATGGCTTCCTCTATGGCGACGGGGTGTTCGAAGGAATTCGCATGTATGATGGGAATGTCTTCAGGTTAGAACATCATCTGCAGCGCCTCTATGATTCAGCTCATTCAATTATGCTAAAAATAACGCACACGATGGAGGAAATGACTGACATTATTGTGCAGACGCTGAAAAAAAATAACCTTCAAGATGCCTATATTCGCATCGTTGTATCTCGCGGTGTAGGGAATCTAGGACTTGATCCATTCACATGTAAGGAACCACAAGTGATCGTTATTGCAGAATCACTGGCCTTGTTCCCTAAGCGATTATATGAAACAGGAATTGAAATTGTCACAGTGGCTAGCCGACGGAACCGATCGGATGTATTAAGTCCTAAGGTGAAATCATTAAACTACTTAAATAATATTCTTGTCAAAATTGAAGCCAATTTAGCTGGTGTCAGTGAAGCACTGATGTTAAATGATCAGGGATATGTCGCTGAAGGTTCGGCTGATAATATATTTATCGTGAAAGGTAACGTCATTAAAACACCGCCCGGCTATGTCGGTGCGCTAGAAGGCATTACGCGAAATGCCATTATGGAACTCGCGAGACAAAAAGGGTATGACATGCGCGAAGAAACGTTTACGCGTCACGATGTCTATGTTGCAGATGAAGTCTTTTTAACTGGAACGGCTGCTGAAGTCATTGCCGTTGTGAAAGTAGACGGTCGTGAGATTGGAGAAGGGAAGCCAGGTAAAACGACAAATGACCTTCTTGAAGCGTTTAGAGATATTGTCACAGTGGATGGTGTCACTGTTTATCCTTCAAAACGTGATGTGCAGGCAGGGTGAAAAGTAAATATTTATAATCGATGACGAGGCAAAAGAAACAGGAATTGGTAATAACCAGAGAGCCGGTAGTGGTGGAAGCCGGTATTACCCCCTGTATCGACATCCCCTCCGAGTGTTGATCTGAACTAAGTAACATAGGATCAACCAAGTGTTCTTTAAACACTTGTTATCAAAACGAGCAATTTGCTCATAAGGCGGCAGTTTATTGTCGTAAAAGTAGGGTGGTACCGTGAAGTCTTTTCGCCCCTATGGACCGTAAAAAGCGGCGTAGGGATGAGAAGGCTTTTTTTTATTAATATTAGTAACGCTTCACCGTTAAGACGGAAGCGGGCAAATAAGCATTGGAGGGTATGAATATGCGGGCGAAGGCAAAACCAGAAGCCGAAGCGGTAACAGCGGAAATGACCGGGGCAGATGTATTAATCCATTCTTTAAAAAAAGAAAATGTTGAAGTTCTCTTCGGGTATCCAGGAGGAGCAGTACTTCCAATCTATGATGCATTATATCGATCACCGATTAAGCACATTCTTTCAAAGCATGAACAGGGCTCAATTCATGCGGCTGAAGGCTACGCAAGAGTGAGCGGAAAGCCGGGCGTTGTCATTGCCACTTCAGGACCGGGTGCGACCAATCTCGTAACAGGAATAACGGATGCAATGATGGATTCCCTACCACTTGTAATCTTCACAGGTCAGGTGGCCAGTACGGTAATCGGAACAGATGCTTTTCAAGAAGCGGATATTATGGGGATCACGGCACCAATCACCAAACATAATTACCAGGTGCGTGATGTTCAGGACCTACCAAGAATTATTAAAGAAGCGTTCCATATTGCAACAACGGGGCGTCCCGGTCCAGTTCTCGTTGATATCCCTAAGGATGTGGCGAACAAAACCATTTCACCCGACTATGATTCTACTATCCATTTACCAGGCTATCAGCCAACCTTTTCGCCTAACATTTTGCAAATTAAGAAACTAGCAGATGCGGTTGGTGCAGCAAAGAAACCGGTGATCTTAGCCGGAGCAGGTGTCCTTCATGCAAATGCGGGAAAAGAACTCGTTGCTTTTTCTGAGAAACATCGTATTCCGGTGATTAATACATTGCTTGGGCTTGGAAGTTATCCTGGCAATCATCCACTATTCCTGGGGATGGGAGGTATGCACGGCACTTACACAGCGAACATGGCTCTATATGAATGTGACTTGTTAATTAGTATTGGGGCACGGTTTGACGATCGATTAACTGGTAACCTTGATCATTTTGCTATTCATGCAACGGTGGCTCATATCGACGTTGACCCTGCCGAAATCGGGAAAAACGTTCCAACGCAAATTCCAATCGTATCTGATGCTAGAGAGGCATTGAAGAAGCTTCTAGAGATTGAATCACCTCTTCCTGATACAGAAGAATGGCGTAAGAAGCTAACACAAAATAGTGAAGATTTTCCGCTTTGGAAGAAAGTATCAACGACTGAATTTCTCCCACAGCGTGTCGTAGAACTTGTACACGAATATACGAAGGGTGATGCGATTATTACGACCGATGTCGGTCAGCATCAGATGTGGGCAGCCCAATATTATGCATTTGCGGATGCAAATCGATGGGTAACATCTGGAGGACTTGGCACAATGGGCTTTGGCTTCCCTTCCGCTATAGGAGCCCAGCTTGCTTTTCCAGAACAAACGGTTGTTTCACTAACAGGTGATGGAGGATTCCAAATGACGTTGCAGGAGCTTTCCACACTTCAAGAACTTAATCTTCCTGTAAAAGTCGTCATTATGAATAACCAGACGCTTGGTATGGTGAGACAGTGGCAGGAAGCTTTCTACGAGGAACGCTATTCCCAGTCACTAATCCCTGTACAGCCTGATTTTGTAAAGCTAGGTGAGGCGTATGGAATTAAATCATTTAAAGTTACGAATGAAGAAGAAGCGAAAGCTGTTTTTGAAGAAGCTTTTTCTCACCGCGAGCCGGTCTTAATCGATTGTCGCGTAAGTGGAAAGGAAAATGTCTATCCAATGATTGCCCCTGGTAAAGGGCTGCATCAGATGATTGGGGTGAAACCATGAAACGAATCGTAACCGCAACGGTCATTAACCAAAGTGGGGTGCTAAATCGCATCACAGGACTCATGACAAAAAGGCAATTTAACATTGAAAGCATCACGGTTGGTCATACCGAAAAAGAAGGAGTTTCAAAAATGACCTTTGTCGTTAATGTCGATGACAATGCCAAAATTGAGCAGCTCATCAAGCAGCTCAATAAGCAAGTCGATGTGTTGAAAGTAACTGATATAACGGACCAGGCGATTGTGGTCCGGGAGTTAGCCTTAATTAAGGTCATTAGTAATGCTCAAATACGAAGTGAAATTTCCGGCATAATTGAACCGTTTCGGGCTTCAATTATTGATGTGAGTCGTGAAAGTATCACGGTTCAGGTAACAGGTAATTCCGATAAGATTGAAGCAATCTTAGATCTTCTCAGGCCATATGGCATAAAGGAAATGGTTCGAACAGGGATCACGGCTTTCCCTCGCGGAAGTCAAAAGTCTGTAACAGATTTGAAGCAATATTCCATCTTAAATTAAAAAAATAAACCTAATTATGAAGGGATGAATGAAAATGGCAAAAGTATATTATAACGGTGATATCAACGAGGGCACGCTAAAAGGGAAAAAAATCGCGGTAATTGGGTATGGATCTCAAGGTCACGCTCATGCTTTAAATCTTCGTGAAAGCGGATTTGATGTAACGGTTGGCTTAAGAAAAGGGCGCTCCTGGAATCAAGCAGAAGAAGATGGCTTTGCAGTAAAAACAGTAAAAGACGCAAGTGATGAAGCCGATGTCATCATGATCCTTCTTCCAGATGAGTATCAGCCGGAAGTGTACAAAGAGGAAATCGAGCCGGGTCTCCGTGCTGGTAATGCACTTGTTTTTGCTCATGGCTTTAACGTTCATTTCAACCAGGTTGTTCCTCCATCCGATGTAGATGTTTTCCTTGTTGCTCCTAAAGGACCTGGACACCTTGTAAGAAGAACATTTGAAGATGGTGCAGGCGTTCCGGCTCTATTCGGTGTATATCAGGACGTATCTGGTGACGCAAAAGAACTAGCCCTTGCTTACGCAAAAGGAATTGGCGGTGCTCGTGCAGGTGTTCTTGAAACATCCTTTAAAGAAGAAACTGAAACAGATCTCTTCGGTGAACAGGCCGTTCTTTGCGGCGGATTGTCTTCACTTGTGAAGGCTGGATTTGAAACATTGACAGAAGCTGGCTATCAACCGGAAGTGGCGTACTTTGAATGTTTGCACGAACTAAAGCTTATTGTTGATTTGATGTATGAAGATGGTATTGCAGGAATGCGTTATTCCATCTCTGACACTGCTCAGTGGGGTGACTTTGTATCAGGTCCGCGTGTCGTTGATGCTGATACAAAAGCACGTATGAAAGATATCCTTGAAGATATCCAAACCGGTAAATTTGCGAAGGGCTGGATCCTAGAAAATAAACTAAATCGTCCAGAATTCCACGCGATCAACGAGAAAGAGAAAAATCATCCAATCGAACAAGTAGGGAAAGAGCTTCGTGCGATGATGCCATTTGTGAAACCAAAATCAAAGAAGGAAGTGGTTACCAGTGCAAAAGATTAATGTATTCGATACAACGCTTCGTGACGGAGAGCAGTCAGCCGGAGTCAATCTGAATGCATTAGAAAAACTGGAAATCGCAAAGCAACTTGAACGTCTTGGGGTAGACATCATGGAAGCAGGCTTTCCTGCTGCTTCCAAAGGTGATTTCCAAGGTGTGAAAAACATTGCTGAAACCGTAAGAAATGTTTCTGTAACAGGTCTTGCGAGAGCAAACATGAAAGACATTGATGCAGCCTGGGAAGCCCTTAAAGGTGGTGCCGATCCAAGACTTCATGTTTTTCTAGCCACTTCCCCGATTCATATGACTCATAAGCTGAAGAAAACGCCAGAAGAAGTTGTAGAAACGGCTGTTGGTGCAGTGAAATACGCGAAGAAATTCTTTCCGAAAGTGCAGTGGTCGGCTGAAGATGCTTGTCGATCTGATCGAACTTTTCTAGCCAGAATTATTAAAGAAGTGATCGATGCTGGTGCATCTGTCATTAATATCCCAGACACAGTCGGATATAGAAGTCCACAGGAATATGGGGAGCTTTTCACGTATTTGCGAAACAATGTTCCGAACATTGAAGGTGTTGATTTATCTGCTCATTGCCATAACGACCTTGGCATGGCGGTAGCAAATTCCCTAGCTGCAATTGAATGTGGAGCAACTCAAATAGAAGGAACGATTAATGGTATTGGAGAGCGGGCTGGTAATGCTGCTATTGAAGAAGTAGCCGTTGCGCTTCGAATCCGCAATGACTTTTACCAGGCAGAAACAGGTTTGAAACTAGATGAAATTAAGCGCACAAGCAACCTTGTTAGTAAACTTACTGGCATGGCAGTGCCAGGAAATAAAGCGGTAGTTGGTGCAAATGCATTTGCTCATGAATCTGGTATTCACCAGGACGGTGTATTAAAAGAGAAAACGACCTATGAAATTATTAGCCCACAATTAATTGGAGTACAGTCCAATAGTCTTGTTCTTGGAAAACATTCTGGTCGACATGCCTTCAGAGATAAAGTGAAGGAGCTTGGTTTTGAACTAGATGAAGCTAAGATTAATGAAGCTTTTGCTGATTTTAAAGATTTGGCTGATAAGAAAAAGCAAGTAACAGAAGATGATCTGTTCGCACTATTAACAGATATTCAAACAGATGAATTTGTTGATAAATATGAGATTCATAGCATTCAAGTTCAATATGGAACAGCAAATATCCCAACGGCTACGATTTCAATTGAGAAGCCGGATGGAATGATGATTCAACAAGCTGGAACAGGTTCAGGTAGTGTGGAAGCCATTTATAACACGCTTGAAGAAATGATTCCAGGCACGCTTCAACTTCAAGATTATCGTATTAATTCGGTTGGCGGTGGCAGAGATGCTCTTGCTGAAGTTCATGTTCGTGTTATGTACAACGGGATTGAATCGAATGGTCGAGGAACTGCTCAAGATGTTCTGGAGTCATCAGCGATTGCTTACTTAAACGCAGTGAATCGCGTTCTTGCTCGAGAAAGCTATCAAGTTAAAAAACAAGCGCACGTCTAACAGGGAGGTTAGAAGGATGAAGAGAAAAGTTGCGGTATTACCAGGTGACGGTATTGGCAAAGAAGTTATGGAAGGAACGATGAAAGTTCTGAATGCCGTGGCAGATCGATTTGGCCATACGTTTGAATTTCACTTTGCAAGAATCGGAGGGGCGGCCATTGATCAAGAGGGAATGCCATTACCCGAAGAGACTTTAAACATCTGTAAGAAAAGTGATGCGGTTCTTCTTGGTGCAGTCGGTGGACCGAAATGGGAAAACCTTCCCCGTCATCTTCGTCCTGAACGAGGTCTTCTTGGAATTCGTAAAGAGCTAGGCTTGTTTGCAAACCTTCGTCCTGTAACGGCATTTGAAAGTTTAATCGATGCATCTCCTCTTAAACCCGATCGAATCAAAGGCGTGGATATGCTGATTGTTCGTGAACTAACAGGTGGATTGTATTTTGGTACGCCAAGCGAGCGTCGTAACAACGGGAAAGAAGTTGTCGATACCCTTCATTATACAAGGGAGGAAATTGAGCGAATTGTTGATCAGGGCTTTGAAGCAGCACGGAAACGAAATAAGAAGCTAACAAGCGTTGATAAAGCGAACGTTCTCGAATCAAGCCGAATGTGGAGAGAAGTTGTGGAAGAAAAAGCACTCGCTTATCCGGATGTTGAGGTGGAACATATGCTGGTTGATGCAGCTGCAATGAAGATGGTTCAAAATCCGGCCCATTTTGATGTGATTGTAACTGAAAATCTATTTGGCGACATTTTAAGCGATGAAGCATCCATGATTACAGGATCACTTGGCATGCTACCATCCGCAAGTCTTCGTAGTGATGGATTTGGCATGTATGAGCCCGTTCACGGTTCAGCACCAGATATCGCAGGAAAGAACATTGCGAATCCACTTGCGATGATGCTATCGGGAGCGATGATGCTCAAATATTCCTTTGATATGAATGAAGAAGCCGATGCGATTGAAAAGGCAGTGAAGGAAGTTCTTGATGCCGGCTACTACACGAGTGATTTAACAAGTAACTCAACAAAAGCACTTGGAACAGATGCAATGATTAAGAAAGTGATTTATCAATTAGAAGAAGCCGGTGCTACGGCAGGCATCATGGAAGCGTACGCTTAATGACAAATAGGTAAAAGGGGGATCAGTGTGGAGCCAAAAACAATTATTGAGAAAATTTGGGATAAACATGTTGTGCATGAAGAAGAGGGTAGCCCGGATCTCCTGTATATAGATTTACATCTTGTACATGAAGTTACTTCTCCGCAGGCCTTTGAAGGTCTGCGGATGAACAATAGACGTGTCAGAAGACCGGATTTAACCTTTGCTACGATGGATCATAACGTGCCTACGATTGCACGCCACATTATTAATGACCCAGTATCTAAGGTGCAAATGGAGAAGCTAGAAGAGAATTGCAACGAGTTCGGTGTAGAAATTGCAGATATAAATCATCCAGATCAGGGAATTGTTCACGTCATCGGTCCTGAGCTTGGGTTAACTCAGCCGGGAATGACCATTGTTTGTGGGGACAGTCATACATCGACGCACGGTGCTTTCGGTTCACTCGCCTTTGGGATTGGCACGAGTGAAGTTGAACACACGTTGGCAACACAAACATTATGGCAGTCAAAGCCTAAGTCATTAAAAGTACAAATCGATGGCAAGCTTGGTCAAGGAGTTCTTGCAAAGGATGTCATCCTTTATGTCTTATCTAAGCATGGAGTGAATTTCGGAACTGGCCATATTATTGAATATTGCGGGGAAGTGATTCGCAACATGACGATGGAGGAGCGAATGACGGTTTGTAATATGTCGATTGAAGGTGGAG
>ENA-ORXC01000999-ORXC01000999.1-marine-metagenome-genome-assembly--contig:-NODE-999-length-17834-cov-5.638678_pt1 | contig 17834 bp, 10 predicted proteins | sample MGYA00237865_ERZ511478 | MGnify/ENA metagenome assembly ERZ511478 | reverse complement strand
TATATCGCGAAATTTATTATAAAGACAACTCACAACAAACTAATAGCAACACAGGCGTCTTTGTCTCTCTTGAGTTTTTAGAGTATGATAATAAAGAAGAAGCAAATGAAATATATCCTGCGCGCATTATTGAAATAATAAATGAAGCTACTAGCCAAGGCTACTTGCATAGTGACATCTGTAAACTTACAAGAAATAATATAGATGGCTCATTAATAGCAACTGCCCTTCAAGAGGCAAATGTAGAAGTTGTTTCTTCTGAGAGCTTGCTTATCTCAAACTCTAGCACAGTACAGTTTATTCATGCATTTGCAACAATGCTCTCCTACCCTAGTCAAATAGAAAATAGACTACCTGTACTCTACTTTTTGGCAACTTATTATAATGTAGAAGACACACACACATTTTATAGTACCAATACCTCCTGTACGTTTTTAGAGTTCATTGAACATTTACAGCAATTTGATGTATTTGTTCACATTGACTACATGCAAACGCTACCTCTTTATGAATATCTAGAGTCTATAATTAGATCCTTTAATCTCACAGCAATTTCTGATGCATATGTGGTTGCTTACCTAGATCTAGCTTATAGTTATTCACAAAGTAAAACTGGCGGGATACTTGGATTTTTAGAATTTTGGGAGGAAAAGAAAGAGAAGTCAAGTATTGTTGCTCCAGAGCAGGATAGCGCTGTACAGACCATGACCATTCATAAATCTAAAGGATTAGAGTTTCCTATTGTTATCTACCCTTATGCAAGTTCAGATTTATATAGAGTACGAGGAGAACATCAATGGTACCCTATTGATGATCAAGCATTTGAAGTTTTTAAAACGTTGATGATTCCACATAATATGGCTCTTAAAGTTTTTGGCGAAGCTGGTGAAACGCTATATGAAACGAGAAATAATGAACAGCAATTTGACACCATTAATGTCTTATACGTTGCACTCACAAGAGCCGCAGAACGATTGTATGTGTTATCACGCTTTCGCGAAAGCAAAGAAAAAATAAATAACTACAGTGACTTGTTTATAGATTATCTCAAACAGAACAACTTATGGAATGAAGATCAACGGGCCTACACTTTTGGGCAGATTACACCTGCAAAGAAAGAAAACAAAAAGACGGATTACACATCATTTGTCCCTTCAATTATCTCTACCTCAAAAGAAAAGCTAGGTATCCAAATAATCACTCAGGCCACTTTTTTATGGGATGAGCAAAAACAAAATGCCATTACATATGGTAACCTCATCCATGAGCTAATGGCTCAGATTAATAGTTATACAGATATCCAGCATGTACTAGAAGATGCGGTAAAGCAAGGTGTTGTTCCTGAGGAAGGTTATGAAACTATAAGTAATGTCATCCAGAATATAACCAATCACTCCCAACTAATAGATTATTACCAAGATCAAAATACAGTTTATAACGAGCGTATGATTTTATCTAGCGATGGTGCATTTTACATACCAGATAGAGTTGTTGTATTGCCTAATGGTGATACCACCATTATAGATTACAAAACAGGAATGCACAATCCATCACACAGTAAACAAATCGCTATGTATGGAGCACTTTATGAAGAAATGGGTTTTAAAGTGACTAATAAGTTTCTAGTATATATAGACGCCACTGTAGATGTAATATCTGTTTAATACCTTTGTAAAAAATCTAAGACATGTACGGTAATATTCAACAATATTTACAAAAAGAACTTGCTGAAATTAAAGAAGCAGGACTCTATAAAAAAGAACGCATTATTACATCTGCCCAAGATGCCGTGATTACTATCTCTACAGGAGAAAAAGTAATTAATTTTTGTGCAAATAATTACCTAGGGCTTTCTTCACACCCAGAGGTAATACAAGCTGCCAAAGATACAATGGACACTCACGGTTTTGGTATGAGTTCTGTACGTTTTATATGCGGTACTCAAGATATTCATAAAGAATTAGAACATCGTATTGCAAAGTTTTATGGTACTGAAGATACCATTTTATACGCGGCGGCTTTTGATGCAAATGGTGGAGTTTTTGAACCACTACTAGGTGCAGAAGATGCTATTATATCTGATTCACTCAATCATGCATCTATTATAGATGGGGTGAGATTATGTAAGGCTGCAAGATATCGTTATGCAAATAATGATATGGCAGATCTAGAAGAGCAACTTAAAAAGGCAAATGAAAATGGCGCACGTCATAAAATCATTGTAACAGATGGTGTGTTCTCTATGGACGGACTTGTGGCTCCGTTAGACAAAATTTGTGATTTAGCAGATAAATACGATGCTCTTGTAATGATAGATGAATGTCACGCCACTGGATTTATAGGTGATCGTGGTATAGGAACTCTTGAAGAAAAAGGTGTCTTAGGCAGAGTAGATATCATTACTGGAACATTAGGAAAAGCACTGGGAGGTGCAATGGGTGGATATACTACGGCAAAGAAAGAGGTAATCGAGATACTGCGCCAGCGTAGTCGTCCTTATTTATTTTCAAACTCCCTTGCCCCAGCTATTGTGGGTGCTTCTATCAAGGTGTTTGATTTATTAGAAAAAGACACCTCTCTTAGAGATAAGCTTGCTCATAACACTGCTTATTTTAAAAAGGGGATGAAAGATGCAGGATTTGATATTATAGATGGAGAATCTGCCATTGTACCTGTAATGCTTTATGACGCTCAACTTTCTCAAAATATGGCAGATGCACTTATAAAAGAAGGGATTTATGTTATAGGATTCTTTTTTCCAGTAGTTCCTAAGGGAAAGGCTAGAATAAGAGTACAATTGAGTGCTGCCCATACCATAGAACATCTAGATACTGCTATCCGTGCATTTACTAAGGTTGGAAAAGCTTTAAAAGTAATATAATGTTGCCTTAGCCCTTGTATATAAGGGGTATTAGGAAAATTTTAGTACATTTACCTTTGTTGATTAATTTTAACAACTTACTTTTGTCTACAATTAACACTTAAATTTAAGACTAAACAATGAAACATCTTAGCAGATTTTTAGTTGCATCATTTATGATTCTTGCTATAGGATCATCAGTACATGCACAAGACGCAAACAACCCTTGGGCTTTCTCTATCGGAGTTAACGCTATTGATACGTATCCAGTAGGAGACGCAGTTGATTTTAATGGCTCTACTCCTGGTGAACTCAGAGGTAATCTATTTGAAGAATTTTATAATGTAGAAGATCACTGGAGTATTATTCCTTCTGTTTCTTACATTAATGTTTCTCGTTACTTAGGAGATGGATTCGCTTTTGGCGTGTCTGGTTCTATTAACAGAATTGAAAAATTAGGTGATTCAAGACCTAGAAATGAATTACAATATTACGGTGCTGATGGAGATTTTACATACAGCTTAAGAGATCTTATTAACGGTAAAGGTGGATGGTTTGATCCTAGTCTTTCTGTAGGTGCTGGTTATACTTGGGTAGAAAGTACTCTTGATGGTGACCTTGATGGTTTTGGTACAGCAAACGCTGCCGCTGGTGTAAAAATTTGGTTAGGTGAAAATATTAACGTTGGATTAAAATCCATATACAAACATGCTTTTGAAGATGAAGGAATTAAGCACTTTCAACATGTTGCAGCTGTAGGTATTGTTTTTGGAGGAAAAGATACAGATGGTGATGGTATATATGACAAAGATGATGCTTGTCCAGAAGTTGCTGGTTTACCTGAATTTAACGGATGTCCTGATTCCGATGGAGATGGTATAGAAGATTCTAAGGATGCTTGTCCTACTGTTGCTGGCTTAGCTGAGTTTGACGGTTGTCCTGATACTGATGGTGATGGTATTCCTGATCCTAAGGATGCTTGTCCTACTGTTGCTGGAATCGCCGCTTTAGGTGGATGTCCAGATGCAGACGGTGATGGTATCAAAGATTCTGATGATGCTTGTCCTAATGAAGCTGGACCACGTTCAAATAATGGTTGCCCTTTTGAAGATAAAGATGGAGATGGTGTACTTGATAAAGATGATGAATGTCCAGATTTAGCTGGTACTGTTGCAAACAACGGTTGTCCAGAAGTATCTGTAGAAGTTCTTAATGAACTTAACGTTGAAACTAAAAAAGTACTTTTTGATTATAATAAAGCATCTGTAAGAACTGAGTCTTACTCAACTCTTGATAAAGTTGCTGAAATTATGAAAGAATACCCTACTACTCGTTTCCTTATTGAAGGTCACACAGATGATAGAGGTCGCGATGAATACAACAGAAACCTTTCTGATCAAAGAGCTGCTTCTGTAAGAACTTATTTAACTGGAAAAGGAATTCCAGCATCTCGTTTAGAGTCTAAAGGATTTGGTGAAGCAAGACCAATAGCTTCAAACAAAACTGCAGCAGGACGTCAAGATAACAGACGTGTTGAGCTTTCTATTCTTGAGCAATAGAAAAATAAGATGATATAATCTTAAAAATGCCTCGCAATTGCGAGGCATTTTTTATTTTAGACCATGCAAACTTTTATTGACGTAGTACTTGAAAAAGAACAAGGTTCTAAAAACGAGAATATCATTTATATCCTTCCTAGCCGCAGAGCTGGTAACACCCTCATAAAAAATATAGCTGCCAGAGTAGTAACTACTTCCTTTGCTCCTAAAGTATTTTCTATAGAAGAATTTATTGGTCACGTCACAGGCCTACAATCTGCCAGCAACATAGACCTCATATTCATTCTTTATGAAAGTTATAAAGAAGTCGTTGCTAAGGATAAGCTAGCCGCGTTCCAAACTTTTTGTGGATGGGCACAATCTATACTAAGTGATTTTAACGAAATAGATAGATTCCTTTTAAATCAATCTGAAGTTTTTAATCATTTAAAAGATATCAAAGAAATTTCTGATCACTGGTCTTCCTCTAAAAATGAATTAGTACTTAACTACATTGATTTTTGGAATAGTTTATATGATATTTATACGGTTTTTTGCTCAAAATCATTAGACAAAGGCGCAGTACATCAAGGATATGTGTATAGACAGGCAGTGGAGAATATAGAACATTATGTACACTCATCCTCAAATATTAGACATGTATTTATAGGGTTTAACGCCTTAAACACTGCAGAGCAACAACTCATTCAAGCGTTACTCTCTAGTGGTAATGCAGAGGTTTATTGGGATACAGAAAAATCTTTCTTAAACAATCCTTTTCATGAGACTAATGCCTTTGTAAAAAATTATAAAAAGTCTTGGCCACATTATAGCGCTAATGCCTTTAACTGGACATTTGATAATTACAGTACTCAAAAGAGTGTGACTACATACGCCTGTTCTCAAGATATTTTACAAGCCAAAACATTAGGCACTATTCTTTCTAACATTCACAATAAGGAGTTATCTAATACCGCAATTGTACTAGGAGACGAGTCGCTTTTACTGCCCGTTCTCAATGCTTTACCGCACAATATCAACAAGGTAAATATCACTATGGGTTTACCGCTTAGTAAAACGCCTACAGCATCCTTTTTTGACCAGCTTATTACATTAAAAAAGAACACTCATAGCAACGGCTATTACTTTAAAGATGTTTTAAATATTCTTCGTAATCCATTAGCTACTTCTCTCTTAGGATTAGAAACAGATCGTGTAATACAGGAGATTGTAACTAATAATCTCATATTTGTAAGTATTTCTCAATTAAGCGAGCTCGTTACAAATGACGATGATACCTGCTTTAATTTACTGTTTAAACCATGGGATGACGACCCTAAGCTAGCAGTCACAAACTGTATCCGTATTATTGAAGCATTAAGAACCATTTTTGATAGTGGTAATCACACACTTCAACTAGAATATATATATGGGTTTTATGTGGCATTCAATAAATTGAGCCAACTTATGACTAGCCAAGACCACATTAAAGATATAGTAACATTCGTCCACTTTTACAGAGAAATCTTATCATCAGAGACTATAGATTTAAGAGGAGATCCAGAGCAAGGCTTGCAAATTATGGGTGTGCTAGAATCTAGGGTTCTGGATTATAAACATGTAATTATCACTTCTGTAAACGAGGGAATCCTACCATCAGGTAAAAGTCAAAATTCATACATTCCTTATGATTTAAAAAAAGCATACCAGCTGCCTACATATTCAGAGAAAGATGCAGTGTATGCATATCACTTTTACCATTTATTACATAGAGCTAGTACAGTAGACTTGTTATACACAACACACAGTACTGGTCTTGGAAGTAGTGAGAAAAGTAGATTTATAAGACAGATAGAAGAAGAAGGTATTCACCCTATAAAAAAATATGTGGTTACTCCGTCTACTATTAAAATTGAGCAACCACTGCCTCATATTAATAAAAACGAAGCTATTCTCGCAACCCTTAAAAATTTGTTTAAGAAAGGAATTTCTCCATCTGCACTTACTACCTACCTGAGAGATCCTATCATATTTTATGAACGCTATGTTCTTGGCATCAATACCAGCAATGAAGTAGAGGAAACCGTTGCCGCAAATACAATGGGAACCATAGTCCACAACACCTTAGAGGAGTTGTATAAACCATATATAGGACAAGAGTTAACCGTGACAACCATTGATTCTTTATTAAGCAGCGTGCACAAAGAAGTCCATGAGCAATTTAAACAAGTATATGGGCTCCATCATATTGCAGAGGGTAAAAATAAGATCGTGTACGCCATAGTTACTCGCTATGTAGAGAATTACCTCAAAAGAGAAAAAGGACTTCTTAAAAATGGTGACACCGTAGTTATACAATCTGTTGAAGATGATTTGAGAGCCATACCGCTTACAAGTGAGATATTCTTAAGAGGTAAAGTAGATCTTGTAGAGCGTCGCAATAACAATCTCAACATCATAGATTATAAAACAGGCAAGGTGGAGCAAAAGGATTTAAACCTTACCTCCTTTACAGATTTATTACTCCCAGAAGGAAAATTTGAAAAGGCATTTCAAGTATTAATGTATGCATATATGCTCCATAAGAAAGAACCACTAGATTTTCCAGTAAGCGTGGGCATTATATCTTTTAAGAACTTGCAATCGGGCTTTCTTCCTTTCAAGTTTAATAAAAATGAACAAGTCACAGAAGAAACATTATTAAAATTTGAAGTCGTTTTACAATCGCTCATAACAGAAATATTAAACCCAGAAATCCCGTTTACTCAAAGAAATATATAATAGGTATTTATGCTTTCGCGAAAGCGTAACTTATCAAAATAAGTAGCTATAATAACAAATGAGTAATTCTATATGTTACAAAACTTGAAATATGAACTTCATTTATAATGTATACGTAAAATCAGTTCTCTAATCGAAGTAAAGTATGATGTATAAAGATTACTAGGCTCAAGAACAATAGACCTTGATAACATAGAACGTTCACTAGTATCCAAAAGTGTTATCAATGATCAACATTATCTTCATTACAATGTTTATTTGCTGAAGGTTATGTTTTCGGAAGAAAATAGTAACTAGTAACCATCATCATTTTAAGTCATTAAACTTCTTTTTTGAGAATAGTGATTCTTACACAAAAGTTTCGAGTGCTAGAGAAAGCGTTCTTAAAAATAGTTTAAAAGCTATGAACATAGATTAGCACCTAATTAATAGCTATTTAACCTCTTAAAAATAAAAATTAATTATTTTTATTTTCTTTGATTATTTCAAATTTAAATTATCTTCGCGCAATTAATTAAAAAACCAAACTTTATGAAATACCTAGTTATTTTTGCAATGATGCTCGCAGTAGCTTCTTGTAAACAAAACGCCGCCGAAACACCAGAGCACAAAGAGCTTATAGCTGCACATGATGCGATGGAAGCTGCTCACGATGCAATGGAAACTGAGCATGATGCAATGAAGGACAACCATGAGCAAATGATTGCTTCACACCAAGAAGTAGCAAACGACACATTACACATGGCTACAGAAAAGCAGCACACTATGCTTCTTGAGAAACACCAATCTCTTATTGATGCTCACAAAACACTATTGGAGAAACATGCAGAACTTGAAGTTAAGCATGCTGCTGGCGAATTAACATTAGCCGAAATGACAGCAGAGCACGAAGCAATGCAAGCAGAACATACAGAAATGGAAGCTGAACATCAAAATTTAAAAGTTGAGCACGATCAAATCGCTGCTGAAGATAAAAAAATGATGATGGAGGACGCAGAAATGAAAATAGAAGAATAAATAACTTTTATTATTTCTTTAATCATTATTAAAAAACCTCACAGACCTTTGTCTGTGAGGTTTTTTGGTATGTAATTATTGTAGTCTCGTAATTTATAACGCACATCATATCTCAATCATGGCTTAGTAAAAAAAGCACCTGTTTCTTAAATGATTCCTTCTGTATATTATATGTAGATACTTTTATCTTTTGTAAACTATTTCTGGACACTATAAATAGTAGTTTTCATTTTTGGGGACACTTTAGGGACACCAGACACCGTAAATGTGACATCTTTTACCATATAAGCGATAAAAACCGGCCACGACAATCGTAGCCTAAAAAAAGTAAATCCCGCTATAACGCGGGATTTATGATGTGGAGAATACCAGATTCGAACTGGTCACCTCTTGCCTGCCAGGCAAGCGCTCTAGCCAAATGAGCTAATCCCCCATCCTAATCTATATTATTGCACTCTTAAGATAAGAAGTGGCTTTGTGGTAAAAAACTCCTTTTTTAACACTACATTTTTCTCCCATAACTTCTTAAAAAAACCACGCTTTCTACGTACAACACATAACATATCTGGATCTACAGACTGGAAATGCTCTAACACTCCTTGATACGTCGTTGCATTTGTAGTAGTCTTATAAGATGCACTCATTTTTTTAAGATCTTCAGATACTTCCTTCATAGCATCGTCAGACTCTGGAGTTTCTACATGCAATAAATGAATTTCGGTCCCAAAGTGTTTCTGGAGTTTTCTTAATGGTTCTAAATTACGTTTTTTATCAAAATTCCCGTTTTTAAAAGCCATTAGTATATTTGCTGGCTCCTTAAATACTTCTTTTTCTGGCACTACGAGCACAGCAATGTCTGTACCTTTTACTAGTTTACCTGTCATATTCCCTAGATACACCTCATCACGCACCGAGTTACTGCGAGGAGAAAGTATCATAAGATCTACAGGTACATGCTTATTAAAACGCTCTACACCTTCTATCACTCCACCCTTAATAGGGTGAGCAACTACAGATACTCCCTTATGATCTACTCCACGTACCACTTTCTCAAGCCTACTTTCTGACTCTTCCTTGATAATAGTATTCAATTTTGAAGCACTTCCTGCTTTAGAAAACTCTTGAAAAACAGAAATTGCATACACATTTGCATCAATCTCTTGCGCAAGATCTATTGCATATTGAAGCGTATTAAAAGCGCTGTCTGAAGAACCTATGGGAACTAGAATATTTTTCATACTATAACTTGTATTTTTACCTTGTAACAAAAATACTTTTTAATCTGTGATTGTACCTGCAAAAAAATCAGAAATACCTGAAATCCTTTCTCTTACTCGTGCTTGTGCACAAGAAATGATAACAAACGGCATATTTCAGTGGAATGAAGACTACCCTACTGCTGCAGCATTTAAAAAAGATATTGAACGTACTGAGCTTTTTGTTCTTAAAAATAATGACCACATCATAGGCACCATTGTATTATCTACACTAATGGATGATGAGTATTTAGAGATAGACTGGCTCACACTTTCTAAAAATAATCTATACATCCATAGACTTGCCGTGCATCCAGACTATCAAGGTAAAGGAAACGCTCGCAAACTCATGGATTATGCATACGCTTTCGCGAAAGCGCACTCAGCACCATCCATACGCTTAGATACGTTTTCTCAAAACAAACGTAATCAACAATTTTATGAGGCTCGAGGTTATGAGAAACTAGGTAATATTTATTTTCCAAAACAAAGTGAGCACCCATTTTACTGTTATGAAAGAGTACTCTAGCGGTAAAACTTCACTCTCCTAGCTTATCGTTTCACATACAATAGTTATTTCTTTTTAAAAAATTATCCTATCAGTACTACAGCAAATAATATAGACATATCATTCAAGCGTATACAACAGCTTGCTATACCCGCGCTTATTGCTGGTATTGCAGAGCCTATTTTATCTAGTACAGATGCAGCGGTAGTAGGTAATATGGCAGAAAATAGCGTGGAGTCTCTAGCGGCAGTAGGAATTGTAGGTTCTTTTTTATCCATGCTTATCTGGATTTTAGGGCAAACGCGCAGTGCAATATCAACCATTATAGCTCAAAATCTGGGTGCAGGAAAACTAGAAGATATTAAGGTATTACCCGCTCAAGCTATTTATTTTAATATCATATTGAGCATCGTTGTGCTTGCCAGCACCTATTTCTTTGTAGCCGAAATTTTTACCCTTCTCAATGCAAAAGGTCTAGTACTATCGCTTAGTATCGATTATTATAACATAAGAGTCTGGGGCTTCCCGCTTACCCTATTTACATTTGCTGTATTTGGAATATTTAGAGGGTTACAAAATACCTTTTGGCCCATGATTGTTGCCATCATTGGAGCTTCTTTAAACATAGGTTTAGACATTGCATTAGTCTATGGTATAGAAGGAATTATTGAACCTCTAGGTGTGAAAGGAGCGGCATGGGCTAGTCTTATTGCTCAAGGAGTTATGGCAATCATGGCACTTATCCTTCTTCTAGTAAAAACAGAGGTTTCTCTTAAGCTTACCCTTCCCTTACATCCAGAAATAAAAAGGCTGGTCTCTATGAGTCTTAACTTATTTGTGCGCTCTTTTTCTCTTAATGTAGCACTGGTGCTAGCGGTAAGAGAAGCTACTGCCATAAGTGATGAGACGGTTGCTGCGCATACTATTGCAGCAAATATCTGGTTATTTACGGCTTTCTTTATTGATGGCTATGGCGCAGCAGGTAATCTACTTAGTGGTCGTTTACTAGGTGCAAAAGACTATCCTAATTTGTGGGAATTAACAAAAAAAGTAGTCCGTTATAATCTCGTAGTTGCCACATTTCTTGTTCTTGTCTGTACACTTTTATACCAACCTCTAGGGCTCCTTTTTAGTAACGAGCAAACGGTGCTTTCTGTATTTTATGGGGTGTTTTTTATGGTCATCATTATGCAACCTATAAATGCCGTAGCATTCACTCTCGACGCCATTTTTAAGGGACTAGGAGAAATGGCTTGGCTGCGCAACACGCTATTACTTGCCACCTTTGTAGGCTTTGTTCCTATACTTTATTTAAGTAAATACTTAGAATGGGGTATTATAGGAATATGGCTAGCATTTATAGTATGGATGCTATTTAGAGCAGGAATGCTCGTGTTCTTTTACAAGAAAAAGTATTATAACAAGCTATCTTAAGGCATTCCTTACTGCCCTCCTATTGGAACGATCACCTCTCCGTCATTACTTAGTTCTGTGTTGCTAGCTTCGGTTACTTTGGCTAGTGTTTCTTCATCAATAGGTTTTCCAAGGTATATTAAGTGGCTTCCCTCAAAAGATTTTACATCCACATCTTGTATAAATGAGCTAATGATTTCTAGGGTATTATCCTTCTTCTTTACAAATAGCGGAACCATATTTTTATCATCTGCCACAAGTTTTGCTATTGCCATATACTCCTCCTTTGAGGATACAGCTACCTCATTAATTGTAGGGTACTGTCTCGTAACCTCTGTCATATTAAAGAAGTCATCTGTTGCCGAAAATAATCCTTCCTTAGGTAATTGTGCGATGTTATCCATCTCTCTCTTAGAGATAAGACGGTAAGCTCCATTTTCTCCAAACTGTTTTCTAAAACGGTTAATCGCATACTTATTAATATCACTGTTTCCTGTTAATGACATTAAATATCCTATGTCACTAAGCTCAACATCATCTGTAAGGTCATCTGCATAGACATTTGCCTCTAGCGCCATGAGTCCAGCTTCTTTTGCGGTACGTATATGATTAGAATTACTATCAAGAAGTACTACGTGACGACCATTTTTTTGGAGATATTTGGCTATTAATCGTGGCATTTCTGATGCTCCTACAATAAGAATACCTTCAGATTTAGTTAGAAAAACACCTACCGCTTTTGCAAATAATCGTGCTGTAGTTGCATTGAGCAAGACGGTACCTAGTACAATCATAAATACAAGGGGTGTGATATACTCTGCTCCTGGCTCTCCTTTTATTAATAATTTAGACCCAAAGAGTGATGCAATACCTGCTGCTACAATACCTCGTGGTCCTACCCATGAAATAAACAGCTTGGCATTGGTTTGTAAATCTGATCCCCAAGTACTCAAAAAGACGCCTATAGGTCTTATTACAAAAACCACCACAAGAAATAATACAAGCGTCTCCCAGCGATATAATAACTCAAGATCTACAAGATTCATATTTGCCGATAGTAAAATGAACAGTACAGAAATAAGTAATACACTAAGGGACTCTTTAAAATACAGTAGTTCCTTAATGTTAGGAAGGTTTATATTTCCTAGCACCATCCCCATCACCACTACTGCAAGTAATCCAGATTCGTGAGCAAACTGGTCAGACATTACAAATACACCTAATACTGCGGCTAGTGTAAATACATTCATTAAGTAATGTGGTACAAGCTTCTTTTTAATAATAAAAGCAAGTGCATGAGCAAACGTAAACCCAAAGGTGCTACCAAAAAGCACAATCTTACCAAACTCCACTAAGGCCGTCTTAGTAAAAGCCGCTCCTTCTCCTACAGAAATAAATTCATACATTAATACAGCAACAAGTGCCCCTATAGGATCTATAAGAATCCCTTCCCATTTTAAAACGGTAGAGATATCTCTCTTTACAGGTACATTCCTTAAAATAGGAGATATTACCGTAGGTCCCGTTACAATGATAAGCCCAGAAAATAACAACGATATTTGAAGACTTAGTCCAAAGATCCAGTATGCCGCAAAGCCCGCACCTATAAAAGTAACAAGGCTCCCTATGGAGATTAATTTTGTAATTACAGGCCCTACGTTTTTTATCTCATCACGTTTAAGAGTGAGCCCTCCTTCAAAAAGAATAATGGATATCGCAAGTGATACAAACCAGTATAAACTCTCTCCTGGAAACAGCCCTTTTTCTCCATTCCATATAGGTTCTATCCACTTTGCTCCATCTTCAGATATGAGCGTAGATACTGGCCCTACAAAGAGCCCTATGAGTAATAGTGGTAAAATTGCTGGTAATTTTAAACGCCACGCGGCCCATTGTGCAATGATTCCTAAAATTATGATTCCAGCGAGTTCTAGCATTGTAATTCTGTTTTGATGCGATATTAGTGTTTTTCCTTTTTTAGCAGTCGTTGTGAAGTTACAATTCTTTGTTAAAAACAAGGGGTGTCCACCCATTAAAAAGCGCCTTTTTGGTATTTTGCAGGGATTTTGTTTTTGGGAATACTACTGTTTTATAGATTTTTTACGCTTTCGCGAAAGCGGACTTGTAGTTATCCCATCTAGACATAACCTTAATTTATGAAAATATATCCCATTGAAGCTGGCAATTTTAAATTAGACGGTGGTGCCATGTTTGGTGTGGTTCCAAAATCTATATGGAACAAAACCAACCCTGCAGATGCTCATAACCTCATCGATATTGCTGCACGCTGTATGCTTATAGAAGATGACGACAGGCTTATCCTCATTGATAACGGGATGGGAGATAAACAATCTGAAAAGTTTTTTGGGTATTACTACCAGTGGGGTGATCACTCTATAGATACATCACTTGCAAAACATGGTTTTCACCGTGATGATATTACAGACGTTTTTATGACACACCTGCATTTTGATCATGTAGGTGGAGCCATCCAGTGGAATAAAGATCGTACTGGCTATGAACCTGCCTTTAAAAATGCTAAATTCTGGACCAATGAAAATCACTGGCACTGGGCAACCCAACCTAATAATAGAGAGAAAGCGAGTTTCTTAAAAGAGAACCTCATCCCTATGCAAGAAAGTGGACAGCTTCACTTTATAGAGCGTGGAGAGCAAGCTTTTCAAAAAAGTAGCGAGCTCAACTTTGGTATTCTCTTTGCAGATGGACATACAGAAAAGCAAATGCTACCACATATTGAGTATCAAGGTAAAACCATTGTTTTTATGGCAGACCTGCTCCCTACTTTAGGCCACTTACCCATTCCTTATGTGACAGGTTATGATACAAGACCGCTGCTTTCTATAACAGAAAAAGAACAATTTTTAAATACTGCTGCAGATAATAATTACTATCTATGGCTAGAGCACGACGCTCATAATGAACTCATTACCGTGCAACATACTGAGAAAGGTGTGCGCGCACATGAAATTTATACCTTTAATGACTTATTCAATTAACATGATGAAGATACAAAGCACAAAATCCCTAGTAATTGCAGCTATGGCTGCTACTTTTTTGACCTCTTGTGATGCACCCTCTGCACTCGTAACTGTACCTGTAGAAAATGTAGATAGCAACCCTCTTAAAATTGCAGCCCTTACTGAAACTGAAAAACAAGCATGGAGCTCAAGAGATCTTAAAAATGACACTATTCCAGGTATGAGCGTAGATCGTACCTATGCAGAAATTCTTCCTGGTAAGTCTGGACAGCAAGTAATTGTTGCTGTGATAGACTCTGGGATAGATATTAACCATGAAGATCTTAAAGGCCGTATCTGGACTAACCCAAAAGAGATTGCTGGAAATGGTAAGGATGATGATAACAATGGATATGTAGATGACATACACGGGTGGAATTTTCTAGGAAATGTAGGTGCAGAGCAACTTGAATTTGTACGTATCATAAAACGTTTTGAAAATGAGTTTGCCGGTAAAACGCTTGCAACTATTCCTGCTTCTCAAAAAGATATGTTCTTACAATATCAAAAAGCAAAAGGTGAGTATGACGAGAAAGTTGCTGGCGCGCAGCGTCAAAAGACGCAGTATGAGCAAATTGCTAGCCAGCTTAAATCTTCTCATCCTGCGATTGTAAAAGCATTAGGAAAAGAAGATTATACGCAGGCAGATCTTGCAGCCATCAAAAATCCGTCTGAAGAAATGCAGAACCACATTGGGTTTATCACCCAGATGTTTCAGTACACAGAGAGTATTCCTGACTTTATAAAAAACATAGATGAAGGCGTGACTTACTTTACAAATCAGCTAGAGGCAAATTATAATAAAACAGCAGATTTTAGAAAATCACTAGGTGACGACCCTTATGATATTACAGACACAAAATATGGTAATAATAACGTCTATGGACCTGAGCCAGATGGTGCAAAACACGGTACGCATGTAGCAGGTATCATTGCAGCAACTCGCGATAATGGTAAAGGAATGAATGGCGTTGCAAATAGTAACATTAAGATTATGGCACTACGTGCTGTACCAGATGGAGATGAGTATGATAAAGATATCGCACTTGCCATACGCTATGCAGTAGATAATGGTGCAAAGGTGATTAATACTTCTTTTGGAAAATATTACGCACAAAATCCAGAGTGGGTGTATGAAGCTATAAAATATGCTGCCAAAAATGATGTGCTTATCGTAAATGCTGCCGGTAATGAAGGGCTTTCTCTTGATGACCCAGCAAACCGTGTGTATCCTAATGACCAGTTAGATAATGTAACAGAAATGGCAGATACCTTCTTAACAATAGGCGCTCTAGCACCTAAGTATGGAAGCCAGTTACTTGCAAACTTCTCAAATTATGGAAAATCTAATGTAGATGTATTTGCTCCTGGAGTAGATATCTATTCTACTACACCAGAAGACACCTATGAGTATCTAGGTGGTACGTCTATGGCGGCGCCTAACACGGCTGGAGTTGCTGCAATGTTGCGTAGCTACTACCCTAAACTTTCTGCAAATGCGGTTAAGAATATTATCATGAAGAGTGGTCTTACTACCAATACTTCGGTGATTCTAGGTGGAGATGCAGAGAAGCAAGCACGCTTTAATGAAGTATCAAAATCTGGCGAAATGGTAAATATGTACAATGCCTTTAAACTAGCAGAACTACAAAAATAATTTTAGTAATTCATCACATCCCTGATTCCCTAGTAAAGACTTAGGGGCTGTAACTGTCAAACCAAATTATATGAAAAACGCTTATAAATTAATTGTATTGGTATCGTTGTTCGCTTTCGCGAAAGCGTATGCACAAAACAACACCTCTTACTGGCAACAGCACGTCGATTACGAAATGGAAATCGACATGAATGTAAAAAACTATCAATATGATGGTACGCAAAAGCTAGAGTATACAAACAACTCTCCAGAGACGCTAGACCGTGTATTTTATCACTTATATTTTAACGCTTTCCAGCCAGGAAGTGAGATGGACGTGCGCTCACGCAACATTGCAGATCCAGATGGTCGTGTAAAAGATCGTATCAGTAAGCTAGCGCCAGATGAGATAGGGTTTATAAAAGTAAATAGCCTTACTCAAGATGGTAAAAAGTTAACGTACGAAGTAGCGGGAACGGTACTTGAAGTGCAACTTGCAACTCCTATTGCACCAGGAGTAACTACTACTTTTGAGATGGATTTTAAAGGTCAAGTACCTACTCAAATACGCCGTAGTGGTCGTAACAACAAAGAAGGTGTTGCACTATCTATGACGCAATGGTACCCAAAAATGGCAGAATATGATTTTGAAGGATGGCACGCAGATCCTTATATCGCTCGTGAGTTTCACGGAGTATGGGGAGATTTTGATGTAAAAATCAATATTGATGAGAACTACACAGTAGGTGGTACAGGATACTTACAAGATCCAGAAGGTATGGGTCATGGGTATGCAGGAACTTCCATGAAGCCAGGTAAAAACGCAAAACGCGGTAAATTACAATGGCACTTTAAAGCACCAAACGTTCACGATTTTACATGGGCTGCAGATCCTGAGTATGTGCACGACATGATCATGGGAGAAAATGATACAGAGCTACACTTCTTCTATAAAAACAAAGAGTCTATTAAGGCAAACTGGAAGAAACTCCAGCCTATGACGGCAGACTTACTTACCTTTTACAACAAACACGTAGGTCCCTATCCATACAAGCAGTACTCTGTGATACAAGGTGGTGATGGTGGTATGGAGTATGCGATGAGCACACTTATTACTGGTGAGCGCAAGTTTGGGAGCCTTTTTGGTGTGACAGCACATGAGATGGCGCACACATGGTTCCAGTTCTTACTAGCAAGTAACGAAGCAAAACATGAGTGGATGGATGAAGGGTTTACCTCATACATCTCTTCTCTTGCCGAAAATGAACTTACAGGTGGTGATAATCCTAATCCGCTTTCTGGATCATATAGAAGCTATTATTACCTTGTAAATATTGGTAAAGAGCAACCACAAACTACGCATGCAGATCGTTACAATGAGAACATGCCTTACAGCATCGCTGCCTATAGCAAAGGAGCGGTATTTCTTGCGCAATTAGGATACGTTATAGGTGAAGACAACCTTAAGAAAACGCTTAAAAAATACTTTGACGATTTTTCTTTTAAACACCCTACACCTAACGATATCAAACGTACTGCAGAGAAAGTTTCTGGAATGGAGCTAGACTGGTACTTAATGGACTGGGCACAAACTACAAACACCATTGATTATGGTATCACAAATGTAGAAGCAGATGGCAATAAAACAAAGGTTACGCTTACGCGAAAAGGACTCATGCCTATGCCTATAGATCTTTATGTAGATATGGCAGACGGTTCTCAAAAATCATACTATATGCCACTGCGTATGATGCGTGCCGAAAAACCAAACCCAACGCCAAACATTA
>ENA-ORXC01000996-ORXC01000996.1-marine-metagenome-genome-assembly--contig:-NODE-996-length-17852-cov-6.410689_pt1 | contig 17852 bp, 27 predicted proteins | sample MGYA00237865_ERZ511478 | MGnify/ENA metagenome assembly ERZ511478 | reverse complement strand
TCCACGAATCTGGATCTCGGGCCTCGCCGGAGAGGGCCGCGATCGTTTGGCGGTCGTTGATTAACGTGATCGAACGTTGTGGGACACGTGTGCAATCCATGTCATTTGACGCCCAGCCAATGAACGGGCGTCCTGGATAGTCCTTGTGTCACGAATAGGGGGGGCATGCCCTATATCGCCTTCGAATAGAACATGCGCCTTCTATTGTGTCACCCGGACTATCGGACCGAGATGGACTTACCTAAATTCATTGTGGTGAATCGCGTTCCTTAGGGCACCGTTACATTGACAAGAAGGTGGTTCGTGGACCAATAAGCGAATATAGACACGTTGCACCAATAAAACAGACACGTTTCGTTCGTCCATCATTGCTAAGTTTGTTCTAATCTCGGCGCGCGTCGCTGTGATTTTTCTTCCTCAGAAACAAAAGCTACCCGGACCAACAGCAGGGGAGCTGCCGACGCCCAACAGCCGCGGTAGAGGCTGAGGTAGGAGCCGTGACGGCCGCAGACACGCCCACGACCGCGGACGCGATCAAGGCGTCAGCACAGTGATCTACCGCCCGCGCGGTCGTGAAGAGCCGGTGTGCCGACGCCGATACTGTTTGACAGTGAGGGGCTCCTGCGCCACCTCAGCTGGATCCAGCTTGCAATGGATGTTTCAGGCTGCCCCAATGTGGTCCGGAGTCATCTCGGCTCGATGCAGTGCAACTCACGTGTCATTGTCAGCAGGCTTTTCGTCCTCGTCGCCCCGATACTGCATGTCAATTTAAGCAGCCTGGAGGACGCGTGCACGAGCCTCTCTCTTCCCTGTAGCTGGCGGTGCTGCGCAACGTCGTCACAAGCTTCCATCTGTGCGGCGCTACAACTGTGCGGGAGACCGCGACGTGGCTAGCAACCTCTTATGTCTTCGCCTGCGGCTACTATGCAGTCCCTCAAGAAGAAGGGTGGACGCTCAGCACGCGTCGGCGTGCGCCGCTCTTCCTCTTCCCTCTGTGACACAGGGTCTGCCTCCTGTCGGAGCTCTCGTGCACCACCTCCGCAGAAGCGTCGGGTGGTGCCCCCGATTTCTGCATCCCAGCAGATGCTACACGTGCAGCGAAGTGAGAGCGACGCACGTACAAGCTCGTTGACGCTGCATTGTGCCCCGCATTACTCCCCGGCGCGTATTCCAGATGGTAGTCCGCCCATCCGGGGCGACATCCGTTCTTTTGACGTCGACAAGCTAATGGCGGCAGTAGGAAACTTCCAGGCGGTCGTCTGCAACTTTCCGTGGACCGCCCGTGACGCTCCAAGTGCCGGCTCGCTGGAGGAAATGCCCGAGCCGCTGTCAGATGCCGATTTCCTGGGCTTGCCCATTACGACTCCGCAGCAGCACGGCTATCTTTTTCTGTGGGTGCCCATGACAAAGGTCGCCCTGGCCATTGAGGCCCTAGAGGAGGCGTGGGGCTACACAATTGTAGGCAACCTTACGTGGATTAAGCTCAACCTGCTAGCCTTGTATGGACGCAAGGAGACCGCGGACAAGAACCAACGGGCCAAGGAGACTTGTTTAGTGGCGCGCAAGGGCGCTCTTTCGCAGGCACTGCGTTCCTACGGGGACGTTCTAACAACCACCGACATCGCCGCGACAAACAAGAAGCCCGAGCAGCTGTACAAGATTGCTGAGGCCGCTGCTGGGTGTGGGCATTGCCTAGAGATGTTTGCTACAGCGCACGGCTTGCGGGACGGGTGAGTGTCCATTGGTGAAGATGTGCCGTGTGAGAAGTGATACCTATGCCACTTAAGCAAAGACGCAGGGACTACTCTGGATTGTATCCAACACTTGTTGCTCATTCGAGTCTGCACTGGCTCATTGACGAAGACGTGAACGAGGGCGGCGGCGTGAACGAGGGCGGCATCAGTAGCTACAAACACATGGTGAGCTGAGAAGTAGAAAGAGGCAACCCTCATGCGCCATCACTAACCAGTGTAACATCTGCTTGGTCCTCAGCTCGCCCAAGAGGCAGACACAAGACGTCCCGACCGAAAGCAAACACGTCGCCTGACTGGTAACTTGACCTCATCTGGCGCACTACAGCACCAGCTTAGAAACTCGGCACCCCGTCGCCGCCATTGCAAAGTCAGGGACGGTCTCTTCCGCTCATCGACGCACTCGCCGGTGGCCTCATGGCAGGAGGGTGCGCCTCGGCCACCGCCGATGATGCGGCTGACGCCAGCGGCGGCAGTGGCGAGAGAGACATAGTCTTGAAGCAGGTTTCAGCCAGTACGCGGCTCTAGAAAGGCCAAGGCGTTGCCTAGAACCTCGACGGTGTAGTCATTGATACCCCTAGAGCCCGCAATTGCATGAAACACACCCGTTGCGGCGGTAGCCCGCGAGCCGGTCAGCACCACCAGAAAAAGGAAAGGCTGCCAGCTCCACGTCATACGCGGCCGTCCACCGCTTGTTTCCGGTGCGCCCATGCGTGCGGGCGCGCGTATATCTGCAGACTCTTCAGTCTTACGACTGGCACCCACCCCCCCAAAAAGGCGGCGCGCGCCATCGACGGCCAACATGGCGCGGCCACGGCACTGACCTCGCCCCCCCCCCCCTGCCACAACCTCCCGACGCGGACCGACATGGACACAGGCAGGCGGCCCTGTGAGACATGAGTCCCACAGCGGCAGCCGCAATGAGCTGCCGGTGCCATCGGCTGCCGCCGCCTGGCGCTGTCGTCCCCCCTGGTGCCCAACCGGTGGGAAGACGGTGTGTCGGCGCGCGGAGGCGGCAGTGGCCGCCGCAGTGGTGCGGCGAGACGACAAACGCCGCGGCGAGACGACAAGCGCTTCTGGCAGCGTCCCCAGACGGCGACCGTGGAGATGCAGTGACATTCAATCTCTTATCCACGTCAGGTCCTCCGCCTCCTCTGCCACACCTTTGCAACGGGTACAGAAGCATCCGCCGCAATGTCGGAGCCGCGTGCCGACGGTGACGGAGGCGTCCGCAACAGCAGGACAGGGTTGAGTACAAAAGAATACCGAGCTTGCTTCAACGTACCAGCGTCGCTCAAAAGGGTAGAATAGCAAAGGATACGTCCGCTGCTTCAGGAAAAGGCATCTGCTTCAGCAGGTGTCTTCTCTTGCGGCGAACGCAGCGCCAGTCTCAATTCAACAGGGACTCACCTCGGCACCGCTCTGGACGTTTGACGGGCAGGTGTCAGCTGTTTAAACAGCGACGTGTGGGTATCTAATTAGAGAGGAGAGCAGCGCGCTACCTCTAATCATCATTATATACACGTAAACAGTGTGTTCCGCATTGCGAGCGGGTTTTGAACGATGCATCAACCTCTTTGGCTCTGTTTGGGCTCTCAGCACGCAAACAGGTGGGAATTAAGGCCGATTAGATAGTTTTCCTACTCGTTGCGCGAACTTTCGCCACTGCGTAGCCGCGCAGAGCGTTTTGTCCCACTGTTCTCAACCAGTAGCAGTGCTTTCGAGGATATCCTATTCAAGACTGTATCTTTCGAACGGTCATGCTGTCATGACTGACAACGCGTTGCAGGCAGAGACTTGAGCTGTGGAGCCACGATACCGTAATCGTGGTCGAGACGGCCTCCGCGACCGCATCCGAGGACCTCACCCTTTGCTGGCCGTTGCCTGCAGCTGTAGGCCACCGCAGCCGCGACCGAAGTCACTTGATCGAAAGCTGGCGCGATAGCGCAGGAGCTTGACAAGCGAACGGGGCTCATCACTGACGTCCTGGATGTGGTACGTTGATGCGCATTCACGACGCTCTTGATAGCGAATGACCTGCCTATTGTCAGGCTGTCGCGACCAATGTGGTCTCGAGCCCATGTTATGGGCGATCGACTTGTCCTCGTTCGTTCTCTGCGGCCTCGAGGGGTCTTTCCTGAGGTCTCTCTTGAAACATATTGGTTTTTCCTCTGGGGATCACGCCGGTCAAGCACCGCGACTCCCTAACCCTGTGCGGCGTCGTGGCCGCAGAGGTATCCTTCAGGAGTAATATCGGGACTGGGTGCTAACGATGTGAAACTTTGTTTTGCTGGACATACCACTGCTGTGCCACTCTTGTGATTTCTTGATGCCTCTTTTAGTCTTCTTCATCGCGGCGTCTAGGTACACGTCTTGTTTTCGGGGAGGCCCTGCGCTGTGGCAGAAAGATTGTCTGCACCCCGTGGCATCCACGACCACTGGACTTGGACCGCGCCGACTGCGTTCTGTGCGGTTTCCGTCAGCAGCAACCATCTGCCGTCGTCTCGGACGCAGCGACGTCGACAGAGTCGTATGAGTCGTCCATCAGCCCGGTCGGGCTTCCGGGCTCTGTATGTACCAGTGTGCGTGCGTCCCGCGACCGCCACAGCATATGTCACACGTAGACCTCTGGCCGCCCACGTTTCAGACGCCATCCCTGAGGCCGCCAAGTGGCCGTAGCGGATGCCGCAACGGTGTCGGCGGTTGTCAGCGGCGGTGTCGACAACGGCGTCGTCAACGACAGAGGCACCGAACACCTCAGCCTCTGGGACAGGCTGTATGTCTGTTGCTCCGCTCCCCAGTGACAGAGGCCGGGCGTCGGCGGGCCTCGGCAGCCATTTTCTGCCCGCTGTTAAGAGTATTCTCAGCGCGCACACCGTTACTTCAAGCCTGACGTTGTTCACAGGCAGGGCATTGTACGCCCACCCGCGCGGGACACGAGCGAAAATGCCGCGGCGGTGGCGGCCACCACCGCACCTTTACCGGTTAGATATACTACAACGTTCTCTTGCCTCTAAGACGCGACTCCAGCGCCACGTGCATGCTGACTTTGCCTGCACGCGGAGGAGGTGCGCCAGTCCAGTGCCGTTCTGTCTTACATGTTGCCGGTGGCGGAGGATATGGCGAGTTGAGGACATTGGCCACAGTGGAGCTAGCTGCGGCGCCCAATGACAGCCACAGCCGCGGTGGCGGTCTCGACACGCAACTGCGTTTGTATCTCAAAGTAGACGACGACCGTTGCTAGCACGCAGGCCCAAGACTCTCGGCTGCGGCTGCCTAAGCTACAATGGGAAAACCTGCTGTCCACTCGGCTCTCCCAGAACCCCCCTCACGTGGACAATCAATGCCCGCTCTCCGCGCGAAGCAGGGGTCCTCTTCCTGTCGCTGTCCCACAATCGACGCCGCCTCTTTCTGGCACCCAAGCACTGGCCGTACACCCAGGTGCATGTCCTGGTGTCTCCGCACTTGCCTCACTCGGCACCTTCATCTCCGTGCAGCCCTCGGATTTTCAATGCCGTGTTGTTTTCGAAGGCCGAGGGTGAGAGAGACTCGATTACAGGACGGCGTGGGGCAGCGCGTCGACTACACGCAAGCCGTGCAGTCCCTGGTCAGATCAGGGACGGCGACGAGAAACAAGCGGCGAGGAGTGCGCCGTCAGCGACGTCAGCGGCGGAAACGGTCGCGTTGACGCAAGGAGGCTCGTAGAGGAGGCAGCGGATAAGCCATGCTCGCTGTGCTCCTCACCTGTCGGACCAACTGCTCACCATAGCCGCAGACCCCCACTCGCCCCTCTTAACACAAGCGCTACACAGCAGCGCCAGGCCGGTGGCACCCACATGTTAGCATTGTTGCTGTTACCATTCCGGCCGCCGCTTGATGGACCTAGCTTCTCTTTTTCCACTTCAAAGAAGACGAAAAAGGCACCGAAAACAGTCCGCAGCATTACAACAAGGCAGTCACCGCTCTACAAACACAGTCCACCCAAAGCGCGGCTCCCCATGAGGGCCCCAGAGCTCCAATAGCCGAGTCCACGGAGAAGAAGCCGCCATGAGACGAACGGCATCATACGCAAAATCTGGCTTGACGCGCACTTTGTGTGACATGGGGTCGACGCGAGACCGCCTCCACATCAGGTTGTCGAGCTTCACATCACCCGCTTGCGGAGAAAACGAGACCATGCCCTCCACGTCGCTGTCGCAATCTCGAAATATCAGGAGGGTGACGTGGCTCTCGCGAATTTAGCTCCCGGGCGAGGCCCGCTGGAGGACCTCGGAGTAGTTCGCGTCGTAAAGTATCCAGCAGAAACTGTCAAACAGGCGGAAGCCCATGTCTTGCATGCACCGCACAGCGCCAGAAAAAAGCGAGCCGTGAACCCATACACAGCTCACGCCATTGGGCACCAATTTCTTGAAAGGGATACGACGGAGGTCCTTAACGACGAAGCCGCCGCCCTCGTCCGCCCAGGGAGGGTCAACGACAAGGACGTCATAGGTGCGGGGAGCGCTCTGGTAGGGAGCACAAACGCCAAAAAAGTCCGTCTGAAGCATAGACGTCACCTCGTGTTACTCTCCACCGCTGGAGCTACCCAAACTGCGAACTTCAACATCACGCGCCAGAATGCGGCGGGCGATGGTGTTGTTAACAGGCGCAACTAGCGGCTGGGGCTTCCAAGCAGCGACGGGGCGAGCCACTCGCTGCCGATCGGCCCATTCCCGCCACTTCAGCGCCTTGTCCGGCGCGCCGTCCGCCATGCTCGCAGCCTGCTACAAGAATGGCCCTGTAGAGACAAACGTACTCACGAGAACGAGTCTGAGGGTGTCACAGACGGTCAGCACATCAGTACGCAAGCAAGCTGACAACGTCAGACACTTACTCGGACGCCGACGAAATCCAATGCTGTTCCCGGAGCCAAAGATGCTAGTGACAAAATACCTCGACCGGGAATTTCCACAGCAGCGTCACATCCAGGGCCCGGGCGCCTCGGACATCGGCAAGCACTCCGACTAGCGACACGGTGGGAAACGTACCAGCAGAAATATAGTGAAGTACACAGACGAGAAGCTCAGGGCATTGAGCAGCCGTGGCGGCCACCCTAATGCGGCAGCGGTAGGCACAACTGCGGTCGTCGTCACGATAAAAGGTGCGGCCGCAGCCCTCACGACTGATCCGGATCGGGGAGAGCGACGACGGAGGACTGCGCAATGGTGGTTGTCAGAACGATGCCAGCGACGGCGACGGTCACCACGACGGTGGTCGTCGGGACGTAGTGGCGACGGCGACCGTGCCAACGACGTTTGGCGTCGGCACGGCGCCGGCGACGGCAGCGGTCACCACAACAGTGATCTCAGACACGTTTGGGGTGACGTCAGCGGTCCCCACAACCGTGCTTGTGGGCCCAATGGGTGCAGTGGCGGCTGTCCGGACGACGGTGGTCGTAGGAACGACGAGGACGACAGCGGCAGTCGCCACGACGATGGTCGTCGCCACGGCGGTGGTCGCCACGCCCGTCATTGTCGGTGCAATTTCCCACGACGGTCGCGCGCCTGTGAGCGTGTGCACGCCACTCTTGACTTACAGAGTCGCCTATGAATCGAAGCAACCATCCATGGATTGCTGAAAATGTGAACCGTGAAACCCTTTGGGAACGTGCTGAAAAATGTCCGGAGGGCTTTCCCAATGGCCCCACTGTTGTCTTATGATGCTCCAACAATGACGAAACGTTGTACATTTTCCCTCAAGGCCGACAGCACATCGCTTAGAGGGCTCTTTGAGCTCGTGCCCCTGCGGTAGCCCAGTGATGCGCTTCGTAGCTCGCATCAAACCTACTATTCTCTCATTTGCGACGACGGGCGGTCGCTTAGAACACGGACCGGGCAGACAGACGCTCAACTTCTCCCTCAGTATCTTTTGACACGACTGCTAACTGCAGAACCCGTCTCGCACCTCAGTGCGTGACGCAGAGCTTGTCATTCTTCCCACCAGCGCTCGAGGCGCCCCTGACAGCTGTCAGCGGCAGCTGTCATCTCCCACTTTGTATTGCTTGTCATCAGTGAAGCTGCTGCACGCCGCTCCACATTTGTATCCTCTACATCTTCCTTTCTGATGCGCTACGTACGTTGCCGACTGAGGCCCCCTGCACCCTACGTCTCATTCAGCGCTTTGGACTGATTTTGAGCCCTTGCACGTCGCCAGCACGTCTTTCTTGGCGTCGGCGCCCACCCTATCCACTTACGAGTGTCCAACGAGTTTCAGCACGTCTGGTGCCCGCGTGCTCCCGTCCTTTTTGGAGCTGCCGGCGGATTCGTCGGCGGCTTCGTCGTACTAGACCTCGGCGCCCACCCCGTTCACTTACGAGTGTTCAACTTGTTGCGGCACGTCGGGTGCCCATGTGCGCCCTTCTATGTTGACGCTGACGGCGGATGCGGCGGCCACTGCGTCGTAATCGACATCGGCGCCTACCCTGTCCACTTGCAAGCGGCCAACGAGTTGCGGCACGTTCCGTGCCCACGTGCCCATGTCTATCTTGACGCGCACGGCGGATTCGAGGGCCGTTACGTCGTAGTCGGCGTCGGCGCCCACCCCGTCCATTTGCGAGTGTCCGACGAGTTTGGGCGCTTTGGGTGCCGACGTGCCGCCGTATCTCTTGACGCCGACCGCGGATTCGGCAGCCTTTGCGTCGTACTCAACGTCGGAGCGCACACCTTCCACGTGCAGGCGGCCAACAAGTTGCGGCCCATCGGGTGCGCACGTGTCTCCGTCTGTCTTGAGATTGACGAAGGCAACGGCTGCCACTGCTGCAGCCGCTTCTGGATGGTGAAGCGCTCCGGCGAGCGCGATCACAAGTCGGACTAGCATATCATTAGGTTGTATTGTACATGATGAATAGCGTACCCGTGAGGCGTCCCCGCAAGCGGTGTCGTAGCTGCTCCCCAGAGCGCCCGCCGCTGCCGACCGCGTCCCTGTTGGATGTACCTGCCGAGGTGTTGTACATGGTGCTAGACCACTCGTGCGCGGCCGACCGGCTCGCCGTGGCCGCTACATCCGTCCATTTGAGGAGCACGTGTCTGGGCGACCCGATCTGCTCCGCCGTCGGCTGGTCGATACTGGGCGCCGGCGCGACGGGGACGCACTGGTCGGAGTGGAAGTGGCCAGACTCCAACCATCCCAAGCCGCAACTGGCCGATAGGCCAGTCGCAGCTCGGCAAGGCCGCGCTCTTCTTGATATTCTCCGCGCGGTGCAGACTCTGGCGGACGCGTGGCATGGACGGGAGGCGGCCAAGCCAGGCGGCTTGAACCTTCTTGCGTGGGTAGATCACCTTCTTGCTGCGCATCCTGCAGGCGTAGAGCTCATTGAACACGCCGACTGTCGCTCATGTCGTCACCACGGCGTGTCTGCGGGCTCTGTGAAGCGGCTCTGGGGCATCCGTGTGGAAGGGAGTTTACCTTGAGTTCGACTGCCAACGGGGGCTTGAAGGCCTTGTCGGGGATCAAGACGTAATGTTTGACATTTGGGCGGTCCTCAGGGTAGCTTTCCTCTCTATGGCCTCCCCGCCACTCAAGCACCTGGACTCATGTGGGCAGAGATGGGGCATTCCCGTGGAGAATTCCATCCTTTATCGCCGCGCACGAAGAGCTACAATCATCTGGCGCCTCGCGCAGGCGCACCAAGATGAAAGGGGTTTTTTTGTCGCAGCTGGTGCTATGGGACGCCCCGTGAGGCGGCATTTTGCGTTGTGGGTACGTGTAGCGCTCCAGGCGACGAGCGGCCCGGTCGCCTTTTACTTCGACGGGGCGCCTACCGTGCGGTCTCCCGACGTTGGTATTGCGCTTGGTTTCTTGGCTACCGTTTACGACGGCGTCATGGAGTCTTGGCCGGCCCTCACCCTCTCCCGGCGGTGCTCTGCGCACTGGCCGGAACTGGAGCAGCACGCGGTCCATTCGGCGATAGAGGCTGTAGACAGAGGCACGTTCTCCCAAGCAGCGGTTTCAGAGGCGGTTGGTCACGCGGCGTGCGTTGGCTCCACCCGCCTTTGCATTGCGTGGGGGTGGAGGCCGGGTCCTGGTGTCAACCGTCCGCCGCGGTGTGCTCGCCGCTCACTCTAGCCTGCGAAATGGAGGTCGTCGTGATTGAATGCTGCGCTGCTTGCGGCGGGCGCGGTCTTGTACCGCGGAAATGCCCGGCAGCTGGTCGAGTTCGGCGCGGTTCAGGTAGCGCAAGATAAAGCGGACCGGGAGGGAGAAAAGGTGCACGAATTGCGAAATGGGGGTCCGCATCAATGACCAGCTCTTGCAGATTGAGTGATGGGCACAGCTGCAGCTGAGCGCAGCAGGACGTCGAGGATGATGGATCAAGACGCGTCGTTCGGAGCTGAGAAAGCTTGGTGTGGATAGTTCAGATGACAGTCAACGAAAATGAGTAATACGTAACAACAGCAAGCATCATCGTGGGCTTGTGTTGCCAGCATGCCTAGCGGCTAGCATGGTAACCAAATTGCATACTGGAAGCCCGCCCGTCGTCTCAGCGTCTCTTGCCCGTCTTGCGCCTACCGCTTGTGGCACTTGTTCTTGATGACGCCGCCGCCATTCTTGACCGCACTCTGGGAGTGAGATGCGGCGGTCTTGTTGCAGCACCAGGAGAAGGGGCACACAGTCACCCGCGTACGACGTCGACGTTGGCTACGGGTGCGGTAACGAAGGACCGTGCCGACGTCCGCAGGCGGCATGATTGAGAGCACCAGGTAGTCGCGAAGGGAATGCGTCAATGAGGTTGTCTTGTGGGGGGGTGCACCAATGAATCAAGCAAAGGCTGGGGAATAGGGTAGCAACAGCAAGGAGGGTGCTTGAGCAGGGAAAGATGGAGCGGTTCCTACGAAAAGGAGAGTGAGGGGTCGTCAGACTCCGAGAAAGACAGCCAGGAACAAAAGGGTGTGCGGGAAGCTCGAGCACAACGTATGGCGCTCTGGCTATGCATCGGCGGCCCTGTCACAGACGTGGACGCCAAGTACCACGAGGCAGGCCACGTAAGCTTTCCAGGCGCCCCCGCGGCAACCGAAACAGCTTGTAAGCGTCGGTCCCACAACCATAGGATGGCCGCAGCTTCGGCTTAGATTGTCGGAACCACAACTGACAGCAACTGCGGCAGCACCAGATAGGGCGCTTCCCAGTCAGCGAAAATCCAACTCTTGGACTGTACGCTGCAGCTAGGGTGTGCCACAGCTCTCGGCAGCTGCAGAGATGACGTCGGCGGCAGCCACGACCGCGCCTGCCGCGCGTGCCACTGTCCATAGCGGCAGTCATGGGCGTTGGTGGCCGTCAATGAGGCCGTCAACGCCGTTTTCTGCTCCAGTGCTACATGCCTGGCGACGTCATGCATGTCGTCAATCATGGCTGAAAAATAATCTGGGTGGCCTCAAATCTGTGGATCTCGCCCGTTACGAATGACTGACACATCACGTGACACCAAGCGCAGTGCCGAATCCTGTAGAGAAAGAATTACAAGACATATGGTAGAAAGTATGACGAATTCGAGTGCAGTCCTCACGTCAAGGCTCCTCTTTCGGAGCTCATACATCAGTCGGCCGCTACAACACCAGTGCTGGGCGCTTTCTCTGGATATCTGGAGACAGGTGCGCCCGCAATCGAGAGACTTTGGCGATCAAAGAGTCTGTGAATGGAGTTGAGGCGGCACGAGCTCTGGAATCCTTGTCAGTCGGCGGAAGCGGCCTGGTGCAGGCTCGCTGCTGCAGACCGGATGGCTGCCGCGGACCGCGGAAGCAGCCCCAGCAACAGCCCGGCTGACTGTCTGCTGAAGAGGCTGCTGCCAGCCTTCTGTCACTCAGCAGCTGCTGTAGAACTTGCGATGGTGGCCAACCTCTGATCCCCGTGATCACATTGGGCGCATCTATAGCCTCGGTGTTCTCCGATGTCATCGCTACCGCTGCAGCCGCAGCAATGACGGGGTCAGCTCAGCCGGTACTTTTATTTTGGCTGCAGGACGGGACCGAGGCCGGCTCCATCGACTGCGACCGCTGATTTTCATGGCCCACTGCCGCAGACCTATCTGGGCAGCGAGACGCGGAGGAAAGTTCATGCTTCTGCGTTTTACGGGCGATAGAGCGCCTCAGCGGCGGCCTCGGGCGGAGCAGAGGGGTGGGCGACGGGGGCAGCGTGTTTCTCTTTTCCGTTCTCTCAGAACTCGGAGAGGTCGTCAGGTGTCCCACCTGCTCGTGGTGGCGCCTATCACACAGAGCGTTGAGCACTCACAGAGAGCGGAGCTCGTGGAGGCGTATTCGTTTTGTTGCTCGCCCTTCTGTCGTTGTCTCCCGCATTTTGCGGCGGCACACACAACAATGGACCCAGAGAAGACGTTCTCCATCATCTTGCGCCTTCTCATTGAGGTCACGCCGAAGAATGTTGGCAGTGGAAACTTCGTGCCGGTTTTGTTCATCCTCCACGCCGCCATGCATCTGCGGAACATCGTGGGAGAGCACTCCAACGCGGATACGGGGTGTCTGGCGCAGTACGTGCAGAAGCTGTTTGAGATGCCGGACGAGAAGGAGTTTGCAAGGGTCTTTGCGACCGCTTTGAAGGTTGACTCTTCATGTATTGATATCAAGGACCGCGTTGTGGTATGTTGGGGCCTGCTTTTAGTGGCACATGATTGCGTTTTTCTGTGGCACGGGGTTTTGTGCGGCGGCGGATATGTGCAAGCCACGTATGATAGGTTCGTTGCAATGCAGCTGTAGAGCTGCGACAGCTGGATCTTCCTCTTTCGTCGGACACGTTACTATGGATGCAGAGGTGATGGTCGTGTCTCTGTTTTTGTCATCCCTAGACGGGTTCTAACAGCTCCTTGAAATCCATGGTACGTTGACCTTCCTTTTTCCTCTCTTTATCTCTGTTGAACGCAGGCGACCAAGCACGTCATGAACCAGCCCCGCCATCTCGTTGCTGCATCCGTCAAGGAGCTAACAAACCCGGGCGCGGCCTTCAAGTTTAACTACGTCTGCCGCAACTTTCTCTTACGAGTCAAAGTGATGCTGGAATGCCCCATGACGGACACGGCATTCCCCACGGGTATCACTTCGGGAGAGGGAGCCGACACTGCCAAGCACCTGTCTGAGATGGCGATGAAGTCAGGAATTCGTGTGCCGGCGTCCTGCTCCTTCCTTGTCGCGTCTGATGACTCTGACGGTGCGGACATGCTCACGGACATGTCCTCCTGCTCAGAGGCCCCTACTGTGAAAGGGCTCCAGTTCAACTGGGCAAAGACCACCGAGCCGGACCCATCTTCAACGGCGCTGCTGGCCGCATTGCGGAAGCAGTTGCTGGCGGGCCCCAACAAGGTCAGAGGTGGAGCAGAAAGAGGTTCATCGGGCGCTTCTGGGCGCTCTGCTGCACTACCACCAGCGGCTCCCAAGAAAAAGCGCGGTAAAGGTGGTGGCGCTAAGGGATCATGGGATCCTCTCAGAACGGCTGCCTCCAAGTCTGTGCGAGGTGTGCACACCCCCGCTGTGCAGCACGCGCTGGCGGATGCTCAAGCAGCCGCCGCCGAAGCCATCCTGGAGGCTAGCGCAGGTGTTGAGAGTATGGAGCCGTACTACACTGTGCGAGCGGTCCCTCTAAACCCGGTATGGGTGGCTGGCGGCGTAGCTGTCATTGTTGAGTTCCCCTTTACCCTGAACGACTGGGGGCCAGCGCCACGCTGGCTGATCAAGACCAAGAAGATCACGACACATGTCGGTGCGGGTGGCACCTATGCCACCAGCTTCCAGCTTCTTCCTGAGGATGTCGCTACTGATCCGAGCACGCAACAGGCCCTGGGAGCCCAGTCGGCTTCGACTGACCCCGTCTCGCAGCTGCCTATCGCATCCGTTGCTCCATTGCACGTCGCCCCCGCAGCTCCCGTCTTCCGTTTATTTCCAGAGAGCGGATCCCGCCGGCCATCCGCTGCCGCCGTCCTCGGTGCCCCTACCGCGCTCTTGGCGCCTGCCGCGCCCGCCGCTCCTGCTGCGCCCGACGCGCCCGCTGCGACCGCTGTGCCTGCCGCCCTGTCAGCTGGCGAGACGGCTGTGCCCCACTTGTCATCACAGGGCGACGCACCGGCGTCTTCCGCTCGTGCTTTGACGCCGGGTGCCTCAGGGGCTGCTGCACCCTCTGGTGCGGCAGTCGTTCCGGTTTCGGAGCCTGCATCTCCCGTCCGATCACTGCCGGTGGCGGGGGAGTCTTTGATGGATGGTGCTCTCTCCACGGGGGACGACTGCTCGTCGCCATTTTCTGGCTCAACCGCCCCTTCAGCCGCTGCCGGCACTACCGCTGAAGCCGTTGCCGACGGGCACTTGACGCGTGTACGGGCGCCTCTTCCATCCCCTGCCGTTGCTCTCGTCTTCCCACCCCCACCCCATAGGCTCTATTCCATCGGCGGAGCTGTGCACGACGCCGTTATGTCTGTGATGGGATTGAACAACGACGATCTGAATTTGGGACCGAACGACACCCTCATGATGATGCCAATGAAGTCTTCCCCCCCCCCCCCGACAATGGTGGACGTTATCTTTTCCTGTGATAAGGAGCTGGACCTCACGCCTGCCGGCGAGCGGAAGGGCCAGAGCAATGACTTCTTGGTTGCTCTCTATCCCGCGCATCCCGTTGTCGTGGAGGAGGCACAGCACGTCGTGCGCGGGTGACCAAGGCGCGGGTTTGCTGTGTTGTCTTTGATTCCTTGTATGCTCGGCGCTGCTGTACGCTACTGGACTGTCGTGTATACATTGGCGTGACTTTCTGTGGCGTTGGGTTTATGTATTCTGTGGCAGCGTCGTGCCAGTTGTTTGCCTTGGCATAGAGCCTCTCGAAGACGATTTCACGCTCTGCCTTCGAAGTCCCTGCTTGTCACTACGTCAGCAGTACCGTTGGCCTCCACTGCTGCCCTTTTGCTGTTCTGGCTGGTGTTGGTCGGTGGTGCCCCAGTGGCACTGCGGCTCGTTCCCGCGCCCGCTTTCCGACCGGACGGTGGCCACCACCATCTGCCACCCCCGTGCATGCAATAGCACGTGTGGCCCGGCAGTAAACGCGGCTTGTAGCCCGGCAGTAGAGGCGGCTAGTAGCCCGGTTCTGGGTCCCTCGATGGCGCCGCCCTGCATGAAGAGGACACCACCTCAATTGAGTTGGACCGCGCCCACTCCCCCATCGCTCGTTGACTCGGAGGCCGCGACGATGCACATGGCGAGGATTTCGTGATGCATTGGGGTTGGGTCAGCGAGAAGGCGGCGGCGGCGGAGGCTGTGGAAGCGGCGGCAGGGACGAAACTGCCACACAAGGCGCGGCCGGGACGGAGACGATCCTACCCATGTCAGTGTAATCGACTGCGACCAGGGACGACAACAGTCAGCACTATGGGTTCTCGCGCATGCGACTTGGCCGTGAGCGTCATCGCGTTCAGAATGCGACGACAAAGGAAGCTAAGTCAATGCACTGCGATCTTCGGGAATCTAACTACGCGCCCATTCAGTGGGCCTGGCTCACCAGAGCGCACATGTCTTCAGCAGACAATCATAAAAACATGATCTGCACAGGTTCACAGCAGTCACGTCAGCAGACATTCTGAGACATGGCTGCTCAGATCTGATGAAAGCGCAGAAGCTCAGCAGGCATCGGGCAGAAAAACAGCACGCCAATCTGCCCGATACTTGCACAACTAGCAGAATGCCAGCAGGAAATGGCCCGACCAGCAGCCATTTGGCAGACTGCGGAGATCCTGCAACAGCCTGCAACACGGAATCAGCAGATCCGTTAGGTACACGGTTTAAGCCCCACTGCGCAGGCAGGGGAGCGCCTAACAGTGTAGGCGCTTCCCTTGGGCTTCCTTCAAATCGGCCCCTACGAGCCTTGTAAGGCGGATCACCGGATCGGTTCCAGTGGGGGGTCAGAGACGTGAGACTTTGTGATCGTTTCTGAGGCTTCAAGCAGTCGACTCCAAGGGGTGTTTGGAATGGCCTCCTCTTCTCCGTTTCTTCCCCTGATCGACGGCCCGGCTAGTCCGCTGTCTCCTCACCTTCACCGCGTCATCACCCGCCGAGCACAGCCACACCGCACCACGTGACGTCGCAGCGGCTCGGGAGGTGGTCGACGGGCAGCACTCGGCGGTGGGCCCGTCATCCTCTGGGCACCGCCGTCAACGAAAAAAAAAAAGAAGAGTCTTGTTGAAGGGCCGCCAACCCACAGTTAGAAAGTACAGTCCAAGGGAGGCGCAGCGGACACGACACCCCAGACGCGTGGCTGACCCCCCCCGGGGACGGCTGCGCCACTTACGCAGCAGCTCCCTCCTCCCCATCCGTGTGTGGCTCGTGGCGCGACAGCCGCGCTCGGTACGTAAAGTAGGGCCCGATGAGGGCGGTGAGGAGGACGAGGCCGCTGTGGAAGGCGCCCGCCTGTGGCGGCCCCGTCGGGCGGATGGCCCCCACCTGCACAATCGTAAAATTGAGGTACATGTACACGTACGCCACGGCCGTGTAGATGAGCGCCGTGCGGAACCAGGTCGGGCGGAACGAGGCAACGACGCCGACGGCACCCGCGGCGGCCATGGTCAACCCACAAAAGAGCGTCGTCAGCGGGAAGACGCCCACGTGCGGGGGCGCCGCAAACACCCCGTCGAGGCGCCCCACGCCACCACTGCCCGCCGCGTTGGCGAGCAGCAGCACCCCCGCGACGGCCGTCGAGGCGCCCCCAAACACCATGTTGCCATTCCAAAACGCGCTGCGGGCCGCCGCCTTGGCCGCGTGCGCCGCCGACGCCTTGCCCGGGGGCGACTGGTGCGCGAGCAGCCGCATGCCAAACGCAAACTGGCCGCCCTGCAGCGCGAGGCACAGCGTCACAGACGTGAAGATGCCCATTGTGATAAACGCCCGCGACGCGCTGAGGGTGTCAAAGGGGAAGATGGGGGCCTCGAGGTACCGCGCGCGGTACGAGGGGATGAGGAAGACATAGATGATAAACACAAACCAGCTGAGAACCGTTTGGCTGCCGAGGAAGGCGAGCGTGACGGTTCGGTTGTGGGCGTTGAAAAAGGCGGCGCCGACGCCGACAAAGACGCCCGTCAGCCCAAAGACGCACTCGGCAAGCGCCGCGAGGAAGGGGAGGAAGGGCGGCAATACGTTCACAGGACGGTCGGCGGGAAAGAGGTCCTGCGCCGGGCTCGTAAGGATGAAGCGCACGGTGCCTTCGGTGAGCACCAGCGCCGACCAGAGGGCGAGCAGCGCCGCCGCCTCTTGCCGCTTGGCCGTGTGGCCGGCGCGGTGCGGGTCGGCTGCCTCGCCGCCGCCGGCCGTGGAGGAAGGGGGACGGGAAGGGGCCTTGATGCCGCCCTCCATGTCCTCCTCATTGTCCCACGAGTTCATGGCCGCACAGGTCGGGGGGAGGTGGCGTCGGGTGGCTCTGTGGAGGAGGGAAGGGAGGAGCCCCGTGGAAGCGATGGTGCATTGGTGATTAGTGGGCACCGGCTGCTACGTCTGCTGCTCTCCAAAAGTCGAGTGCCGACCCCGTGCCGTGCGCGCCTGCCATTAGTAGGCGCGGCCGCCGGTGGTGGTACCGACGCCCGCCGCGCCGCCGGGCGGGCGGCCCATGGTCGGCGGAGGGACGGGTCGGGGCCGGGGCGGGTGGCCGCGTGGCAAACGGCCGGCGGGTGGAGACAGCGGCGCCCGACCGCCGTGCACCCCCCTGCGCGGTGGCCGCGGCAGCGCCTCGGCCGGCGGCGGCGGTGGGGAGAAACCACCACCCTGGGGGCGAGGGAGGGGGGGGGGGCGACCAACCCCAAGCGGTCCCCGCCGCCGCCGCGCGCGCGCAACGGCGGTGCGTTGGCCGGTGGGCGGCGCGGAGAAACCCCCGACGCGGTCGTGGGCCCGCCCCCCGCGCGCCGCCGGCGGGGCCCGGCGGCCACGGCCGACGACAGAGTCGCGACCGCCGTGCGGGCGGGCGGGCGCCCCCGCTGCGCCGACGGGCGGCGCCCCGGTGCCCCCAACCCCGTGCGCCGCGCGGCCGAGATTTCCAGATCGGAAGAGCGTCGTGTAGGGAAAGAGTGTAGATCTCGGTGGTCGCCGTATCATTAAA
>ENA-ORXC01000995-ORXC01000995.1-marine-metagenome-genome-assembly--contig:-NODE-995-length-17856-cov-64.364869_pt1 | contig 17856 bp, 13 predicted proteins | sample MGYA00237865_ERZ511478 | MGnify/ENA metagenome assembly ERZ511478 | reverse complement strand
ACGTCTATTCCTAATAATCCAAAGGCACTCTCTATTACCTGCCCTACTTCTTTACTAAGCGCTACTCTAAAGCTTTGGTCTGCCACGTTATCTGTACCAAGAATCTGCACCTGCTGGAAGAATGAGTTATACTCTTTTACCAAATCATATGTGTAGTTTGCAATAATAGCTGGGCTCTTCTGGGCCGCGGCAAGCTGTATCGTTGCTGGATAGTCTTGTACAAGCTTAATAAGCTCTTTTTCTTTAGGGTGTAAATCTCTAGCTCCCTCTACACTCGCAGGAACATTAAGCTCTTTAGCCTTGCGTAATATAGCTTGTATACGCACGTATGTATATTGTATAAATGGCCCCGTATTTCCTTGAAAATCTACAGACTCCTTAGGGTCAAAAAGAATTCTCTTTTTTGGGTCTACTTTAAGAATGTAGTACTTAAGAGCTCCCAGACCTATCGTTTTATATAGCGCCTTCTTCTCCTCATCTGTATACCCATCTAGCTTACCTAGCTCTTCAGAGATTTCTCCGGCGGTAGCGGCTACTTCATTTATAAGATCATCTGCATCTACTACGGTACCTTCACGAGACTTCATCTTTCCAGAAGGAAGGTCTACCATACCATAACTTAGGTGAAAAAGATTTTCTGCCCAGTCGTATCCTAGTTTTTTAAGTATCAAGAATAACACTTGAAAGTGATAATCTTGCTCGTTTCCTACTGTGTAAATCATACCACCTACATCTGGATGGTCTTTTACACGCTGTATCGCGGTACCTATATCTTGCGTCATATATACTGCAGTACCATCTGCACGCAATACAATCTTTCTATCTAGACCATCTTCTGTAAGGTCACACCATACAGAGCCGTCTGGATCTTTTTCAAAAACGCCTTTTTTAAGACCCTCTTCTATATTGTCTTTTCCTAGTAGGTAGGTGTTACTCTCGTAGTAGTAGCTATCAAAATCTACTCCTATATTTTTATAAGTTACTTCAAAACCGTCATACACCCACTGGTTCATCTTTTTCCATAGTGCAACAGTCTCTGCATCTCCCGCTTCCCACTTGCGCAGCATTTCTTGGGCTTCGAGTAATAAAGGAGCCTCTTTTTTTGCTTCCTCCTCGCTCTTACCTTGAGCAACCAGCGCAGCTACTTCTTTCTTATATTCTTGGTCAAACTTCACATAGTAATTACCTACTAATTTATCTCCTTTGAGACCTGTAGACTCTGGCGTCTCACCGTTACCATAACGCTCCCAAGCCAGCATAGACTTACAGATATGAATCCCACGGTCATTAATGATTTGAGTTTTATAAACTTTAGAACCTGCTGCCTTAATAATTTCTGACACAGAGTATCCTAATAACACGTTACGTACGTGACCTAGGTGAAGTGGCTTATTTGTGTTAGGCGAAGAGTACTCTACCATTACCGCTTTACCAGTTTCTGGTGTTTTTCCAAAATTTTCGGTGGCTTGTATCTCTGCAAAGGCGTTCATATAAAATGCATCTGCCACTACTAAGTTTAAGAAACCTTTTACTACATTAAAAGCAGTAATCTCTTCAACTTGTGCTACGAGGTACTCTCCTATTTGTGTTCCTATCTGTACTGGGTTTCCTTTTACAACACGTAACATAGGAAAAACCACTACTGTGATATCTCCTTCAAATTCTTTGCGAGTTGCTTGAAATTCCACAGCTGGAAGTGCAGCGTTATAAATTTCGGCAACAGCGGCTTTTACGTGAGTTTCTATAGTAGATTGTAACGACATAGGATCTTGATAGTTGAAAATATAATGGGACTTATTGCGCTTTCGCGAAAGCGTAATTATAACCACGCCTGTGCTGCACATTTTTAAGTCTTAAAGTGTCTAAAAATATGGCACAAATATATGTGAAAATTGAAAGAGCGCATAGAGAAACACTAGCGAAACTCGTATCTTTAAAAGAAAAATGCTTCTTAACGTATCTTACAACAATCCTGATGTAAAACGCAAAATTAATCAAGAAGTAGGCGAGCCCTACGGATTGCGTGAGCGCATCAAACAAGGCGGCATAGGTATAGGTCACCTTGTCATTACAGAATCTAGCATACAGATCCAGAATTTTCTTGCTCTAGATAAATATCGCAATAAGTGCAATATAGAGCTTAGACCCCAAGGTATCATTGTAGGTTTTAGAGCCTTACTAGACAGCTATGCACTAGTAATTCCTTACTGGAAACTTAACCTTTACAAAGGTCGAGCAGAGGAGTATAGCATCTATAGAGATAATTATTTTATCAAAATTGAGGCTAAGGCAAAAGATAAAAAAGTACACAATTTTATGAAGCGTATACTTGACCAAAAGGCATCACAAGCACCTACTAATATTGAGGATCTATAGATTATGAAAATACTACTTACAGGTGCAAATGGCTATATAGGGATGCGATTACTCCCTATGCTACTCGAGGCAAATCACGAGGTGGTATGTGTGGTGCGCAACGAGGCGCGACTGTCTGTGAGTAAGAAAGTAAAGGAACAGATTACAATAGTTGAGATTGACTTTCTAGACAAACCAGATAAGAGTAAATTACCAAAAGATATTGATGCAGCTTATTATCTTTTGCACTCTATGAGCTCGAGCACATCAGATTTTGATGAGAAGGAAGAGCTCTCTGCGCTTAACTTTAACACCTACCTAGCTGCTACTCAATGCAAGCAAGTCATCTATCTAGGGGGCATTGCAAATGATGAAAACTTAAGTAAACACCTACGCTCTCGTCAAAATGTAGAGACCACTTTACAAAAAGGTGAAGCGGCACTCACTGTACTTAGGGCAGGGATTATAGTAGGCTCTGGGAGCTCTTCTTTTGAGATTATAAGAGATTTATGTGAGAAGCTACCTGTGATGATTACCCCAAAATGGGTACAGACCAAGTGCCAGCCTATAGCTATACGCAATGTGATACAATATCTCACTGGCGTTTTAGGCAATGAAGAAACATACCATAATCAATATGATATAGGTGGTCCAGATGTATTGAGCTACAAAGAGATGATGCAACGTTATGCAAAAGTGCGCAACTTGCGTTTATACATATTTACGGTACCCGTAATGAGCCCTAAGATATCTTCATACTGGTTATATTTTATCACCTCAACATCTTATAAACTGGCACTTAACCTTGTAGACAGTATGAAGGTAGAGGTCATCTCAAATGACACACGACTTCAAGAAATATTAAATATCACTCCCATTAGCTATGAGGAAGCTATTGATTTGGCTTTCGCCAAAATAGAACAAAATCAAGTAGCCAGCTCTTGGAAAGATAGCCTTGTAAGTGGAAGAATTAAGACCAATCTTGATGATTATATACAAGTACCCAGTTTTGGATGTCTTAAAGACAAGCAAACCATAAAACTCAAAAACAGAGACCTTGCTCTTAAAAATATCTGGGCAATAGGCGGCGATAGAGGATGGTACTATGGTGACTGGATGTGGAAGATAAGAGGCTATATAGACAAGCTGGTGGGAGGTGTAGGCCTGCGTCGCGGAAGAACACATCCTGACAAAATTTTTACTGGCGATGTACTAGACTTCTGGAGGGTGTTACTTGCAAATCAAGATGAGCCTAGATTATTACTCTTTGCAGAAATGCGTGTTCCTGGAGAGGCCTGGCTTGAGTTTACAATAGATGATAATGATGTACTGCACCAGACGGCAACCTTTAGACCAAGAGGTATTTTTGGCAGACTATACTGGTATAGTATGCTACCCTTTCACTACTTTATTTTTGGTGGGATGATAAGAAACATTGCTACAAAGCGATTTGAGCAATAAAAAAAGGCGAACCAGAACGTGTATTATCTGAGAGATAAATTCGGTCGCTTTTTAAATCCTACTAAAAAAAATTACCCGTACTGTTTTACCAGTTAATTTTAAAAGTGAAAACTACAAACACTTATAAAATTGCTTCTCTCAATACATTATTCTAGAACGCCTATATGTGATAAATATAATGCGTTATTCTCTAATTTCCTACACTTTAGATACCGATTCGTGTGAATTTAATACACTTTTACACAAAATCGTTTAAATAAGATCTATAAGTGATTTATTTTCTAATACTTTTAATGTCTGGTCTCTTACTTCTATCATAAGTATATGAAGACTACACTCCTCTTCTTTAGGACAATCATCACAATGCTCATAAAAGTTAAGACTCACACAAGGCAATAACGCAATAGGCCCCTCTAGCGTGCGTATCACAGATGATATCTTTATATCTTCTGGCTTTTTAATAAGGTAGTATCCACCACCTTTGCCTTTTTTACTACCTAGGTAGCCCGCTTTACGCATAGAAAGTAAAATACTCTCCAGAAACTTTTTTGAGATATTTTCAGAATCTGCGATTTCTTGTATAAGCACTGTTGTATTCTCTGGCTTTTTTGCTAGAAAAGTGAGTGCCTTTAATCCGTATTTTGTTTTTCGCGAAAGCATAATACGAATATACTTTATTCTTCCTTAGGAAGAAACACCTCTGCCATCATACATCTTGCACTACCTCCTCCACAAGTTTCTATCGTACTTAAGTCGCTACTTAAAATCTCACAGTGTTTTTCTATCTTATTAACTTGATCTTTAGTAAGGCTCTGGTGTGCATCTGCACTCATCACTAGGTACTTCTTATCATCTGCTCCCAGTACCTGTAACATATTACCTGCAAAGTGATGCATTTGCTCTTCTGTGATAGATATCACTTGCTTACCCGTTTCTTTTAAGTGTTTAAGCACATTTTTACGCTCCTTTTTATCATCTATAGTATCAAGACAGATTACACAAAACCCCTCTGCAAGACACATCATCACGTTAGTGTGATAAATAGGTAATCTCTTACCATCTACCGTTTGGTTTGCAGTAAACACGACTGGTGTGTACTCAAAATCTTCACAAAACTCTATAAACAAACTCTCGTCTGCTCTTGCAGATAAGGCACAGTAAGCACGCTCGTTCTGGCGGTCCATAAGAATACTACCTGTACCTTCCAGAAAAACATCTTCATCTTCTGCCTCTGTATAGTCTACAATATTGTTAATCGTAAATCCTTCACTTTCTAGCCTTGCAAGAACTTCTTCTCTGCGTTCTCTTCTTCTATTTTCGGCAAACATAGGATACAGTGCTACATTACCACTTTCGTGAAAAGATACCCAGTTATTTGGAAAGACAGAATCTGGAGTGTTCCCTTTTATATCATCATTTTCAACAATAACGTTTACACCCACGGCGCGCAGCTTTGCAACAAAGTCATCAAACTCTTGTTGTGCTTTTGTATTGATCTCATCATTTTTAAGACTTATATCTTCTTGAAAATAATTATTAACCGCCGTCTCCTCGTTCATTCTAAACTGAACAGGACGTATCATTAAAATTGTGTTTGTAATTTGTCGTGATGCCATAGCTTACCTCGTGTATGATATTTCTATAAGTAGTGGTGAATATAAAAACTATATCGATTGCGAATTTAGTCGAGAATTTGAGGAATACCTATCTCTTTTTGACTTTTTTATTACCAAAAAATCACCCTAAAAATAACTGGGTCTATGTGTCTTAAAGTTTAGTAATAAGATCATCTATAATCATATCGCCGTGCTCACGTGTATTCTCTATAAAGAGTTTACTTGTGCGCATTCCTGCAGCAATTACCCCAGCAACATATACACGTTCTAGTGGCGTTTCTAGCGTCTCTTCATTATGAATAGGTGTGCGTGTCTCGTCATCTGTAACAGGCAGGCCTAACTTTTCAAACAAGGTATAATCTGGCTGGTAGCCTATCATTGCGAGTACGAAGTCATTTTCTAAGACGACCTTCCCATCTGGAGTATTTAAAACTACGGTAGACGGTGTTATTTCTTTTACTGTGGTATTAAAGTAAGCCTTTATGGAACCTTCTTTAATTCGGTTTTCAATATTAGGCTTGATCCAGTATTTGGTTTTTTCATACAGGCCTTCCCCACGTATTGCCATTGTCACCTCTGCATTTTTGTAGTAGGTTTCTAGCGCAACATCACAGGCAGAGTTTGCAGCTCCCACCACAAGTATTTTTTGATCTACATACGGGTGCGGACTGTCATAAAAGTGTTTTACCTTAGGTAGGTCTTCTCCGGGTACGCCTAGTGTGCGAGCGACATCATAAAAACCGGTGGATACTATAACCGCTTTCGCGAAAGCGTTACCCTTATCTGTCTCAATCTCATATCCGCCATCTTTAGGCGTCATTTTCTGTACCTGAGTATAGAGTTTTAATCTTAGTTTCCAGGTGTCTTGCACTCTTCTATAATACTCAAGCGCCTCCTTACGAGTAGGCTTATCTGTATGTGATACAAAAGGAACGCGACCTATTTCTAGCAACTTTGAGGTACTAAAAAAAGTCATATTTTCTGGATACCTGTAGATGGTATTTACAAGCACTCCCTTTTCTACAATAAGATAATTAAGTCCTTTTTTATGAGCTGCAATACCACAAGCAAGACCTATAGGTCCTGCGCCTATTATAATGAGATCGTATGGTGCTTGTGCAAACATTATCTATTTCTCCAGAAAAATGGGGTTAATAAAATAAGTACGGTAAAAAGTTCTAGACGCCCTATGAGCATTAAGAATGCCATCCACCACTTTGCTCCTATAGGTAACCACCCATAACTATCTACGGGACTTAACCCTCCAAAGGCTGGACCTACATTACCTAGTGCAGATGCAGATCCTCCTAGGGCTGTTCTAAAATCAAGTCCCATCGAGGCAAGTACACTTGCGCCTATAATCCAAGAGAGCATATATAATATAAAGAATGCAAGGATGTTAAATATAATAGAACGATCTACAGATTTTGAATTGTAGCGCACAGGTAGTATAGCGTTAGGGTGCAGTGTTCTTTTAAACTCAACTATAGCATTACGTATGGTAAGCAGGTGGCGCACAACTTTAATACCTCCAGATGTTGACCCTGCAGATCCACCTAAGAACATAAGTCCGAAGAAAATAACGGTGAGAAAGGGTGTCCACATTGTGTAGTCTGCCGTGACAAATCCTGTTGTTGTGATAACTGCTAGCACTTGAAACAACCCGTGACGAAAAGCAGCTTCTGCCTTACCCCACACCATAGGGTGCTCTATTGTAGACAGACTAAGGTCTGCATTAAAATACATTACTAATGACACTAAAATCCCAAAGCCAAAGACAAAAGCCATATAAAGTCTAAACTCCTCATCCTTTAAAATCTTCTGGATTTTACCCTTAAATGCAAAATAGCTTAATACGAAGTTTGTACCCGCTAGAAGCATAAAGAACGTTATGATGTACTGTATAACTGGCTTATCATTCCAGTAAGCTACACTTGCATTTTTTGTAGAAAATCCTCCAGTTGAGAGTGTACTCAATGCGTGGTTTACCGCATCAAAAAATGACATACCAGCCAGCTTAAGCAAGATGGTTTCAATCACTGTAAAGCTTACGTAAATTAGCCAGAGACGTTTTGCCGTATCAGTAATTCTAGGGTGTAACTTATCTGCACTAGGTCCTGGAGCTTCGGCCGCAAAGAGCTGCATCCCTCCTATACCTAGCAGTGGCAGTATGGCAATAGCAAGTACGATAATACCCATACCCCCTATCCAGTGCGTGGTAGAGCGCCAGAAGAGAATACTCTTAGGCAACGCTTCTATATCTGTAAGTATGGTGGCGCCTGTTGTAGTATAACCACTTATAGTCTCAAAAAAGGCGTTTGCCACGCCCGGTATAGCTCCTGTAAAAAGGTAAGGCAACATACCACTAAGTGACATAAATAGCCACCCAAAGGTGACAATAATATATCCTTCTCGTTTTTTTACAATTTTCTCGTGCCCACGTGTCATAAACATAAGCAACGTACCGGCAAATGCAGTAAGCAATGCTGCTGCAGAGACTTCTAGACCTACGCCATCTTTTGCAAGAAAACTTACAAGTGCTGCAATGAGCATAAAGCCGCCATTAAAAAGCAGCAATAATCCCATTAAGTGAAATATAATCTTGTAATTAAGTTTTGGCATTGGGGCTAGATAAACATTTCTTCTACCTTTTTAATAGATCTAGGTAAACAGCATACTACTACACGGTCACCCTTTTCTATTCTAAAAGCACCTAAGGCTATAAGACCTTGATTATTTCTTACTACTCCTGCTATAGTCGCACTTCTAGGGAAGTCTATGTCTCGTATACGTTTCCCCTGTACCTCAGAAGAGTCTTTTACAATAAACTCTAGTAGCTCTGCATTCATATTATTGAGCTTAGTCATTGCTACTACCTCTCCTTTACGGATGTATCTAAAGATATTATTTGCAGCTAGTAGCTTTTTATTGATAAGGGTATCAATACCTATACTCTGTGAGAGCTGGAAGTAATCCATATTCTCAACCAGGGCTATAGTTTTTTGTACTCCTTTTGACTTAGCAACCAGACACGACATAATATTAGTCTCACTATCTCCTGTTACAGAGATAAAGGCATCCATATCGTGTATATTTTCTTCATCTAGTAGTTCTACATTACGACCGTCACCATTTATAACAAGTGCCTTGGGTAGTAAATCTGCTAGATCAATTGCTTTCTCACGGTTCTTCTCTACTAGTTTTACATTAAATCTATTACTACATAAATCTTTTGCAGTTTTTGACCCGATGTTACTACCGCCCAGTATCATAACATTCTTGATGTTTTGACGTATTTTACCAGTAAGCTTGTAAATCTCTTCTACACCGCCCTGCACCGTCACAAAATAAATATGATCACCTTCCTTAAAAACAGTATCACCTCTAGGGATCAATGTATACTGTGTTCCTTCTCGCTGTATCGCGATAGGCATAAAGTGTAACTCTGGAAAGATCTTTGCTGCCTCTTTTACACTTTTACCTACAAAAGATGCGGTACGTGATAAGGTAGTCCCTACCATAGTAAGTGCTCCATTATCAAACTCATAACTGTCTGAAAAACCACTCTGGTTAAGTAGTAACTCAATCTCACTTGCCGCTAGACTCTCTGGAGAGATTAACTCATCAATCCCAAATTTCTGAAAGCCTGCCAGCTCCTTGTGCTCAATAAACTCTGTGTTAGATATACGAGCAATCGTGCGCTGTGCACCCAGCTGTTTTGCCAGTACACAAACCGTGATATTTGTAGTCTCGCTTGCTGTAACTGCGATGAGAAGATCTACTCCCTCAACTCGTGAGTCTTGTAGTATCGCAATAGAGGTTGCGTCCCCTTTTATAGTTCTGATATCTAGATGCGTGTCTGCATATGACAGACTCTCTCTATTAGTATCAATAAGGGTAATATCTTGAGATTCGTAAGAGAGTAATTTTGCTAAGTGAAACCCTACTTCTCCTGCTCCTGCAATGATTATTTTCATAAATGGATGTGCTCAAAAATGCGTACAAAGATACTACATAGGTGATGGATTAAAAAAATTGCAAGGGTTTATTGCCAGTTTGGAGGGCTTTGTAAGTGCGCTTTCGCGAAAAAAACGAACGGTATTCAAAATAACTAAGCATCTAGAGTTGAAACCCAGAGCAAGACAAATAAGCTTTCGTCTAGAAGATAAAGGGGTTATGGATTATAATTTTTCGCGAAAGCGTTATCTTTGTAAAAAAATTGAAATGGCCAAAAAGGTAACCCCATATAAGTCTTCAGACCAGTCTAAAAAAGAGCAAGTAGAGCAAATGTTTGATAACATTTCTGGCGAGTATGACGGTCTTAACCGTGTGATCTCTTTTGGGATAGACGTAAAGTGGCGCAAGAAGGTGGTACAACTTGTGGCAGATACTAACCCAGATTCTATCCTTGACATTGCAACAGGTACAGGAGACCTCATTATTAATATGGCAAGTACAAATGCTAGCAAGCTAGTAGGTCTTGACATCTCTGAAGGAATGCTATCTGTAGGCCGAAAGAAAATTGCTGCCAAAGAACTTGATGACCGCATCGAGATGATGCAGGCAGATAGCGAGAATATGCCCTTTGAAGACCATACTTTTGATGCTATTACTGTAGCCTTTGGGGTACGTAATTTTGAAACATTAGAAAAAGGTCTAGCAGAGATACTACGCGTACTAAAACCAGGAGGAATTTTTGTGATATTAGAAACCTCTGTCCCTACAAAAACACCTTTTAAACAAGGATACAACTTCCACTCTAAAGTGATCTTACCTACTGTGGGTAAACTCTTTTCTAAAGACAAAAATGCTTACGGCTACCTGAGTGAAAGTGCGAATGCATTTCCTTTTGGAGAGGTACTCAACAATATTTTACGTAAAATTGGGTTTAAAGACGTGCAACATAAGCCACAAACCTTTGGCGTTGCAACAATTTACACGGCTACAAAATAATTTTATGCGCACATACATTGCTGTAATAGCACTTGTTTTAAGTTTTTCTTCGGTTAATGCTCAGTGGTTATCTAGACCCAGAGTTCAGAATGATCAAAACTTTGATAAAAAACCTATTTCTTGGGGATACTACTTTGGTGTAAACTCAATGGATTACAATTTTGATTATCAAAATGAGCAAGAAGACATACAGGTTGAAAAAACTGTAGGTTTTAATGTAGGCCTCATAGGTGACTTACGACTCTCTGAGTTTGTGAGTTTACGTACTGAACCAGGACTTATCTACACACAGCGTAATCTTATGTATGCGCCAGACCCACGTTTTGATAGTGAGGCAGACTTACTAAGAGAAGTACCTTCTACCTATATATACCTACCGCTTGCGCTTAAATTTAATACGAGAAGGCTTAATAATGTGCGCCCTTATGTGCAGTTTGGCGTAGCTACTGTAACTAACTTATCTAGTAATGAGGAGAATCCAGACGACAACTTTGCTGGACAGTTCCGTACAACCTCTAGTCCTTTCTTTTATGAGATGGCTATAGGTGTAGAATTATATCTCTACTACTTTAAATTTATACCTAGTATAAAAGGTGTTTTTGCCGCGTCTGACGAGTTAGTACGTGATAATAGACCTAACAGTCCTTGGACGGGTAATATTACAAAGATGCAAACCAGAGGTGTGTTCTTAAACTTCACCTTTCAGTAAGACGGCGCTACTACCCTCTTTTAAACTCACTTAAACAAATTGCCGTTGCCGTTGCTACGTTAAGACTTTCGGTAGCTTGTGTGATGCCAAATCTAGGTATAGCAACACGCTTTGTAACAAGCTGCTCGATACCTGTAGAGATTCCGTTTGCCTCGTTACCCATTACAATCACACCCTCTTGCGGCAGTGATGCTGCATAAATATTTTCTCCATCCATAAAGGTTCCAAATACGGGACGGTCTTCATTAGACAAGTATGTATCAATATCTGTATAAATAATATCCACTCGCGTGAGCGAGCCCATTGTGGCCTGCACCACCTTAGGGTTATAACAATCTACAGTAGCCTTTGAGCACACCAGCTGCTTTATCCCAAACCAATCGCAAAGACGTATAATAGTACCCAGGTTACCAGGGTCACGTACATCATCTAGCACAACGGTAAGCCCAGACCTATCTATAGCTATTGCTTCTGGCATTTTAAATGTTGCCACTGCCTTTTGTGCGGTTTTTAAAAAGGTGAGTTTCTTAAGCTCGGCTGGAGTTGCTTCATTTACTTTAGACTGGTCTTGGGGTGATAACGCTTTCGCGAAAGCGGAAACATCTTCCGTATGTAATTCTACAAGCTCTAGTGATGATAAAAGAAGTTCATTTACAACCTTAATACCCTCTGCAACGAAAACACCTTCGCGCTGGCGGTACTTTTTTTGCCCTAAACTCGTTATTCGTTTGATTGTATTTTTGCTTACCACGATTAAGATGTACTTTTGAAAATGATGAAAACGCCCTATTGAAAACAACTTGTACAAAAATATCACTATTTCTGGTAGTGGCACTCTTTCTGTTAGGTTGTAACGCAACAAAACGAGTTCCCGCAGATGGTCACCTCCTTACAGAAAACACTATTTATGATGGTGAAGATAAAGTAAGCGAGCCACGTCTTTACAATTACCTCTATCAAAAACCTAACACTAGGCTACCCCTCATAGGTACGCCCCTACGACTATACATTTATAATCTAGCAAGGCCTAATATAGATTCTATACTAGATGCACAACGTGCTGCAAGTGCAAACAGATATACCTTCTGGGAGCGCGTACTTTCTGAAAAGCAAGTAGAAGCCGTGCGTAATTTTAAAAAGAATTTTAATAATGGTATTAAAAAGACTGGTGAAGCACCAGCCATCGTCACAGAAGCCATTACCGAAAAATCTGCACAACGCCTTACTGCTTATTATGTAAACAATGGCTATTTTAATGCTAACGTAGCTTATGATATTAAGAAAGACAGCAACCAGCGAGCATCTATAGATTATAAGGTTAAGAAGGGCAACCCCTACTTTTTAGATAGTATTACCCCTATCATTGCTTCTCCGGTAGCAGATTCTATTTATTATGTACATAAAGACAAGTCTGTTCTAAAACCAGGAGAGCGATATGCCACAGCAAATATTAATGCAGAGACACAACGCCTTACAGAGCTTTTTAGAAACAACGGACTCTACCATTTTGAGTCTGATTATATACGTCTAGTAGGTGACACCGTTAAAACAAATCACAAGGCAAATCTTGAATATATTATAGACAACCCTACAGAGACTGTAAATGACTCTACGTATGAGGTTCCTTTTAAAGTGCACAAAGTATCTAGCGTGAACATCATCACAGATTATAGTTATGAGAACCGCAATAAAACTTTTAACGACTCTCTTATAAGTGATAGCTTTAATATCTATGCTTATGATAAAATAAACTATAGACCTAAAGCACTTACAGACATTATCCCCCTTAAGCCTGGCACTATCTACCGCGATGTAGACCGCATACAGAGTTTGAGCAGGTTGAGTAGGCTTGGTACATTTAAATACCCAAGTATCTCATACATCGAAGACCCGGCAGACAGTACACGATCTGATCTCATTGCGAGCATACGACTCACCCCGCTAGAAAAATATAAACTAAGAGCAGATTTTGATGTCTCTACCTCAAATATTCAAGACTTTGGAATTGCTGGTTTTGGGTCGCTATTAATTCGTAATATCTTTAGAGGAGCAGAAACACTTGAAATCTCTGGTCGTGGAAGTGTAGGAGCATCTGATGATGCAGCAAACCCAGACGATAGTTTCTTTAATATCTCTGAGATAGGTGCAGATATGCGTCTCACCTTCCCACGTATATTTTTTCCTTTTAACACTAATAAATGGATACCTGCAGAGTGGCAACCTAACACCCGTTTTAACCTAGGTGTAGGCATACAACAAAATATAGGTCTAGATAAACAAACTGTGAGCGGTAGTCTAACATATAACTGGAGCCCCTCTTGGAAAAGATCTTTTAGCGTAGATCTTGTAAATGCACAATATGTGCGCAACCTCAATCCAGATAACTATTTTAACATCTACAGAAATAGTTATGATGATTTAAACAGCATAGCTCAAAACAATCAGGCAGATGTAAATCCAGCATACTTCACCACAGATGCTAGTGGCGAGGTAAATCTCTCTATCCCTTTTGGCGCAGAGCAGTTTATAAATGATGTAGATAATGGCGCTTCAGGCAGCATCGCCCAAGGCGATGTAGATGATATACAAGCCATAGGAGAGCGTCAAGAAAGACTTACTGAGGATAACCTCATTGTATCTCTTAACATATCACATATATATGACAATAGAGAAAACCTGTTTGATGAGACATTTAGCCGCTTTAGAACACGTATCGAGCTTGCGGGAAATGCGCTAGCGCTCGCTGGTAACATTGCAAACACAAGTAGAAATGAAGATGGTAACAAAAGCCTCTTTGGTGTAGTATACTCACAGTATGTAAAGACAGAGCTAGACTACTCTCGTCACTGGGACTTAGGTAATAATAATATCATCGCCGCAAGAGCATTTGGTGGTATTGCCATTCCTTATGGCAACTCTGGGAGTATTCCTTTTATACGTAGTTTCTTTGGCGGTGGGTCTAATGATAACAGAGCCTGGAGAGCCTATGACCTGGGCCCAGGAAGCAGCGGTAGCCCCAATGAGTTTAATGAAGCAAATATGAAACTTGCTTTTAACTTGGAGTATCGTTTTGACCTCATAGGCCCTATAGAAGGTGCGCTCTTTACAGACGCTGGTAATATCTGGAACGTGTTTGATAATGTAGAAGATGAGGCCTCAAGATTTACTGGGTTTGAGAGTTTACAAGAGCTAGCATTAGGTTCAGGTTTTGGATTGCGATGGGATTTTGACTTTTTTGCGCTTCGTTTTGACGTAGGTTTCAAAACCTACAACCCTGCGCTTGCAGAGGGTGACAGATGGTTTACCCAGTACAACTTTTCAAATGCAGTATATAATGTAGGAATCAACTACCCTTTTTAAGCATTATAGCTAGCATAAAAATCTTACCGTAGTTACCTCACTTTAAATACCTGATGTGGTTGTTATTATGCTTTCGCGAAAGCGTAATTCTCCTAAAACGTTATCGTAGTAACCCACCTCTCAAGGACAATAAACGAGTAATATTTACTACTTTTACTACATAAAATTTTAAACTCATACAATGTCGCATTCTATAAAACCAGGTGTTGCCACAGGGCACGAAGTACAAGCAATTTTTAACTATGCAAAAGAGAAAGGCTTTGCCCTTCCTGCTGTAAATGTTATAGGGTCTAACAGTATAAACACTGTACTAGAAACTGCAGCTTCACTTAACGCCCCTGTAATCATACAGTTTTCTAACGGTGGTGCTCAGTTTAACGCTGGTAAAGGACTAAGCAATGAAAACCAGCAGGCAGCCGTACTAGGTGCTGTAGCTGGAGCAAAGCACGTACACGAGCTTGCAAAGGCATACGGAGCAACAGTTATTTTACACACAGATCACTGTGCAAAGAAGTTACTGCCTTGGATAGACGGTTTACTAGATGCTAGTGAGGCTTACTATAAGGAACACGGTCACTCTCTCTTCAGCTCTCATATGATAGACCTAAGTGAGGAGCCAATAGAAGAAAATATAGAAATCTGTAAAGGATATCTTGAGCGTATGGCAAAAATGGATATGACGCTCGAAATAGAACTAGGTATCACTGGTGGTGAAGAAGATGGTGTAGATAATAGCGATGTAGATGACTCAAAATTATATACACAACCAGAAGAAGTTGCTTATGCTTATGAAGAACTAAGCAAGGTAAGTGATCAATTTACTATCGCAGCAGCCTTTGGAAACGTACACGGAGTTTACAAGCCAGGTAATGTAAAGCTTACACCAAAAATTCTTAAAAACTCACAAGAGCATATTTCTGAAAAATATGGAAAAGAGCACAACCATATAGATTTTGTTTTTCACGGAGGAAGTGGCTCAACTGTAGAAGAAATACGCGAGGCTATAGGATACGGTACTGTAAAGATGAATATTGATACAGATTTACAGTATGCTACCGCAGAGGGTATACGTGATTACTTTGGAGAAAATGCCGAGTATCTTAAAACACAAATAGGAAACCCTACCGGTGATGATTCTCCTAACAAAAAGTTTTATGACCCACGCGTATGGTTACGCAAGGCAGAAGGAACAATGGGAGCACGTCTCAAAAAGGCTTTTGAAGACCTTAATAATATAGATACACTCTAGTAATCAATATATTATTACTTACAAAAAGGGATTATATCAAAATTGCTTGATATAATCCCTTTTACGTATTTTTACAGCTTATTATTTTGAATTTTTGAACGCTTACGCGAAAGGTTGATAACACACATAGACGCCTTTGCTAAGAATAACTAATATACCCTTAACCAAATTCAAACACCTTATATGGCTTGGTTTAAACGTAAAGACAAAGGAATACACACAGCAACAGAGGATAAAAAGGATACTCCTAAAGGACTCTGGTATAAATCACCTACTGGTAAAATAGTAGATACAGAAGAGCTAGAAAAAAACTTTTACATCTCTCCAGAAGATGGGTACCACGTACGCATAGGGAGTAATGAGTATTTTGAAATACTCTTTGATGATAACAAATACAAAGAGCTAGATGCAAAGCTTACCTCTAAAGATCCTCTAAAATTTGAAGACAAAAAGGCGTATGCAGATCGTCTAGTTGCCGCTCAAGAAAAGACTGGGCTTAAAGATGCTGTGCGTACAGCTGTAGGTAAATCAAAAGGTGCAGATCTAGTGATAGCCTGTATGGATTTTAGCTTCATAGGTGGGTCTATGGGAAGCGTTGTAGGAGAAAAGATTGCACGTGCTGCAGACTACTCTCTCAAAAACAACATCCCTTTTATGATCATCTCAAAATCTGGTGGTGCTCGTATGATGGAAGCTGCGCTTTCTCTTATGCAACTAGCAAAAACAAGTTCTAAACTTGCCCAACTAGCAGATGCTGGTATACCATACATATCACTATGTACAGACCCTACTACTGGAGGAACAACTGCCTCTTTTGCAATGCTAGGAGACATTAATATCTCTGAGCCAGGAGCACTTATAGGCTTTGCTGGACCACGTGTGGTACGTGATACTACTGGTAAAGAATTACCAGAAGGCTTCCAGACTGCAGAGTTTGTACAAGAACACGGTTTCTTAGATTTTATAACACCTAGACAAGAACTTAAAGGTAAAATAAATCTCTACTTAGACCTTATTCTAAATAGACCAGTGAGAGCTTAACTCTCTTAACAAATAAAACAAAAGCGGCTCTGTGAGCCGCTTTTTATGTTTGTACGCTTTACAAAACACGGAGTTTTTACAAGCATTACTTCTTTCTATCTATCACATAATTTACCATAAGCTCTAGCGAGTCGCGGTATGTAGATTGAGGATAGGTCATAAGTATATCGAGCGCCTCTTGCTGTAACGCCTTCATTTTTGATATCGCATAATCGAGGCCGCCATTATCTTTTACAAAGGCAATCACTTCTTTTACACGCTTCTTATCTGTATTCTTATTTTTTATACTGTTGATAAGCCAGTCCTTCTCTTTTTTTGAAACTGTATTAAGTACATATATAAGCGGTAAGGTCATTTTTTGTTCCTTAATATCAATACCTGTAGGCTTACCTATTTTTGCAGTACCATAATCAAAGAGGTCATCTTTTATTTGAAAAGCCATCCCTATGAGCTCTCCAAATTTATGCATACGCTTTACTTCCTTACCTTTTGCGTGAACGGCTTGAGCACCCATTGCACAGCAGGCCGCAATAAGTGTTGCAGTTTTTTGTCTAATAATCTCGTAGTACAACTCTTCGGTGATATCTAGTTTTCTTGCTTTTTCGATCTGGAGTAGTTCTCCTTCAGAAATTTCGCGTACAGCGACAGAGATAATTTGTAATAAATCTGTATCACCATTATCTATAGAAAGGAGTAATCCTTTTGAAAACAAGAAATCACCCACTAATACGGCAATCTTATTTTTCCATAAAGCATTAAGTGAAAAGAAGCCGCGACGCATATTACTATCGTCTACCACATCATCGTGCACGAGGCTTGCCGTATGTATTAATTCTATAACAGAGGCGCCTCGATATGTACGATCATTTACCTCACCGTTATTCATCATTTTTGCAGTAAGAAAAACAAACATAGGCCGCATTTGCTTACCCTTACGATTTACGATATAGTGTGTGATACGATTAAGAAGCGCGACTTTAGAGCGCATAGAAAGGGCAAACTTTTCTTCAAAAAGCTCCATTTCATAGGCTATGGGTTCTTTAATTTGAGCTACTACTTTCATTATAGTAAAGATACCACTTACAAATAGGATTGTATTTATAAACTTATTG
>ENA-ORXC01000994-ORXC01000994.1-marine-metagenome-genome-assembly--contig:-NODE-994-length-17872-cov-7.546165_pt1 | contig 17872 bp, 22 predicted proteins | sample MGYA00237865_ERZ511478 | MGnify/ENA metagenome assembly ERZ511478 | reverse complement strand
GAGGCGGCGCACGCAGCGGCGGCGACGGTGGCGTCGGCGGCGGGGGGGGGGGGGGGGGCTGCGGATCGCAGCGGCGACGTCGTCGACGCCGGCGTCCGGTCGTCATCTGCGTTCTGATCGTCACAAATTTGATCATGTGATTTCGACCAACCCAGATCGGGCCTGTGATCCGGACCGTCGGGCCATCGTTCAGGGATCAAGATAAAGTCAAAACATGCTGCGATTCCCGATGATTTCACAATGGACTTGCCATCGTTCCGAAATGGCACGGAGGACGAGATCTACTGGTCTCTGTCCACCTCGCACAGCGCTGTCAGCTGAAGTGGGCGACGGGCTGGGCTCCGCCCTTTGATCATCGACACGGGACGTGTGACACATGGCACGCGCCCCACTGGTGGAACAGCCAAATTGGCCGATGGGCCTGGCCCCTCGAGGTGGGGGGCCAGAGAAGGCCCGCGAGAGGTCATTAATGTGTTTTACCGTCTCGAAAGTCCATGGAGCTTGCATGTGATGAGCCCATTTCGACAACGGCGACGAGTTCCAACGGAACAATCCCACTGAGTCGCGACCTGCCGCCCGGCTGCGTGTGAGCCTGTCACAAGTAAGGCATCTAGTGAAGGGCCCTTCCTCAAGAGAGGCATTCTGGCGCCCTCTCATTGGTCCACTAGATCAAAGAGAATGTGGGCAGTGCCTCGTAGAATCTCGTGCCAATGAGAGCGCAGGGCCGGAGGATCTATTGAAGGAACAAATTGCTGCTCTGCGCGATAGTGCCCATTAACTGTGAACGTGGGCGACAATCTGGAGCCACTCGTGCAATGGACATGCCAAGAGCTTCGAAATCAGGTGCAGCCTCAGCTGTCTCTGTAATCATGTTTCAGAAATCCGGGTCCCTCTTGAGCAGGTCCCTTCTAGGCCGGCCGGGCCTCTGCTGTAATCGTGGATTGGTCCTGTTCGAGGGACTTTAACAGCGTCGGTCTAAACAAGACAGCATTGGAGAGCAAAAGAGGCACATGTGAGATGTCGATGGAACTATTGGTCCCGCTGGCGTGCTAGGTTTTTTTGTGAAGCGACTGTATAGTAGGATAGGGCCATATCTATACTGCTAAACCGTCCCGGAAACAGTTCCAACTGTGGCGCTCCGACTTCACTGGGGATCATCGGGAAAGTGGGGCGCATGCTATTGCGGATCCCCGAATTTTGTCCTGGTGGACCGAGCCTGACTTGCGGACCGACTCTCTCCACCAATCAGATGCGCCTCTGGGACTGACTCGGAGCTTCTGATTGCTTACATGTGCCCATACGGCCTGGAAATCGACATCAGCTCTTCTTCTTTTCGGCACTTCTGCCAAGGAAACAGTAGAGAATCTCAAGATCTCGCCTGGGCAATTTGCTCCGTCTAAAGAACAGCGGATCAAGCTGCAACAAACACTGATTTCTGCTGGATGCAAGGTCCTGGAACCAAATGCGGGCTTCCTATTGGCTTCGATGCCTTCTTTCTGTGGTATTTGACAAATAGAATGCTCTTGTTCACAGTCAGTATTTGTCTCTGTCCCCCAGGACAAAATTCGAGGACTAGCAATATGTTTCTGTACTCGGCGCCGGGACGCACAACTTGAAAATTGGCTCCTAAGGCCTCCAGAACAGAGTGAAAACGTGTATTCGACCCCCCTTCACAATGTGAAAGTTCCAATGCAGTATAGAAACGATATTCGCGCTTTAGGGGTCGGGGCACCTTTGCGCATCCCCGCACTCTCGCAGTGTAGACAAGAACTGCGTCCTAGACGGGAAGCATAGACCTCATGGGCCAACAGAACGTCACGCAGTGCACCGAGAAGCATTCTCCCGGCCGCAAATCTGCCGTTAACGGCACGGTGCCCTGATCCATCGCGTCGGGCCTTAAGTCTTTCGGTGATGTTGTAAACAGGGTGCCGGAGGCAAGGGGCGACCGTGCCTGACCGTCAACAGGCCTGACTGAGTCAAATATTGACCGCTGCCCCGGCCTGCTTGACAGCACTGAGCCTGGGCAGGATCCAGCCAGGTGCGTAGTCTTAGAGCCCTTGGGCAACCAGACCGCGGCACAATAATTGACGTGTGACCCCCTGAGCTGTGCCGTTCACGTACCCAACGCTGGTGGCTTCTGGCAGTTCAGGGACATCCGTTCTGGAATGATGTGTGACAGCGTATCTGGAGAATGCTACGTGCTGAGCGCTGGTGGCTTCTGTTTGTCCAGGACGCCCGACCTAGATTGATAGGTGACAACCCGTCCTGACCGGCCCTGACACGCTCCGAAACGACGTTGACACAGCCAATTTCCTTGTGTGCGCGTCACTTGTAGCCTGCTTCAGCAGGGGCTACAAGCGCACAAATCTGGCCCGGTTTGCCTGGTACACCCCACCGGGGACAGCACGGGGGACTTGCAGCCCATGTGATGGACCCCCCCCCGGCGGATGACGTGCGTTCGGCCCCTCCGCTTGGCCTCAGATCCAGTTTACGTCCGAATTGATGTCAGTATTGCTGATCCCCCAATTTTGTCCTCATCGGCCAAGACTGGGACTGCTTTGTAAAACAGGCCAACCATTGATCTAGAACAGCAGCAAACAGCTGCTGAGTGCGAATCTACTACGCGCCATTGGCTCTCCAACCGCCAGGTCCGTGCAGAATCGAGATTCTCCGTTTTCTGGAGATATTCTTCCTTTATCAGTCGTCTCATGGGGTAAAGTAGCCCAGAGCAGTTCGTTATCGAGATTTTCTTCGAGATTCTCAGATAATCACAGAAAAACGAGTGCGCCGATTGTGCGTTTGCGGGCCGTACGGGCACATTCTGTAAAGATGGGACACGACATGCACTGCTGTCGATCCTCTTGGCCAATAAGGAACGTCCCTGCATCGCTGTTGCACTCCCGTTCTCTGCCGATGAGGAAAAGATTGGGGGATCAGCAATTCGGATATTGGGCGCTGAGTACACGAAAATGTCTCTAGTACGAGTCTTAGTACACGTCTAGTATGTGCCGCACTTTCCCGAAGATCATCCCTGATAACTGCGCACACACAAAGGGGATGCCATAGACAAGTATTGTATTGGATCATAGTGGAAAGAGTGACGACCCCGAGTGGATCGCCAATCTGTCTGCCGAAGTCAAAGTCAAAGGGAGGTTGACCATTGCACCCCGTGTGAGACGTGGCAGGCACGAGGTGCCGCCTGGAGCCAGCGGCTGGGAAAGTGGGTGCGCCGCGCGAGGGAGGTTGACCGTTGGCAGTGCTGAGCAGTCCCACTGTCGGCGGCGGCCTCCCTCATAACTGCAGGCCCGGCGCGGCGCTCCCTCTAGAGGTCGCCGGATCCCAGCGAGACCGAACTCCTACTCGGGCCCGCTCCCCTAACAACTCGCTCCGTTACGCAAAAAGTATGCAAATATAACTGTGCACACACAAAGGGGATGCCAATAGATGGAGAACGGCCGCTCCGACCAAGGCGCGGCAGCAGATATGGGCCGTAGCGGCCGCACGGCCTCCAAGCCTCTGCCGACGGAGGAGCCAGGAGGTTATTGTAGAGCAGCAGCATCTCCGAAAGCGCGTGCTTCACCGGTTGCGCCAACGCGCTCCCGTGCATTCACATCACTGCCGCCACGAACTTCGTGTCCAATTCCACCGATTGCACTAGCTGCACCATCACAACGAGCGCTTGCGTCATCAACTGCACCACCAGATCCCCGTGCTTCCACTTCACCGCCGCCACCATTGTGTCATTGATCTTGAGAAAGCGCACGAGCTGTACTATCACCGCGCGAGCGTGCATTCACGGTATCGATACCGAGTCCCCGTGCAACAACTGCAACGCCGCCACGATTGTCGTGTCCATCTCGAGCGACCGCAGGATCAGCACCATCACCTCGAGCGCGTGCAATATTGGCTGCACCACCAAGTCCCCGTGCCTCCACGTCACCACCGTCCATCTGTTTCTATCATTCCCACGTCTCGCACGGCTTCTAACACGCACACATCATCGTTGTGCTCGTGCCTTTCTGTCGCCGTTTTGCACGTTTTTCTGAGCCAGGATGACCTCAGTGTTCTGTTTTCGCGATACGGACAGGCCATGCTGAGGAAGATTTCCAATGGAACTGTGAGCCCCGGAACGAGTAAAAGCACCGCCGACTCTCCCGAACACAATTTCCTCTCATTTCTGGCCCCCTCTGGAAACGTCGAAGGCCCCAATAGAGACTGTACTCTCCCTTTCCGAGCAGTGATGACCACAGCGGTTGAGAAGTATGAAAAACAGATTGACTACGCCACCAGAGGCTGTTCAGACAATCGACGTGCTGCGAAAGTGGCTTCGAAGAGGGGTCTTCGTACACGCTGCATCCGGCGACGCACCTCGGCTCGACTGCTCGCGTATCGCACCCTGAGAGTTTACATGGATGATGACGTACAGGAGGCGTCCATGGAACGCGTGATGCTTTCTGTAAACGTCTCGAGTGCCTATGCCGCCGGCGCGCAAGATGAGAGTCCAGGCGTTGGTTATCGACCGAGACTGAAGGACGGCCACAACGAGTTGATCCGCGTGCTTGAAATGAACGGAGCGGCGGCGGCTATCATTGCTGTGCTCCTGTCTCTGGACGCCGGCAAAGTTGGACCTCTGTGCGAGCAGCCGGAGCCGCCGTCCTGAAAAGCTACGTTGATACGGCAGAGTACCCCAAAGTTTTGCAACCAGAGAGCCACGAGGCTCGCAAGGGCGCTGTGCGGTGCTTGCGGGATGAGTTGAAGGACAGAGGGGCGCGTGGTGATGAGCACCCGATCGGGCCTCCCCGGAGGGGTCTGACACAGCCGACGGAGACACGCGTCTTCCCGAATCCGGGCCCTCTGGAGGGACCGGGAAGCTTGTGGAAGCTTCCGCAATCCGAGAGTAAGCCCGACCGAGATCAGATCTCGACCAGGGATAAAATCCCACCGGAATTCTATCCGGAAAAATTGAGAACTCTTGGGATAAGTCCTGAAGTAATGATCTTGGGTACATCTTGAGATCTGGAAATTATTGGCGACTGTTCTCCTTCCGCCATGAGACGGGCGGGGGTCTTCTTCCAGTGGAAGGGTAGTCGAGGATGCTGGGCAGGGGCCACTGGGGGCCCGTGCCTGAGACCGTGGCCCGTTGGGCACCGGTCCCCCCGTGGTGGCGTCCGAGGGCCGGGATTGTGCACGTCCTGATTCTTATTTCTGATGGTATAGGAGTGTATGCTTTGAGGTCATCCTGCGTCTTCGAATAATAATTCAGCGATGCGTTTGAGTTACTTCTGTCGTTCTGGTGCGCTCCGCGCCCTGTGATCCAGGCGTTTGTGTTGTTTTTGCTTTGCTCTGCTCCGCATCCTGTGCTGGGCTTTCCGACGGGGCTGAAACCCATCGACTTTGAGGGCAGGACCCACTACAAAAGGCTGTCCTGCTGACATACGAGGGGGCCGATCTCCAGAAATCTAGGAAGCGATCGGATGTACAAAACAAAATGACTGTCGACAGGATCATTCCGAGGGCCGTCCTGCTGACATCCCCGGCGACCGATCTGTGGATGAAGTAGGAAACGGTAGGATGTCCAAAAGAAATAACTGTCGACGGGACCGTTCTGAATGCTCTGTTGCTGACATCCCCGGCGGCCGATCCCCGGATAAAGTAGGAAGCGATCGGATGCATATGTCAAAATTCTTTCGACGGGATCACTCCGAATGCTGTCCTGCGGACACGCCCGGCTCCCGATCTCCAGATGAAGTAGGAAGCGATCCGATGTAAGGAAAAAAATTGTGCCAACGCGATCGTTCTGAGTGCTTTTTTGGTGCTTTATCTGCAGAACTTACTGACAACCATTCCTGTGTTTTTTCTGCTATATCGAGCACCGCCCTAGTTGTGAACTAATTCTGGGTATGCGCATGTCACTGGACGACACTTATATCTCTCATCGAGGCTCTTGCCTGGCTCTGAAGACAGTCTGAAATCGGTTCGCGTACTCATTTTACAGGTATTGCTGATCCCCGAATTTTGTCCTGGGGGACAGAGACAGAGACTGACTGTGAATAAGAGAATTCTATTGGTCTAAAACGACAGCAAGAGGGCATCGAAGCCAATAGAAAGCCCGCAGTTGGTTCCAGGACCTTGCATCCAGCAGAACTCACTGTTTGTTGCCGCTTGATCCGCTTTTCTTGGCACGGAGCAAGCTGCCCAGGCGAGATCTTGAGATTTTCTACTGTTTCCTTGCCAGAAGTGCGGAGAAGAAGAGAAGCTGATGTCGATTTCCAGGCCGTATGGGCACATGTAAGCAATCCGAAGCTACAAGTCAGTCCCAGGGGCGCATCTGATTGGTGGAGACAGTTGGTCCGCAAGTCAGTCTCGGTCCACCAGGACAAAATTCGGGGATCAGCAATACAGGATGCAGAACGGGTCTTGTTCAAACGCTAAACCAGTCGGTTAAACGCGCGAACGGATCTGTTTGTTGTTTGGTTCAGTGACCATGCCACGAGATACGCCGCGGAGCAGTCCTGCAAACATTCTGGAAAACAGTTCCTGGTCTGATCTCAGGACCATCCGCCATCTAAGACGAGTTTGATTGTGGGATGGGACCAGCAAAGCTCCAAAGACGATCTGCAGGACGACTCGAGCGGATTGGGAAGAAATCTATGATATTGTTCGACAGATTTTCAGGAACTCTCCTCAGAATTTTTCGCAGAGTTGGATGCGGTCGAATCGAAATAACTCCTCCTTTTTGTAATGAAGAAAAGATCTCACTTTGTGGTGGTATGAAATTCCCGATATACAGTGGTGGAGACTCTTTGCTTTACGGTTTCCACTTGACTCAACAAATGTGAGGACTATAGTTTCGGTTACGGCCGCCGTTGTGGACTCGTTGGGGGATCACCCCCCGGATGCGAAATCCCATTGGGGCGTCGCGAGTCAGCGAGGGTTGGCGTTTCCATACTGGTCCACCCAGGTCGTCCAATCACTGCTCTTTTGAGCATGTCCAGTATTGAGCTGCAGTTGTGCAGTCTGGGCGGGCCGTCGTCTGCGCCCAAAGACCGGATATTTTGCGCCCCACTCTTGGGTCTGTCGGTTCTTTCGACGACTCCATGGCTGACCACTGGCTTGGGCGCGCCCGTTGGCCTGTGCCGGTCCGCCCCTCGCCACACAACTCTTGGGGCTGTGTCTCGGACAGGCGGAGGGGGGCTGTTGTGGAGGTTGCCCTCACGCTCCCCACGACCCCGGCAGACCTGTCTGAGGCGTCTGTCGTCGAGCGCGTGATCACGCTGCGGCGCTCGCTCCACACCTCGCGGCGCCGACACCACACGCTTTGCAAAGCCTCAAATTTGAGGCGGCACAGTTGGGCAGGTGCGCTGTGTGCGCGTCCCGCAATCGCTTGCGAGGGATTATTTTTTTTTCATCTCTTTCGCTGCCGCCGTGGCGCACACGGCTTCGTGCCATTCTTCGTGCCCACACACGTGCACCACCCCCGCCACAGACGCTTCCGGCGCCTGCCTCTGGTGGCACGTTTCGTAGGAAGCTTCCAACCTCGTGCCGCGTGGTAGGGTTGCTTCGGGGGGCCCGTGCGCGGCACTCCTACGGGCCCAGTACATTCTGGGACAGCGGCGGCTACCGACGCACGCAGAAGCCACGTCTGGGTGCTGCGTTGTGCCCTGCCCGCTGCTCTGCCGCCACCACGCTGCACACCGTCCTGGCGGAGCGACTGTGCGAGCCGTGCCCTGATCTCCGAGCGAAGCGCACCTGCCCATCCAACTGCCGCTCTACCGCTGCGGTTTCATTTGCGCTATTCCCCTAGTGCTTGTGCCGTCACCCCCCCCCCCCCCTCCCCCCCCCCCCTTACCGACCCCCGCTCCTTTCGCTGCTATCACTGGGGGTCTGGGCGTTACATTGTTGACGGCTTCGGCCAATCCCACTATCATGGTGGCTTTTGTATCCGCATGTTCCCCCGCCCCCTCGACAGCCCTGGACACCCGCACTGCACCCGACCGTCTGTCGGACCTCCGCCGGCGGGCGAGCCCGCAGCCAGTCGCGTGGAAGCGGTTGCGGTCGTCGGTCGCCGTTAGCCGGAAGCCTCTTCCCGTCCGGACGAGTCAAGCCACCAGCGGTGCGCCCGTGCGGATGGTGGGGGCGGCCACAGGAGGCGGCGTCGGGACGGCCACCGCTACGGCCACAGCGTCGTCGGCCTCCCCTGGCCGGCCGTCTGGCTTTGGCTACCGCGCGGACGTTGGTGACGCCAGCCTTATGGCCTACCTCAAGGAGATTGGCGGCGTGGCGCTGCTGCGGGACGAGGAGGTTGTTGCGACCAGCCAGCTCGTATCGCTCCTTCTCGCGTGGGAGGATGTCAAGTCCGACTTTGTGGCCACCCAACACCGTGAGCCGTCGATTGCCGAGTGGGCAGCGCGGCTGGACATGGTGCCCGAGGTTTTTGCGCGGGACCTGGCGCGGGCACGGCACGCCAAGGACCGGCTCGTGTCGGCCAACCTCCGGCTGGTCGTGTCGATTGCGAAGCGGTACCGGAACCGGGGATGCTCCCTGTCCGACCTGATCCAAGAAGGCTCTCTCGGTCTCATCCGTGGCGCGGAGAAGTACGACCACACCAAGGGCTACCGCTTTGCCACGTACGCGTCGTGGTGGATCCGGCAGGCCATCCAGCGCGCACTCGCGGACACGACTCGAACCATCCGCTTGCCTGTGCACGTTAACACGGTGGCGACCAAGGCATCGCGTACGCGACAATTGCTAAGCCAGGAGCTCGGGCGGGAGCCGTCGGAGGAGGAGCTAGCTGAACGCCTCGGTGTCACGCCGGCCCGCCTCGATTTTATTCTCTCCAAGGCCGTCGAGACGTCGTCGGTGTCCCTCGAGACGCCCATGTTTGGCGGCAATAGCAACGGGGCTGCCAGCCACACGACGCTCGGGGATCTGTTGGAAAACAAGGGCGTCTCCCCGGAAGAGGCGGTCACGGCGGAGCTGCTACGCGACGACCTCGACAACATGTTGTTGATGCTGTCACCCCGGGAGCGCGACGTGATGCGGCTCAGGTACGGGTTTGACGATGGAAAGCCAAAGGGTATGGAGGAGATTGCGCGCATGTACCAGGTACCTACGTCGAGGATACGGCAGATGGAGACGCGGGCTATTCGCCGTCTGAAGCAGAACTTTTGCCACGTTCTTCGTGACTACATCGATGAATGATGGGTGGAAGGTTGCGCGGCGCTCATCTAGCTTCGCCTTTCTCTTTGCTCGTGCCTCTACCAGCACAGTTTTTCTCCTCTTTTTGTCATGTGTTTCTCATTTTATTTTTGTTCGTTCCCCTTCGGTGGTGCGTGCGCGCACGTGCACCGCCCGTGTGGTGCTTAGCCACTTGGTTTTGATGAGGGGGAGCTTCCGCAGTGGGTGTATTCTCATCCTAGGTTTTTGATTGCCACAGGTGGGGGTGGGCGCGGCTTCCCCTGCGGCCCGCCGGTGTCGACGCCACTAAATACATCGGCGCCTGGAGTTCAGGCGCTGCGTACGTGTTTCATTTTCTAGTAGTCTGCCCTTGAGTGACGTTTGTAGCCGGGGACAGCTAGCTGTCGACACTGATCCAGCGCATGCTATGGTGAGATTGTCTTTTTCGTCGTTTAACTGCAACGACGATGGCGCTGTGAAGCCGTCTGCTGAGAGACAGTGTCGGCTCTGCAGGCCGCTGCCGCTTTCGATTGGGGAGGACCGGCGCTGCCCGTATTGTAGCGGGGAGAATGGGGGCCGCCCCGTCGCTGCAACGGTTCTTGATGGTCCCTTTCATGGATATGATACCCCACATATGCTGTTGGTCATCAATTCCCCGGACACCAACAGGTGGCTTTCCAGGTACAGCAGAGTACCACTGAGCACTGAGACCGCAACCAAGCGCGCACCACAAGATACTATTTGTGCAAGACTGTTTCGTAAGCATACGACTCGCACTTTCTCCAGAATGATACTAACGTTCTGCAGCAGGCCTACCACGCGCCGCCTGTGAAAGTCCAGCAGGACGCGGTGCGCATCTACTATCGGCATTTCGTCAGGCACACAGTCATCGAACACGAAACAGAATGAACAAAAGAGTAAGGAGGCCGAAGCCAAAGCAAAAGCTCACTCGGGAAAAAACTTTAGGCAGAGAAAAGCAAAGAAACACACCCAAGGAGCTGAGAATGAAAAGGAAACACTCGGTGCTGGCTCCCCTCACTCTTTACACAAAAGAACACGTATGCGCAACATCACAGCGCACAGGCACACAGGAAGCATGGGTCAGGAGCCACAAACGGTGCAAGCTCACTCAGCCCCCGCCCCCGACGGACAAGAAGTGGTGGTCTGGAGGACAGCGGCAGATGAGTAGCACCCCTGTGACACCACCCCGCGCCCCGCCTCAAGCAGCTCCCTCTACTTGTTGGCATCCAACCACCTCCGCATGGCAGCCGCGTACCCCTCCTCCGCCACATGCACCTCCCGGCGGTAGCTGTCCACCCACAGCAGCCGCGGAGACGCTTCCGTCAGCTTCATGAAGTCCGCTTCAGAGACGTTAAGGCGAATGATGCCAAGGGTCGTCAAGTTGAGCGGCCCATCCGCCTCCAGCAACCTCGTCAGCATTGTGCGGACGGCCACCTTGGGGTCCGCGTGCCGCCGCGCCGACACGGCGCCAGCAATGCCGCGCTCAAAGGCGGCGACTGCGGCGTCTCCAAGCGACTCGACGTCTTCCGAGGAGGCGGGGGCGTCAGCGGCGGCCATGCGCAGGGCCGCCGCCCGAGACTGGGCGGGATGCGTGGCCGGCGCAGCGGTCCGCACACCGACGCGGCAGGAGCGGGCCGGAGCAGGGCGGAAAGCCAAGGCGGGAGCAGCGACAAAGGCCATGGCTGCTGGAGGTGGCGGGCGGGGTGGGGCACGAAGGGGTGATGGAGTTGTGAGAAAACGGTCGAGCTGGGGAGCAGGCGACGGTGCACACGCTGCGGAAGCGGTTGAGGCGTCCGCACCCGTCACAGATCCCAATCACAAAGGACAGCAGAGTTCCAGGTGGCGCCTGCGCGGTTCAGAGACCACTAACGCCACAGGCGTGTTCAAAGCCACCACAACAGGGGCTCGTCAGAGGGGTCAAGCGCCGGACAGCGCTCGTCTGGCCGAGAGCGCAAATGGCCCCAAGGAGTCTGCTGCGCGGCCTCACCTGCGCTGCCCTCCTTGAGGCGGCGGTAGGAGCACAATCGCCGTTTTGACTCTTTTGGACGCCGCATTTTTTTGTGGAACCACCCTGACAGGGCAGTCAGGGCAGGTTTTCGACGCAAAATTTTGTATATGACTTTCGTTTGGCCGTTGACTGGAGTACTTTACACTGACATGAGCGCCTCAAGACGACGAGAAAGGATACGGCGAGCCCGGATGTCAACGGGCGCCCGCTTGCGCTTCACCACGAGTTGCGGCGTAGCCGTCGTACAGGGGTATTGTGGGGCTTTTGTGGGCTGCCTTCGGCTGCTTCTGTGAGTCCTTCCGCAAGAAAATGTGGTCCTTCTGTGGTGTAGGCAGGAGAAAAAAGCCCCCTCAGTAAGCAAGCGGATGAGACGCTGCTCCATCATGGTCAGCTGCAGTGCCATCACAGATTACATCGCTCGCTTCGCCTAGAAGGATATCCATTGGTCAGTTACTTCTCGTCTTCGTTCTCTCATTGGATACTTGGGTGTTATCAGCACTTTGCGATTGTGGAGATATGCGGAACAAGAATGTGGTGGCTCGAGCCAGAGAGTGTAACTGGCTTCCAAAGCGCTCTTGTGGGGGCTCTTGTGGTCCAACCGGGATATTATGTGAACTTCCCATAAGGCTGTTCCACAACTCTTGGAAGGCAACAGCGGCATTGTTCTCCTACCCCCTTTAAGGAGGTCAGCGCTGGGGTGGGGGCCGCTGGGGTCGTCAGCCCAGAGCCCGCGGCGCTGCAGCGTGGAAGGAAGGCACCCCCACCGTGGGGTGGGCGCAGCGGCACCCCATCGAGAGACGCTGTGCTGGTACGTATTTGGTATTTGGGCCCAGAATCTTGGTCGTACACTAGCTGGTCGTTCGTGCCGAGAGCTGGCGGATCTGGGTCGCACCGTCGCAGACTTGATCAGCCGTCACTCAATTCCAAGAATTCATCCACCCAACGAGTCTATTGGCTGAGGCAAGAGCGATATCTCGCGGGAGTCTAGTGTGATTGGACAAGAGACCGAAAAAAAGAATATCTCGGCGTTCCCCCCTCAGCCTCTCTCGCAGACTCGAGGCAATCCGCGCTGACGCTGCGCACTTCCCACCTCCTCCTTGACAGCACAGAGCGAGTACTCGCTCTACTAGTAGAGTGGTCATCTCGCCGCCAAACACGGCGCTCGTCAACACACACGCGTCGTTGCCAGGCCGCCGTTCCGACCCTGACGCGACCTCCCGCCCCCGCCGCCGCGCCTGTATCTTTGTCGACGTTGATGCGACGCCTCCCCTCTGACCTACCATATTTCTTCTACAGCTATTATCTGTCCAATCCTCATATTCCTTGCGCCTTCCATTGCTGCTCCCACCGCGACGCACGCCACCCCCCTCAATTCCCCCACCTCCGGCACGCGACCTCGCCATGGAACGCCGCACCACCGCATTTGTGGCGGCTGCTCCCGTCGGCCGCTTTGGCGTCTCCCGCGTCGGCCACGTCACCGGCGCCAGGGGACAGAGGGGCGGCGTACTGCCGGCCACCCGCCGCTGCCGCGCCGTGGTCATTGCGTCGGCGGTAACGCAGGTGGACCATGACGGGTTGGAGGCGGCGCTGAAGAACGACAGCACAACACCGCTGCTCGTTGACTTTTACGCGCCCTGGTACGTTGTCGGCCTGGCCCGTTTTGCTTCCATCGTGTGGTATCTGATAGAGTGCTGCATACGGTGGTGGGGGGGGGCGTGCGGACGGGGTCGAGCGGCCGCATGCCGGAGTGCCGTGCTGCAAACCGCATCTCCTGGGCTGGGTGCTTGCTCTGAGGTGCCGCGTAGGAGGCGGATGGCACGCTCGAGGATAGAGTTTGAGGGGCGTCACCCGGTCTCCGGTAGCGGTGCGGTTAGTGTCATTGCCCCTGGCGGCCTTGCGGATTGGCCATTCCGTGCGTCACCATTGTCGACGGCCATCACACAGACTGGGCGTTGACATTTTTTGCATGGTGTGGCGGCTATCGAGGGCGACCTCAACAACCTCGGCCGGGTACCGCTTGCAGTTGGATGGGCAGCTCTCAGGGGCTTGGTGCTAACTGTTATCGACCCGCAGTGCGGCTTGCTGTCTTTGTATTCTCTTGCTCCACTGCGTGCCTCTTTTTTTTGCATCGTCCTCCTCTTAACCCCCATCTGTTGACATCCTCAGGTGTGGCCCGTGCCAGTTCCTCCTCCCGGTTCTCGACGAGCTGGCTACCCGTTACGAAGGCCGCCTGCGCATCCTCAAGGTCGACACGGAGTCGGAACCAGAGCTGGCGTCGGCGCTTGCCATCCGTGGCCTGCCGACGCTGTGCTTCGTGCGGGACGGGGCGCTCAAGTACCGGATGGAGGGGGCGCTCGCGGCGGACGAGCTTGCCTCGATCATTGACCAGATCCTGTTGGATACGCCTGCGACCGAAGCGTAGGGCCTTTGCCGCGGTGGGCTTGTGGGGGGGGTGGGGGGGTGTGGGGCGTGTCGGCCAGCCGCGGCGCCAGCCACAGTCAGCGGCGGGACGTGGGGGGACCTGGGAGGGACCCCTCCCGCTGGACGCCGGGGTTTCACGGAACTCAATTCCCTGGCCTTTCGGACAGGGTGCTGCCAAGGTGTAGTGTCACCAGTATATACTTGGAACCAGGTCTTATTCCATTGTTTCGAGGAGCGGTGCTGCGAAGCGCATCGGGTGCGATGAAGCGTAGTGTATCCGAAAATACAATACAATCACGATGTAGTTGGTGCTGTTGAGCACAGGGGATGCCAGCGGTCTCGACGCATGGGGCTTGCTCGGTGTCGCGCGCATGTGTGCAAAAGGGGCACGTACGAGCAATTGGTTGTTCGTGGGCGTGTTCGCTGGGTATAGACCATGGGTTTACGTATTCGTCATGGTGTTCATGACGCTCCGTGCGCAGGGTATTCCATTGGTAATGTGCTGATGGACAGTGTTGTCCTTTCAACTTGTCACGGTCTTGGTCTGATTTTAGACCGGGTGCAAGATGCATCATGGCCACGACGTACGAGCAGGGAGGGCACCCTGGTCAGCGGTCCCGGAGTTGATGCGGTCATAGGCCATGGTGTTGCACACACGTGCCTCTTATGAAATTGACCCTACTCGAAAGCCTGTCGCGATGTCGCGGGTTTGATGTGCGGGACCGCGGGAAGCGAGGGGAAGACAGTGTACATGTCCGCCTCGGGGGAACGTGCGTCGACCACGGTGGCAGGGATAGGTGGGGTGCGGTAGAAGGGAAGTCGTGTTGGCGTGGACGGTGGAAGCAGACGACAGGCGCCCGAGGGAACACGTCCAAAAGTTGGGTGTGTTGAAAATTGTCAGCCGACTTCCAAGTACTCTATGGGGACGGTAGTAAAATTTCCGATGTATAATAATAGGTTTAACTTGATGTGATAGATTAATTGATCGCATTTGTAAGCACTCGACGGGTTTTTCCTTGCATGTAGGCTTGTACTTCACGCCCCCAAACCCGGGGCACGCCTAGTTAAGACCCAGTGTTCCTGCTCTTCTGGGTTTTCAATCGAACGGCGGCCCTGGATTGACTCCTCCGTCAAATACGACTGCTCATTGGCCACAAGGGGAGCTGACAGATTCCTCACCAAAATCTTCAAGCGGATTACAACGTGGAAAAGGTCATCCTCTCTCTTTGGCCTTGAGGGGATGGTGCGGATGCTCTGGTTTCAAGCTCCTTTCGAGAAAATTGACATGCACCGAGGTGGCGTCAAGCCTGCTTCGACAGACACGGAAGCGATGCACACTGCAGAAGGTCAACAGCAAACACACCTCCGACAGTGGTCATGCTCTTGAAGCACTTTGTGGCTCATTTTCTTGCGCTGTGCGCCCTCGTGTAGTAATCGTCACCTCCAGAGCACGCCAGTTGACCAGAAAAAAGATAGTTAAGGGAGTGTCATCTGCATACATGAGGTCGGCATCTCGCAGGAAGTGGTCCGATTCATGAACGGACTTCAGAATCTGTCTCTTCGCGTCCCACTTGCTTGGAACAGTGTACGGCGACCTGCTCATGCGGGTGTCGGGCAGTCTGGAGGCAATCGAGCATTACTCTGGCTCTGCTTGTCCGTTTGATGTGTTCTTTGGCTCGTTTTCTTGCGCTATGTAGAACCTTGCAGGCATAGTTCCCGCAAAAGCATCCAATTTTCCCACACAAAAGGTAGCTGGATGAAACCTGTTTCTGAGTACACGGTACTGCCCGAGCCAGGATGTGGTCGGATCCGCATTTCGTCCGGATATTCGGGCTCTGCATACCATTGACACACTGTCCCGCGGAACGCGACGACATTATCTGCTATGGTTGCCCTATTTTTGCCAAAAAAATACAACCAAAGAATAAAAGAGGGGATAACACAGGGGTAACCAACAGAGCACATCGATGGACAGGGAGGGAGGATGAGCGTCGTTCCCGTCGTGTGCTCGGGACGTACACGCCTCCCCCCTCCCCCCCACGCCCGCCCCCCCCTCTGCCCTGACCATGCACTGACCCGTGCAACTGCCCTACGACAATAATCGCCTGCGGACGACGGGCGCAACGACGCGCGGGCAAGACGTGATCCGTCGGATCAAAGTCACGGCCCACGGCTCATCCTGGATCGTCAGGCATCCCTCTCAAAGAGCCCTCACAGGCCGAAATTGGTAGGGGTGTCACCCCCCTCACAGGGGTCGTAGAGGCCGAAACAGGGGACGTCCCCTGTTTCTTCGTTTACGGCCTCTCTGAGAGGGGTATTTCATACTGACCACTCATATTTTAGCACGTTGCAGCTTGCCTTTTCATCCTGGTGATGTAATGCTCAGACCCAGAAGAGCAGCCTTAACTAGGCGTGAGTACGGGTCCCGGCAGCAGCTTGGTCTGAGCCAGGGCACACCCAGTTAAGGTGGCTCTTACGGGTCTGTGCATGACACACCCAGCCTGAAAGCCGGGGAGACGCGCGCAAGTTTCTGACAGGGCGCCAGATATTTGGGACGCGTCCCAAATGAAACGCCGCAGAGAGGGCCTGAGGCGCTGGGACGCCAGGAGCAGGTGCCGGCGCAGCCGACACACATGGACAGGTTTTTCGTCTTCCGACTCATTTTCAAAGGTCCCACGAATTGACCTGATCAAGCACGCTGTGACCGGATGCACTTGCCCATTCTCCAGTGAGGCCTTATTGCGATATACTGAGCCCAGTCGGCCTTCGAAGCCGTCGCTGCTCTACCGTTCGTGAACGCCAATGAGGTGGAGATGGAATAGGAAGACACACATGACTGCCGGATGAATGTGGGTCCAGTTTCTTCTGGTAGCTTTCGGGGTTATCCCGTGGCTCTGCCGCATGTCTTTGGAGATGTTCGGGCTGCGAAGAACAGTCTATGACAAGCAGCACAGTTTCCTAATGGCGGGCTTTTTCTTTGTTATCCTGCTGGCCGATGATGTGGTCGGAGCTCGACCGACAAGGAGGATCACACGAGAAAGACGGTCGTCGCGAACTGTGACGCGGTGATGGCCGCGTTGTCGGCCATGGCCGTGGCCGAAGAGCAGGCGGCGACCTCATTGACCTGCAGAAACGCAAGGAATGCAAAAAGGCGTTGAGGTGGCTGCATGGCATGTTAACACGAATCTTACTTTCAGGTGTAGCAGGTGGATGCATCGAATTGGCGGGTTTGACGTACGAGGGAGCTCGTTCAGAGACAAAATTAGGACCTACAAGGAAGCATCAAAACAGGGTGCGGTGGCAGCGCCTTGTGGTCACAACGTCGTGCTCTCCCAGGAGTACGAAATTGAACAACAAGACTGTCTTGAAATCGACTGTGACAACCAGTTCCGGGTGTGTGGTCTAGTGGTATGATTCTCGCTTAGGGTGCGAGAGGTCCCGCGTTCAATTCGCGGCACACCCCATACGTTACTATTTTGCTTTTGAACGTCACAGTGCTCATTTTCAACCTTCTCTTGCAAGGCAGGAGGTGCGAGCTATGTACTGTATGGTTTTTCCCTTTTATCCGATCGTCTCGATGTCATCACCCGTTCTATTTTAAGCAGGATACAGTGGATCAACCAACGGACAGTTGATCCGAAACAACCAATGACGTGCTCTAGTTTTTAATGGCGGCCAATGAAAAGATGTTATTTTCTTGGTGTGCCAGCCTCTGCAGAGCCAAGAACTGGAATACAGCAGGGGCGATGAAATTGTGCTGATCACGCGCACAAGCCGCAGTTTCACTTTTATGCGACGCACAGCCGTTTTTCCCAGAATCCCGCACTGCAAGAATTGCAACTGAGGTCCAAATCGGCCACTAGGACCCCGCAGAGGCCGATTTGGAACACTGTTGGAACTGTTGCAGTGCGGGGTTTCTGCCAGAACGGCTGTACAGTGAAGCTCGACCATCCTTGTTCTGCAGAGCACGCTCGTCGCGCGTCAAACCAAGTGTGGTCATTCCACTGTACAGGGTGTCCCGGTATCCAAGCACACGAGCGCTCCACCATCCGCGGAGGAGCTGTACCCTCAAAAGCGAGGCAGCCGCATCCACACCATGCGACCGATGCGCACGAGCCCACACGCCCAGCCCCCCCGCCCTACTCCCACCCTCACCCGCGTGCCGGCCGTGGCGCCAGCCGCACCCACACGGGCCGCACCGGCTTGGCCGTCGCAACGGCCCACAGCTGGTCCGCCGGCGGCAGC
>ENA-ORXC01000991-ORXC01000991.1-marine-metagenome-genome-assembly--contig:-NODE-991-length-17886-cov-3.859734_pt1 | contig 17886 bp, 21 predicted proteins | sample MGYA00237865_ERZ511478 | MGnify/ENA metagenome assembly ERZ511478 | reverse complement strand
AAGCCGCTTTACTACAAGCAAACAGAAGAAGAAGTGATTTTTGCTTCTGAGAAAAAAAGCATTACGATGATTGATCAGTTCGAAGCAGTGAATCCGGCAGCACTTCAGCATTATTTAAGTTTTCAATATGTGCCAGAACCGCTGACAATGACGGAGGGTATTAAAAAAGTCGAACCTGGTCATTATTTTGTGAAGAAACATCACGAACCCATACTATTCAAACGTTATTTCCACGCAACATTCACACCAATAACAGCAGAACGAAATTGGGTGAAGGATATTCAAAACGTTCTTTATGATTCCGTTAATATGCATATGCGAAGTGATGTGCCAGTAGGTTCTTTCTTATCTGGAGGGATTGACTCATCCATTATCGTTTCCATGGCAAAGAAATTCAATCCGCAAATTAAAACTTTTTCTGTTGGTTTTGAGCGCGAAGGGTACTCTGAAGTTGACGTTGCCAAGGAAACGGCTGATAAACTTGAGGTTCCTAATTATTCCTATATGATTTCTGCTAAGGAATATGTTCAAAAGCTTCCTAAGATTATGTGGCATATGGATGACCCTCTGGCGGATCCAGCCTGTGTGCCTCTTTATTTCGTGGCACGAGAAGCAAGAAAGCATGTGACGGTTGTTTTATCAGGTGAAGGTGCTGATGAGCTCTTTGGTGGATATAACATTTATCGTGAACCGGATGCGCTTCGTCTTTTCCAGCCAATGCCTGGTGTGATGAAGAAGATGGTGAATCGTGTTGCGAATGTGTTGCCTGAGGGAGTTCGAGGAAAAAGTTTTCTTGAGAGGGGTTCAACACCACTTTCTGAGCGTTATATCGGAAATGCTAAGATGTTTGAGGAGAATGAAAAGAAAAAGCTTCTCACCACTTACTACGAAAATGAGCATTATCAAAAAATCACTAAGCCATTTTATCAAAATGTGAAGCGAGACAATCCGGTTAATCAGATGCAATACATCGATATTCAAACGTGGTTAAGAGGAGATATCCTTCTTAAAGCGGATAAGATGACGATGGCGAATGCGCTTGAATTACGCGTTCCATTTCTAGATAAAGAAGTGTTTAAAGTGGCGCGGGAGATTCCTGTTCATGAAAAAATAGCAGACGGTACAACAAAATCGATTCTTAGGAAGGCCGCGCGTGGCATCGTGCCGGATCATGTTCTGGATCGAAAGAAACTTGGTTTCCCAGTACCGATTCGCCACTGGTTACGAAATGAATTATATGAATGGGCAAAGCAGTTGATTCATGTAAGTGAAACGGATTATCTGATTGATAAAACGATTGTGATCAAGCTTCTTGAAGCACATAAAGCTGAAAAAGGGGATTATTCCCGAAAAATATGGACCGTGCTAATCTTTATGCTCTGGCATCAAATTTTTGTAGAAGGCGTTTATTCGTTTGAAGAACTGCAAAAAGAAGATGAAATTGTAAGCAAAGTAGCAACGTATCGGTAAATAGAAAAGGTGACCTACTAGGGTCACCTTTTTGTGTTCACTTCAATACTTAGGAATGTTGTTCTTCGATTTTAAGAAGCCGTTTTTCGATTGGTTTGTAATCATCTTGATGTCCTGTAAAGTTGGCGAGGTCGTATAGGCGGTTTAACAAGTAATCTCGGTCAAGATCGTAAATGAACTGTTTAGGAATATGATCCATCGAATTTTTAGCGAAATCCCAAACAACATCAAGCTTATCTTTACTAATCGACTGGGCAACCATGCTAAGGGCTGAGATAATTTCAGTTATGATCGGGTAATTGTCTCCTGCATAATGCCTTAAATAGCCAAAGCCACGATAAAGATAATAATTAAAATCTTCTGCATCCATGACAACTCTTACTTGTTGTTCATGATCGGCAAGATAAGGGGTAAATGTGATGTCTCGCTCTACTTCGAGAAGGAGATCAGCCATTTGGTGAATGACGGTTATGGTCGTTTGGGGATCGTCATTACCTAATGATTTCACACCGATTTCTGCGAGTTTTGTCATCCCCATCTTTAAATCCTGAATTTCGGTTTCTTTATAGCCCAGTTCAATGTGCTGAGAGTATTTTTCTACGTTTACTCGCTCTGCACCAATTCCCCAGTACGAAAAGAAGCGGTTCCCTTTTAATACGTAATCCCCCACTTTATTGTGAAGTTTAATGATGATTTGATCATTCTTTGCTTCATCAATCATCGCTTTAAAATCAATTAGCTGAATGTATCCTGAGTCGGGAGCTGTAATAAGGGTTTGGGTTTCTCGTTCTTTCTCCATCAGATCCCCTGGATCATCACAGCGAAATTGTTCAAGGTCATTTCTAAGTGTTTCTCTCACAATTGAGATCGATTCTTCCTTCATGTTTGTGGCAATATTATGTACCTGCATCCAGCTTGTTGCATGGTTAATAAAGAAAATAAACGTAACAACTGTAACAAATGCGAGGAAAACGGTCGTGCCTGGAATGGCAACGAAATATTCATCTTCTTTACTTGTAATAAATAAGAAAACGACAAGGACATAAACAAAGCTTCCGTGGAAAATACCGATAAAGTGTTGAGTGGTTCGATCGGCTACGAAATTAAGTAGCATTCGAGGTGAAAACTGTCCGCTAAACGTTGTCAGAACGACGAGCAAGGAGTTTAGGGTAAAGGCACTTAGCGTTAATATGCCGCCAATCAGGGCACTGATGAGTAGCCTCGTCGGTTGCGCTGTCGTTCGGATCATGTTTGGCGTGTACTGAGAAAGTTCAAGAACTAAATCCAAATATAAGGTGACGCCTACAAAAAAGAAGGCGCCTAAAATATATAAGCCTGGCATATACCAGAGTGTTGCCTGAAGTTCATGTTTTCGAATTCGTCTTGACATCTCGAAATACTTCCGTAATTGCCATGGTAATAGTTTTTTTATCATGACTGGGGCTCCCTTCAAATACTTTCATTAACACTTTAGAATTACCCTCAGTGTGGGTCGTTAAACCGTGGAGGGAAAAAAAGTATTCTTTTTTTCTAGTAATGTAAGGCGGTTAACTAAATTCACACTTATGAAATAGTTACGAATCAACGTAAATGCATAGGTTATGAAGGCGGGGGGATAATGAATTGATAGAGCATGAAAACGAAGGTGATCAACGTGATATTCGAAAAAGCAATCCTCTGGTTATTAGTTTTTCTAGGAATTGGTTTATTTATATCTAGTCTTCGAAAGCCCCCATTAAAAGAATGGCTTCTCTTTTTTTTACTTACAGGGTATTTTTCTTCTATTATTGGAGTTATTGTTGTCGAAGAAGGGATGCTTTCTTATCCTGTCAACTTGTTTCATCGACATTTTGACTCTAGCCTTACATATGAATATGTATTATTTCCGGTATTAGGTATTTATTATTATCAGTCAACATTTCGTTCAGGATGGGTTGGTTATTTTGGGAAGGCAGCCATTTATTCGGCGATTATTACGATCTTGGAATTTTTTCTTGAAAAATATACAGGTCTTATCCACTACGAGAGCTGGACTTGGTGGTATACGTTTGTGAGTACACTGTTGTTATTGATAATTGTTAGGGTTATTGTAAAATATTTACCCGGGGTTTAACAGCAGAGTTAACGCATGATTTTCACAATATGAATGAATACTATCTTCAGAGTCCATTGAATGGAGGTAGTCGAGTTGTTACAAAAACTAATCTTACTATTAAGTGTAACGTTGCTTTTCCTAGTCCCGATTAACGTTCATGCGGAAGCTCCTTCTTATGCAAAATGGGGAAAAATGGCGATTGAGGAAACGACGAAAAAATATCCAGATCAACAAGTGACAGACTATAGGTACGATGGGAAAGTATTTATCTCTGATGTAAGAGAACAGTATGATTTTGAATTTACGTTAAAGCAAAACGGACAGTCAAGAGAGATTCGCGTGTATGTGCTCGTGAACCCTCAAAAAGATAAGCTGATCGATGTGAAATATGATGAGATCGAAGAATTTCAATAAGCCATGTTGTAAAAGCCAGTTGTGATAACTGGCTTTTTGTTGTTGGCGCTGTAAAAGAAGGATTTTAGTGTGTTAAATCGAATAATAGTAGCTAGAGATAAAGAGCGATTTTGCAAAATAAGGAGAGGAAGAGCGTGAACATTATTAAACGTAAGGCAGATGTAGAAGCATTGCTAAAGGATTTCGATCAACTAGCTGAATTTGATCAGGTTGGTCAAAAGCATTATATGGTTTTTGAGGATACTGAAAGAAATGGCATTTGTACATTCATGAAATATAAAAATTCGTCGTTTTCTATTCATTGTAAAGGAGCATCGTATTGCGATGAAGAGGAGCGTTTTTTGGAATCTGAAGAACTAATTCACTATTTATGGAAGCGCCGAAAAGCCGTTAATGCGGTGCTCCGTGATTCAATGAAGGAAAAGATTGAAGCTTAGAACAAATGAATTGAGTTTTACTCTTTGTGTAATTGATTCCTTATAAGATTAAGCAAGAGTACTGAAGAGTTTCTGAGATTCGTGTAGACTGTAAAGGGTAACAGAATGCAGTTAAGAATTGAGGGACTCTTGTGTTAGGTGTATTTATTGAGATTATCGTGCCCGTGTTTATTCTAATTGGGATTGGCGTAGTGCTTCATCGCATTTTTCAATTTGATTTATACACGCTTGCAAAAGTAAACATTTATTTCATCGTGCCTGGATTTATTTTTCTAAAGCTTTACGAAACAGCTTTTTCTTTATCATTATTTCTATCCGTACTTACGTTTTTTAGTATTTTAATTGTGGTCTTATACTTTGTGTCTCATTTAATCAGTCGATTATTTGGCTACAGTCGAAGCGTACGTGCTTCGTTTACAAACAGTATACTGTTTTATAATTCAGGGAACTATGGCGTCCCTGTAAATGATCTCGTTTTTAAACAAGACCCCTTTGCGATGTCGATTCAAGTCATTATCTTAACGTTCCAGAACATTCTTACGTTCTCGTGGGGAATTTTTGCATTGAAAACGGTCGAAGGAAGCAAGGTAAGTGCGCTTCTTGGTTACTTTAAAATGCCTGTTTTATATGCGATGTTACTTGGGATCGGGTTCAATTTACTAGATGTCACTGTTCCTGAATTTGTTCTCATACCAGCAGATTACATTGCGGATTCGATGATCGCGATCGCGTTATTGACACTTGGCGCTCAAGTTGCTCAACTACGTTTATCGAAGAATTTATCTGTTGTGTATGTGAGCTTGATCATCCGTCTCTTACTTGGACCACTCATTGCCCTCGGCATTATTTTTGTACTAGGGATTGAGGGTATAACAGCGCAGGCCTTGTTTATTTCATCCGCGATGCCAACAGCTGTGAATAGTGCGATTATTGCGCAAGAATATGAGAATGAGCCCGAGCTTTCTGCACAAATTGTTTTGGCCTCCACCGTATTCAGTATGATTACGGTTACCGCGGTTATTTCCCTTGGTCGTTTGTTATTTTAACGGAAGAGGGACGCCCAATTGGAAATCAGAACCATTGATTTTGTTTGATGGAAGGTGTAGAGTATAAGCATAAGCAATACCCATTTCCTGCAACGCACGTTAACAACGGTTGTCTCAAACCGATGCTAGTTTTCCGGGAACTCTACATCCAGTTGCTGATAACAAGCCGGCCTTCTGAGCGGGACGTTAAAGGTAGCTGTGCGGGTACCCACCTGCTTTTACGCGGGCTTTGAGACACTTATAGTGACGACGGAGCGGGTTTGGGTTTAAACTTGCTTATGTGATTACATAGAGTGATGAACGTTCATAGATGAAAGGCATGGAAGCAAATTGCTTCCATGCCTTTTTTAGTGTGCAGAGCACCTGTTCGACACATTTCGAGCTAAAATGGGTGGTGACAGGCACTGCCCGCACTCCTCACCTAAGTGAAGTACTCCAATTTCGCATCTGGGAAGAACTTATTGATGTATCCTCCTAATGTGTCTTTCATATCCTGCTGCTGATCTTTTTGATAGACGTACTTGCCGATGCCGTATTTTCCCCATTTGTACATCCGGTCTTCTTCTTCCATTTCAAGTTTTGTCATCGGGTAATTTTTTTGAATTACGCGCTTTGCCGGTTTTGTGAACCGGTGCTGAATGAGTTCAAATGTTAAATCTCTCGTTGCGCTTTTAGGAAGCTTTGCTTCAAGTTTCTCAAACAAAGTTAGATAGCCTTGCTTCCAATCATCATACAAGTAAATAGGTGCGATGATAAATCCAAGTGGATAACCAGCTTCAGCGACTTTCGCTGCCGCTTCAATCCGTTCATCCAGTCGCGATGTACCCGGTTCAAGAAACTTAATAACATAATCTGCATTCATACTAAAGCGAAAGCGCGTCCTTCCTTGATGGTCTGCATCGAGAAGGTGATCAACGTGTGCGAACTTTGTTACGAAGCGGAGGCGTCCGTAATCTGATTTTCCGAAGTATTCAATCGCGTGTTTCAATGTATGTGTTAAATGATCAATGCCAACGATGTCAGACGTACAGGACGCTTCAAACCGAGTTGGTTCTGGCGCTCTCTCCTGCATATATTTTTCGGCTGCATCGAATATGTCATCCGTATTCACGTACGTTCGGATATATGGCTTGCTTCCCATTGTGGTTTGAAGATAACAATAATGACAGTGGCCCATACAACCAGTCGCAAACGGAATCGCATATTCAGCAGAAGGTTTGGAAGTATCAAACTTTAACGTTTTTCTTACACCAACAACAAGCGTTGATTTTGCAACGCGATACTGCTGGAAATGATTATCTCCCGGAAGGTTCCTTACTTGATTGTGTGAGGTTGTTTCCCTAATTTCAATATCCATTTTAGAGAACTTCTCGTGCAGTTCCCGTCCAAGAGGATATTCTAACGCTCTTGGTTCCATGTAGACAAGCTGAGGCACAAATGGTTTAACCAATGAAAGACCTCCTATTCGATCGATCCGAAATATGTGGCATAGGCCTGTTCTGCTTCCGCTTCTGAATGATAAATCGCAATCTCAGAATCAAGTGGGTAGTAAGTTTCATATAAGAACAAGGCAAGCTTACCAGGTTGATCAGGATCGTTCACAACAGCAGCTTCCTGGATGTTTGCAACATTGTAAGTATGCGGATTACGATACATGACGTAAACGACGTCACCCGCTTGATATCCTTGTCCTGAATCATACGTTGAATCATGTGAATCCATCTTATCACTCCTTTACGTTCTTCTTCCTCATTGTTCCACAAGAGTGAGGATTCCTTTCTGGTAAATAACGCCTGTTTTAGTCATAAAGCGCTTAAAGAGTGAATACGATGTTCTGTTGACTTAATTTTAGGGGAGGTGCGTGAAGGAGTGTTAAAGTGGATTAAAATCTTGGTGCCTTCACATAGTGTGACAGACAGGATCTTTGCTCGGTTCAAACTGTACAGGAAATTGAGAGGTGGCACATGGCAAAAGGTATCTGATCGAGTAGCTCCTAAGAAAAGCGTTTGGGTTAGAAAGGAGGTTAATACTGAGGATTATTATGTATGGAAAACAGAGGTCCATGAATAGGGTCGGATTTTAACGACCATATTATTAAATAAATTCTCGACAAGTATTGACAAAAAGCGGGTGGTGTCAGGCACCCGCTATTTCTATATGAAATGAATAAATCAATGGTAAAGCCCTATACTATTTGTATATATATGTAAAAAACGTAATCTGAAAAGAAAAGTACTAAAAACAGTTATGGAGTTGGAAAAAATTGTAGGGCATACTACGTATAAAAATCGGAAGATAAATCCCTTTAACCGTTCGGAAGTAGGAGATAAGTAATGAACATTGGTATCGTTATTCTACTAGCGTTACTTGCCTTATGGAAAGCTGATTGGAAAAATTGGGAGAAATACTACCCAACTATGCTATATATCGCATTAGCCGCATCTGTATATGAAATCATTGCTTATGAGAAATTTCATTTGTGGGATTTTAAAGAGAGTATCATTCTGACTAAAGTAATGGTTCATTTTATACATAATTTAATCATAAATCCTCTCGTTGTCTTGCTCTTTTTATCGAATTATCCTTCTAGTGGAAGTGAAATTATTTACAATGCAAAATGGGTTGTAGGATTTTGGATTGTTGAATGTTTGGTATCAACTACCGATGCAATTACATATCATAATGGATGGAATTTGGGTTGGTCCTTATTATTTCTTATCGTTATGTTTCCAATGGTTCGTCTTCATCACCTTAACAAAAGCCTCGCACTGCCTTTATCTATCGGAATTTCAATACTCCTTTTACTTCTATTTGATTACATATAACAAAGCATTCATTGGATAAGAGACACTAGTTTGCTAAACGAAAGTGGTTAAAAGATAAATTAATTTAATAAAGACAGTCATCAATATGCAGGTATTGTTGACTGTCTTTTCCTATGAATGGAAAACGTCTATTATAGGGGAACTGTTGCGTTATTTCATGAACTGTGCGCTGCGTGAAAGAGGAACCAAGCATATAACCAATTAAAAGTAGAGCTATGTTTCGTAATGGAGTAGGCCAATAGAGCGTTCTTCCTGTACTACATTTTTAACAGCCCCATTGTTTATCATCGCACTATTTTCGATAACAGCAGTGGAAGTACCTGCTCTTCCGCCATTTTTCATTTTGATTTCTCAATACTTTTTGGGAATTTACCTTGGTCTGTATTTGAAAAAAGAAATGCGCAGTAACATCCGAAGAATCGGGTTTTATTCAATTTTCACCAGTATTCTCTTGGTTTTTTTTCATTTTTACTAGCGCTTCTTTTAACAAAAATAACGTCTATTAACCTGGCAACGGTATTTCTCAGTACGGCTCCAGGAGGACTAGCTGAAATGGACGTTACGGCAACAATAGTTGATGCTGACCTTGCAATGATTAGCGGCTATCAACTTTTTCGAATCTTTTTTATTTATGTTTATCGCACTTCCATTATTGCAATGGTGGATCAGAAGGAAGGTTCGATTGAATCAATAAAATTTCTCTAGCCTTATATGGAAAATCAACAGAAGCTTTGACGAAAACAGATTCTCATACATATAAAGAACAATGAACGCAAATTCAATGATAACGTTTGTAGGATAAGCATTAACAAGATATCAATAGAGGAGGATTAACCAGGATGAATGCTTTTCAGATGATAACTTTTATTAAAGAACTTGAACGATTAAAGGATACAACCCGGACGGCATACATGAGAAGCGGCAGACGAGAGAGTGTGGCAGAACATTCCTGGCGCCTCGCGATGTTTGCTTTTGCCCTGAGTGATCAATTCCCTGAGCTCGATCACTTTCGTGTTTTGTGTATGTGCCTTGTGCACGACCTTGGTGAAGCGTATGACGGGGATATTTCTGCAACGATTCAGGTGAATCAACAAGAAAAGATTCGAAAAGAGGAGGAAGCGGTGCAACGTCTCACTTCGGCTCTTGGTAGAAAACAGAGTGGCGCTATTCTTTCGCTGTGTCAGGAGTATAATCGTGGCGAAACGAAAGAATCTCTGTTTGTCAAAGCTCTAGATAAAATGGAGACGATCATTCAGCATACTCAGGGAACGAATCCACCTGGGTTTGATTATGAGTTTAATCTTACTTATGGGAAAGAGTATGCAGAATATGATGAAATGATAAAGGCAATACGTGATGAAATTGATAAAGAAACGTTTAAAAAAATGAATGAAGATGTGTAAAAGGTAAGGTGTAAGAAGGTGGAAATTAGATTAATTCGACATGGAAAATCCTCATGCGATTTTTCAAAGTGGATAACGAGTTGGGATTATCGAGAATGGGTGATCAAATACGGAGAAGCAGGGATCTGAGATGAAGCACCTGCAAACGTACAACGGGCATTAAAGGACGCTTCTATCGTATTCACAAGTGATTTCAAACGCGCTATCGACTCTGCCCAATCAGCGGTTGCGATTCAAAGTGATTCAATCTATCGGGAACTCGAACTTCCTTATTACCATGTTAAGTTGCTCAAGCTAAACCCTCACACATGGACAGTTTTCTATCGATTTTTCTGGCTGATGGGATTTTCCAAGAAAGTAGAAAACAAAAACCAAGCGACGAAGAGGGCAAAAACGGCCGCTCAGAAATTAGAAGATAGCGCACGAAAACATGGTACCGTCATTTTAGTGGGACATGGATTTTTTAACCGCTATATAGGAAATACCTTAAAAAAACGCGGCTGGACATTAGAAGGGAACAAAAGCACATCAAACTGGACAATCCATACGTATACCAAATGAAATACACAGATGGGCTTGTTTCACCACAAGGTGGTGAACGAATCGGACACTGCTACTTTCCAAAAAAATAATCGAGTGATTTTCCTTAAATCCTTATTATGCTGAAATATTTTTAGGGGTGCGATGGAAAACAGAATTATTTCATAGAGGTCTTACATCATGATGGTGGCATACGAAGTCATTCTCCTATGAGAGCGGTTACGTGATTTTCATCTTCAGTTAAGTAAAGTGATTTGTTAACAATCCATGTGTGGGACGAATTTTCCTTTTACTAAAAAGAGATTCAAGAAAGCATATTTTAGGAAGAACCTCGATGTTATCGCAGCAAAGCATAAAGGAAGAAGCTGGGGGAGATTTAGCTGAACGCTTGTGGAAGTAAGGGGTTGTCAAAAATAAAAAAGTAGGTAAAATGGACGCAAGGTTAAAGAAATGGAGTGTTTGGCATCATAGAAAAACATGCCAAACATATCATGGAAGTATAGAAAACAAACTGTTCCACAGAGGAACCATTACATGCTTAGAAAGGGGAAAAAATCATGAATCGTTCAGTGGTCTGTCCATGTGAGGGTGTTATTGAGAAGATCTTTGTTCATCATTCATCCCGCGTTTATGAGTGGGAGCCAATGTTTGTCATCCGAAACGGGCAGGGCAATACCGAGAAAATTACGCTTGGAGTAAGCGGAGAAATTTCTGAACTTCATGTGAAAGAGAATGATCGTGTGACAGGCGGATACATTCTTGCGTCAATGAAAGAAGATGACTTTGTAACAGGAAGCGATTAATAATCGGTCTTTGCCGAACACATTTATAAATAAGATTGACACGAACTGGTGCAAGCATGACGGGCTACCGTAGTGCTTGTGCCTCTTTTATTTTGTGAGTTAATCATTTCTCGCTTTTTGTTTACAAAAGTTTCTTGTCAGATTCTAACGAATATGTCTTGCAGGATCCATTGATTTTTAGTAAAGTACACATATATTACACCTGAGATGGACAAATGTTTTTGTGTGGAGGACACTATGAAGAAAATTGGACTATTGCCACGTATTCTTATTGCTATTGCCCTTGGTATTGTTATTGGAGCTTATCTTCCTGAAGCGGTTGTACGTATTTTCGCGACGTTTAATGGGATTTTCGGAAACTTTCTTGGTTTCGCGATTCCATTAATCATTATTGGCTTTATTGCACCTGGAATAGGTGAAATTGGGAAAGGCGCGGGAAAGTTGATCGGGATCACAACTACGGTTGCCTACCTTTCTACTTTTTTGGCTGGTTTGCTTGCCTTCTTCGCCGCACGAAATCTTTATCCCCTCTTTCTTGAAACGGGCGGAGCTGCCTCAGAAATGGCAAACCCTGAAGAGTCATTGTTAAAACCTTTTTTCGAAGTTGAAATTCCGCCTATTATGGGTGTGATGACAGCGCTCGTACTGGCGTTTACACTAGGACTTGGAATGGCCGCCATGAAGGGAAAGATGTTAAAAGGCGTTATGGTTGAGTTTCGAACCATTATTGAGAAAGTGATTCGTTTTGTCATCATCCCATTATTACCGCTTCATATTCTTGGTATTTTTGCTAACATGACGAGTGCTGGACAAGTTCAGACGATCTTAAGCGTATTTGCAAAAGTGTTTGTCATGATCATACTTCTTCATCTGACAATGCTTTTAATCCAATATAGTGTGACAGGTGCTGCTACGTCACGTAATCCGTTGAAGCTTCTTAAAGGGATGATGCCAGCGTACTTTACAGCGCTTGGTACTCAGTCTTCTGCCTCTACGATTCCTGTAACATTAAGGCAAACGAAAAAGAACGGTGTACGTGAGAAAATAGCTGACTTCAGCGTTCCACTTCTTGCAACGATTCACCTTTCAGGAAGTACAATTACAATCGTTTCATGTGCGATGGCAGTCATGATGTTGAATGGACAAGATCCAACGTTTGCATCGATTATTCCATTTATCCTTATGTTAGGGGTAACGATGATTGCTGCCCCAGGCGTACCGGGCGGTGCTGTGATGGCGGCGATTGGATTGCTTGAGACAATGCTTGGATTTGATGCAACAATGGTATCGCTTATGATCGCGTTATATCTTGCACAGGATAGCTTCGGTACAGCTTGTAATGTGACAGGTGATGGTGCTCTGTCAGGCCTCGTTGATCGATTAACGAGAGAGAAAGCACCAGTAAAAAGTACGGTTAAAGCTGGATAAAGAACTGGACAGGCACTCGCCTGTCCTTTTTGTATGCATAGCGTTCGCCTCTTTATTCTCCGATGGAAAAAGGGTTTCATACGGTTATTCCCGAATTGATTGGAGTTGAGGAGGAGAGATCGATGAATAACACAATTTTAAACCAGAACAAACAAAGCTGGGACAAAGTAGCGCATCATTTTAATGGAATTGATGCGCTACCTCACTATGGTCCTTATGCACAAACAGAGGAAGAGCTTCATTTATTTGATGAAGTGGCAAATGCGAAAGTACTCGAGATTGGCTATGGTAGTGGCCATTCACTTCGGTATATGGCTAAAAGAGGAGCTGCTGAACTTTGGGGAATTGATTTGTCTGAAGAACAAAGAAGAACGGCAGAAAGTACGCTAGCCGGTTTGTCAGCTAAGTTATTTTGTGCGCCGATGGAACAAGAGATCGATTTACCAAAAAACTATTTTGATCACGTTTTTTCGATCTATGCGATTGGCTGGACAACGGATTTAACGCGTACGTTTGAGCTTGTTTATTCCTATTTAAAAAAGGGAGGAAGTTTTATTTTTAGCTGGGATCATCCTCTTTATGTTCATGTAACGAGTGAGAATGGTGAGATTTCGTTGAACGGTTCTTATCAGCAGGAAGGCCTGCATACGTTTGAAGATTTTAAAGGGGAAGGCGTTCGGATGACAATCCACAAGCGGAAAATGGCCACGTATATCAATAAGTTGATCCAGGCTGGTTTTACCATTCAAGAGGTCATTGAAAGTGATGTTTCAAATCTGTATAACGAAGAGGAGGAGGCTATCTCTGACCGGTATTATTCTCTTTATAAAGCGAGAAAGTTCCCAACTACGATGATTATCAAGGCAGTGAAAGAATGAATTTTGAAAAGAATAGTTTGGAAGAAAACGGAACTTTCATGATTTTACATCGTAACTTTAAAAGAGTGTTATTTAATCTTTTAAGGAAGTGATCCGGTTTGATCGTTAAATTTCTCGCAAGCTTTACCTTTCTAGTCATGGCTGTTCTTTTTGCTGGGGTACTGAGCAAGGTTTCTTCGGTTGTTGAAACACGCTTTTTAAGTAAGCTAAGTGCTCGAGAGCAGAGAATCTTTTTAATAGGAGGGACGGTTTTTCTAGAATCATGCCTGGTCATGCTACTAGCTAAAGCAAGTGAATGGTCTTACATCGATTCTTTGTTTGTTGCGAGTTTATTATTATTAGCGCTTATCTGGTTACCTGCTTACTTTAGACCCTATCAGGAGAATGCCAGTCGTACAATTGGTAGATTTCATAGAGGACTTCACTCAGGTGAAATCGATATACATAAGAGTGGATCGCGGCACCCTTTTTTTATCGGGACGTTGATTTTTTGTACAGTGGGATTACTTACTGTTTTTGCATACTATTTTTCGTATGTTACGTAAAAGTGAATGGAGTCAATGTAATAAAGCTATATGAGGAGTTGATCATTGTTGAAATATTCCCTATGCATTGGAGCCTACCCAGGTGAGGATGTGATCACTCACCTGGAAAAAGTGAAGGATCATGGATTTCATGGGCTAGAATATTATGATTGGACGGAATTAAATCTGGAGCAAGTGGCTAAGGCCCAGAGTCGAATTGGCGTTGGAATTACGGCAACTTGTACGCGTTTTTTTAATTTAGTTAATCCGAAACTCCAAGACTCGTATCTTCAAGGATTATCAGAAACGATTGAAGCGTGTAAAAAACTTGGAACGCCGTCGATCATTACCCAAACGGGAAACGTGATGGTCGATACGCCCATTAGCCTACAGCAAGAAGCGATGATTGAAACACTTAAAAGAAGTGCGGAACTATGTGAAAAGGCTGATGTTGTACTTGAAGTTGAACCGTTAAATGGGCTTGTTGATCATAAAGGTCATTTTCTACAATATTCAGATCAGGCAGTGTCGATTGTCGATCAAGTGGATAGTCCACATGTAAAACTATTATTTGACGTGTATCATCAGCAAATTACGGAAGGAAATGTTACCCGTAACGCAACAAATTTTTGTAACCGAATCAATCATTATCATATTGCTGATAATCCTGGACGTCATGAGCCGGGTACAGGTGAGTTGAATTTTGGAAACATCTTAAAAGCGATTAAGAAGACAGGCTTTGAGGGGTTAATTGGACTGGAGTGCAACTACACAATTCCAACAGATCAAGCAATCGATTCGTTTAAGAAGACAATTATACAGTATGTTGAATAAGCTACATGAAAAAGAGCGAGAAAGACGTGTTTGAAATACGTCATCCTCGTTCTTTCTTTGACACTATCCTTTTATTTTTCGAAGACCATGAAGATCCAGAATGCCAAACCCTACTTTTGAGAAGATTGGAAGAACGATAAACGCTAGTGTATCAATGATACCTTTTGTTAGGCCAACTCCTGATGCGCCAAAGAACCATGCCAACGGATAAAGCACCCAAAAAGATGTTAAATAAATGGCCATTCGCTTATAATGCTTGGCAAGTTGGTCGCTTTCATTTGCCATTCTCTTAAGAGGGTCCCATATAATCCGTAATATGATCGCAAGGGCAATAAGCCCTAGACTATACCAGATGTATTTTAGTGAATCAGGTGAAAAATCGGCGATCAGTCCAGTTAAAATCATGAAAACGTCAGCTATAATCAGAGAAGCGATCAGTGTGCGGTTGATTTTCCTATGGTAGAACATCGCGGTTAAGGCAAGTGATAATAGTAACAGGGGAGTAGAGACCACCCAATCTAAGTATCGTGCAAAGTAAATCGTTTTCTCTGGTCTTTCTAATAGCCCCTGACCTAATGCAATGGATAAATAAGCGACTCCAGACCATCCTGTAATGACGATAGCGATCACATATTCATACAAAGGTACGCCCTTTGGTTTTCGGCTTAGGAAATAAAAATAAATGGCGCTTGAGATCATCACGATAAAATAAAAAATATGTAACGATGTATCGATTGAATTCATGTTTCACCTCACTAGCAAGTTGTGTTACCCAGTATTGACATTGCATAAGGATTTATTCAGATTAGTAGAGGCGCTCGTGTAGCAATGTAAGGCAAACAGCTAGACGAATCATTAAGAACCTTTTAAAATGTGGGTAATGAACGGTAAAGGAGTTTCCATATGAATTTTGTGGCATTAGATTTTGAAACAGCAAATTCTTCACGAGGAAGCGTTTGCTCGATTGGTCTTGTTGAATATGAAGATGGTCAGCTGATTCGAGAATATTATCGTTTAGTGAAGCCGAAACAAAATGTTTTCTCTGGCATCAATATTAGCATTCACGGGATTACAGAAGAAGATGTTGAAGATGCACCTGAATTTGATGTTCTGTGGCGAGAGGAAATTCGTGAGTTAGTTGAGGGGAAATTCCTCATTGCTCATAATGCGCAATTTGATATGAGCGTGCTACGTGCTGTTCTTGACCAATATGGTCTTCCATATCCAATGCTTGCGTATAACTGCACTGTGAATCTATCAAAAAAGACATGGGTGTTACCAAAGTATAAATTAAATGTTGTCTCCGATTATCTTGGGATTCAACTTGACCATCACCATGCGCTAGATGATGCAAGAGCTTCTGCTCAGATTTTCTTAAAAGTGGCAGAGACGTTAGATACGGCAGATATCAATGAACTTATCGCAAGAACTGGTACAGCAAACGGCGTTTTATTTGATAGCGGCTATGAACCTGCCAAATTAAATAAGAAAAACTCAAAAAACACAAAGAAAACCCCTGCGCCACGTTGAAGTTTGGTGAGGGGTTTTCGTGCATCTTTCTAAAAGAAATGAATCAGGAAAGAGAGTGTATCCAGTTCCCGTGCTAAATCAATTTGTTGAAGGTGAACGTTAGCTGGGAGCTTAAGGTAGGCAGATGAAAAATTCATAATACCAAGTATTCCGGTTTCAGATAGCTTTTCAGAAACCATTTGCGCTGAAGCGGCAGGAATAGCTAGAATGGCTACCGTTACACTAGCGGTTAAACGTTCATTCATTTCATCGATATGATAGACCGGTACACCTGCAATGGTTTTGCCAATGACTTTTGGGTTATTATCAAACGCCATTTTAATTTTAGGTGACGATTTCCGTAAGTGATTATAGTGAAGAAGCGCTGTGCCCAGTCGACCTGCGCCAATTAAAGCTGCTTCAGGCTCAGTCTTCTCGTTTACAATCAAGTGAAGGTGATTCACAAGTTTTTTAACTTCGTACGCTGCCCCTTTTCGGCCTGGAGCTTTTATCTTAGAAAAATCTCTCCTCACAAGATCTGATTTAAAATTAAGCGCATGACCAATCTCAACAGAGGAGATCGATTTTTGCCCTGATTTCTTTACGCTCTTTAAATAAGAAAGGTAGAGAGGAAGACGCTTTATGGTTGCATTTGGAAGTTTATTCTCTTCCTTTTTCATACGATTACCTCCGTCAAACTATATCCGCTTTCTTCTCTATTATAATCTTAATCTAGTAAAGTGCAATTTGGAAAATAATCCAAAAGAACTAGTGAGGAGATAGGTTCCTGTAAAATCCCCAAACGATGGAATTCATATGGAGCAAACAGAAAAAGAACCGGTCACTTGGCCGGTTCTTTCAAACGGTTATTGATTTAAATCTTTTTTGCATAAATACCAATCAATACATTCAAGACCTTCTTCGTTTTCCCTCTTTTTCATATCTTCCTGTGTTTTAGGAGGAGAAACAAGGACCTGATCTCCTGGTTCCCAATTGGCCGGTGTCGGAGAACCGTGCTCATCCGTTGTTTTTAACGCCTTTACTAATCTCATAATTTCATTCATGTTGCGACCTGTCGTAAGAGGATAGTAGATGACAGCTCGGACAACTTGTTTATCATCAACTACGAAAACTGCACGACTCGTTTCCGTTTGACTTTCTTCCGGCATGATCATGCCGTAGCGCGTCGCCACTTTTCGATCGAGATCAGCAATAACCGGGAATTCAATTTCGGTATCAAAATTCTTCTCAATGTTTCGAACCCATGCTAAATGTGAGGAAACGCTATCGACACTAAGGCCGATTAACTCAACATCAAGCTTTCGTAACTCTGGATAAATTTCCTGAAAAGCCACAAATTCTGTCGTACATACCGGCGTGAAGTCAGCGGGATGCGAAAACAACACAAACCATTTTCCTTTGTAATCATCGAGTGAAAGTTGCCCGTGTGTCGTGTTTGCTGTAAAGTCAGGGGCCGGTGACCCGATTCGTGGTAGCTGATAAGCTGTTTCTGTTTGTTGTTCTGACATATTGAAACATCCTCCTTCTATTCGAATCTATAATTGGTTTTCCCTCCTGTTTTTTAACTAAACTGTCTTTTTTGTGACGAATATTAGCGAGATAACTTATGGAAAAGAAAGAAAATGATAGAATGAAAGAGAGCAAAAGAATTCCACAAGT
>ENA-ORXC01000989-ORXC01000989.1-marine-metagenome-genome-assembly--contig:-NODE-989-length-17904-cov-4.499523_pt1 | contig 17904 bp, 12 predicted proteins | sample MGYA00237865_ERZ511478 | MGnify/ENA metagenome assembly ERZ511478 | reverse complement strand
GGGGGGGGGGGGGGGCGGCCGCAATGAACCGGCCGTGGAAAGGGTGAGAGGAAGAGCGGTCGTTGCGTGCGGTCGCCGCCGTGCTAGAAAGAAGCCAGGGGGGGGAGGGTGCTCCCTGCGTGAGAACAGAGAGCCCGTTGCGGAAGGCGCGTGGGAGGGGGCGTCGAATTGATTTCTCGATTCGAACGCGCATTTACGCGGGATTTGGGGGGATTGAGGCACGTCAAATTAGACCAGCGGCCTGCCGCGGTCGGTCGCGACCGCGCACGACCGGTCGGTCACGACCAACGCGCCAGGCAACTTGGTGCTCATGTCGGTTTGACCCTCCTCGTCGTCTGCCCGCCGTCAACAACGCCATTGCCGCGACGCCTGCGCAAGGGCAATGCCTTGGCCAGCCTGCCGTGGAGGTGACGTGCGGGGTACCGCAGTGGGCCCGTGGCGTCCCACTGGAATTTGAGCTACCGAGGTTGCGGGGACAGAGAGAGGGCGCCCTCCTGTGCCCGAGGTCAATGGCCGCCTGAGTCGGAGAGGCCGTCTTGGAAAGCCTCACGCTTGGCTCAGGGTGCAGTGGCGGTTGACTCGGCGGGGTGCCCGCCCGATGTCTCTGGAGGCAGAGGGGGAGGGGAGGGTGGGGTGGCTTCGGTGCACGGCTCTGCGGAGGGGTGACGCAATGGCGTGGAATATGGCGGGTCGTTGCCGCCCGATGCCTGTTGTCGCAGAGGGGGGGGCGGCCCAAGGGGCCTCCAATGGACAACCCGTGAGGCCCCTCGTGTGGGACGCAGTGGAGGAGTAGATAAGTGCGCAAGGCCAGGCACCGTCTCGGCCACACACGACGCCATTTGTCTGCAAGCCGCAAGCCGGGCCGGTTAGGTGTGCCCCGCTTCCACACCGCACGATTCCCCCCTCCCCTCCGCGCACCTGCCGCCGTGCCACTGGTATCGGCCCCTCTGACGTTTTGCGGGCGCATCCGCAACCGACCACGCCGCGCCGCTGCACTCCTCTCCCGGACCATGGCGGGGCGCGGGAAGAGCATTTCCCCAACGGATACCCCCGTCACCGCTTCACATCGGACGCGTCGTCAGACTCGCTCCTTCACGGGCCCTCGCCCTCATCGGCCGCTCAACCTGTATGCGGCAGGCCGAGGCCGCCTAGAGCCCCTGCCCTCCCCATCGTCTCCGGGCGATGCCAACCCCGATGGGTCTCCTGTCGATCGCAATCCGGCGGCGAGCTTCAATAGCGGGCCGGTGACGCGCGCGGCAGCTCGTCGCCGCGCGGCCGCATGCGACGGCGAGCCCGGCATCAGGCGTGGCGGCGACTCTGCTGACGACGTTTCGGGCGGAGGGACCCGGCCGACGGACGCGCCTGCCACCCGAGGGAAGGGCAAAAAGGCGGCGAGGCAGGCTGATGCCGCCGTGCACTCGGTCGCGCCTTCCACCGGCGGCCGGGCGTCATCTCTCGACAAGAGCAAGAAGGTGGAGAAGCCGGCTGCTGCCTCTATGCCGTCGGTCGCGCCTCCACCCGTCCGCCGGGCGTCATCTCGTGGCAAGAGCCAGAAGGAGGCGCAGCCGGCTGCTGCCGCTGTGCCGTCGGTCGCGCCTACCACCCGCAGCCGGGCGTCATCTCGTGGCAAGGGCAAGAAGGCCGCGTTGCCTGCCTCTCTCGCGCGGGAAAGCGCTGATGTCGAGCGGCTGGTGGCGAGGGACAAGGTCGAGAAGGCGATTGTGATGGAGCCTTTCGTGCGCACGAGCGGGCCTGTGACTAGGTCCGTGACGCTCCGACGCGTTGCGTCAAGCGCCGGGAAACCGCTCGGCTCCTCTTCTCCTGCCGCCAGCGGCCCATTTGTAGGCCACAACGCCGACGGAGCGGCGGTTGCCCCTGGTTTCAGTCCCCCGCCGCGTGGGCCTGGTCCAGGTGGCCGCACGCCCAAGGCGTTGCGCGATCTCGCGGGCGCGGCGGGGGCCAACTTCATGGCGCAATGGACTCCATCTTCCCCATCTCCGTCGCCGGCACAATTGGCTCGTCGACGCCGCGCCAGTACCCGCCGTCGCCAATCTGACGCCGACGCGCGGAGCGGCGCTCCACTGGTGGCGCTGCCGCAGATTAGCACCGACCCCGACACGTGGTCGCCGCCTCCTACCCGCGACAGTCGGCGTCTGGCTGAGTATTCTCGCAGGCTCGCCGTCTTGCCGGCTGAGGACAGCAGCACAGATGATGACGGTGCGGCGCGGCGGATGCGACGTGGAGTCGGAGCAGACACCATCGGCGGGAACTCCGCTGCCGGAGCGCCATCACATGGCCCCGCGGCTGGCGTCGCCGCGACGCCGCCGCCTGTGGCTGCCGAGCAGCCGGCGCTTTCACCAGGCGTAGCGCAACGGCTGGCCGTGGTGGTCGCCGCGCACGAGCGCGCCGTGCGAGACGCTGCCGAAGTCAAGAAAGAGCGCGTGGGGGCACCGTCTGCGGCACCTGCCGCACATGGGCCTGCGGCAACCACCGCCGTCGCGGCTGACGAGATTACCGCGCAAGCGCCTGCTGAACGTAAGGGCTTCAAGCAGGAACAGGCCGTGGGGGAACACTCACCAACACCCGCCAAGCATGCGGCTGTGGCGCCCGCTGCTGATGCCGCCCGCAACAGCGCCGTGCCGGCGCCTGCCCCTATCAAGGAAGTAAAGCAGGAGCCCGCTGTGCGGCGACTCTCAACTGTACGCGCCATCCAAGCGCCCGTGGCGGCCGCCACCGAGGCGGGCCGCTCGGTCGCTGAGCAAGCTCTTGCTGCGCCTTTGGTGGCGCGCCCCCCGCTTCAGCCTTCCTTGTCTGCCGATGGGGACACCTCTGTCGGTGGAGCGATGGCGAGGGGCTCAAGGAGGAAGCGTCCTCCTCGGCGACACCGTGGCGCTTGAGGGTCGACGCGTGGTGCTGTCGGGACGCCAGGGGGCGGCGGGCAGCACGTTAAACACACTTCTGATGGTCAGTGTGGACGGACAGTTCTGATCCCGCTGCTTTTTATGCCGATGCACCTCTGTTTGTCACCAAGCGGATTGACATGGATATGGCTGTGATTCTTTTTGCTCTTTCTTGTACCGTCTGCTTGCATGCAACACCTTCCTGCCCGCGGCGGGCACCACCACCGCCTGTGGGTTTTCCGCCCGTCCAAGGCCACCGGCCGGCTGGCAGAACACAAAAAGTGAAGGTGACATGATGGCTGGGTGGCCATGGGCGTGTGCATTACAAGCAGACCCACGCGCAGGCAGACATGCTCCCGTCATCGTGGTGCCACGGGTGCCAACCCCAGGCGGCCGAGCAGCATGCCCATAGACCGAGCGCCCGTCGATCTTCAGTCCACGAGTACATAGGCCGAGCAGAAGGAGAGCTTGTCGATGGAAAACGGATGGTCAGTGACCCTGATCTCCGAAGACCGGCATTGCTTCCGATACTTACTCCTGCTGATGTCAATTCCATTTTCCACGATTTTGATCAGGTGCCTCTCGCCCGCGCAGCCGACTGACAAAGGCAATCACCCGTCAAGCCGTCCTACGCACGGCCCACCGCATGGTCGCCGCGTTCGTGTCAGGGTGGCGCCGCCTTCGCCCAAGGGCGGTGCGTTGGGGCTCATCCGTGCGCGTCCGTTTTGTGGGTTCTCTTCCCCCCGCTGGGATGGGCCCTCTACACCTCGCTTCTTGGACACCCTTTCGCCTCTCTTGTGCTCGGTCCCTTCCACCTCGGTCACAGCCTCGTCCTCGCCTCCACGCCACGGTTTCTTCGTGATATTACTCTTTGACCAGTCGCCTGCGCTCGCTACTGTGCTTTGACGACGGACACGAGGTGACCGCCCGCCATGGACGCATGCGGCGAACCGGGTGAGAACCGTACGCCCTCGACGGTGGCGCCCCACTTTCAACACGCCGTGGGCTCCCTGTCATTTGACGCTCCGGCGGCGGCCAACCGCACGCTTCCTGCTGTATTCAACTGGGGAGCCTCTGCATCGCAGCAGCTGAGCTTCTCTTCGCAGCGTACGTACCACCCTGCTGCCACCCCGAGCGGTTTCCCCCCCGTCCCCGGGAGCTCGCCCCTTCCGCTCGTCCGTCCATCCGCCCTGGGCAACTCCCCTCTCTTGGAGGTAGCACCTGCCACTCGTCCAATGTCCTCCACGCTCGATTGGCAGGCGGGTTCTGCATGTCCGACGGCTGCCGCAACCGCAGAGGCAGCGGCGGCGGCCGCGAGGCCGGCTGATGGGCCGAGAGGCGGGGCTGGTGCGGCAGCGGTCGCGACTGGAGCGCCCCACGGGGGCACTGGTGTCCTCACGGCAGCTTCGACTGAGTTTCTGGGCGCGCCGTGGTCTCCCCCAGCAGAGGTGGCGGCTGGCGCGCCTCCTTCACTACCGGGGGGGGCCCGAGGCGGTGCCGCTACGCCTGGGCCACCGGCCACAAGACCCCAGCGGGACGACAGCAACAGGTTCTTCGCCCAGATGGACGATGCCGTTGCTCGACTGCCGCCAGGCGATGGGCGGCGCAAGTCGCGAGCTCCACCTGTCGGCGGGGCATCTGCTAGGCGTCCTCCCGCGGCGTCTGCAGGTGCCGCAGCAGCCGTCGCTGCTTCTGCAGCCGCACGAGCCAGAGTGGCGAATCGGCGGCGGACCGCAAGGACTCGACAAGATGCTGCGCAGGTGCACCCGTTGCCGGCCGACCAGGCGGCGGCCGCGCAACTGACTGGCTCTCCAGCTTCCTCTCCGGCACCTGCAGCGGCTTTGTCGTCGGCCGCAGCGGCCATCGCCGCATCCACCGCCGCGGCACGGACGGCTGCGGGGGCCGCCGCCGCGGCCTGCTCCACGGCAAACATGACCCCCAATGCCGATTCCCCTGCAGCCGCGGTGCCCTGCGCGTGCGGGCAGGCCTTGCAGGAGGTGTCGACTGCACTGCAGCAGATTTCTACGGTCTTCTCTGGTCTTCTGCAAGCGCTGTTCGATGAGAGGGCGGCGACAACGGCTGACTTCCTGTCGCTGCGACGGGCGCTAGCCGTTGTCCTCGCCAACAGCGTCAGCACGAAGTCTGACGTGGCCAAGATCCATTCCTTGGCGAACGCCACCTCGCTGAGCGTAGGCAGCATGGCGTCAGCCTCCTCGGCGCTCGCCTATAATGGTGCGGCGGCCTCGGGCGACCAACCGCTTCACCAGTCGCCGCGACAATCGCAGCAGCAGCAAGTTGGCGGCGGCACCCCAGCTGTCGCCATCCCGCAGAACGGCGAGCCCGTCGAGGTCCCCTGGGCCATTCCTGTTCAGGTATGTGTCGTGTGTGTGTGTCGTGGATCGCAATTGCCTTGCGCGGGATATTGTGCGCTGGTGCCGGTGTGTCACATCGCGTGTCTCTTTGACAGGGCGAGCATGATGAGTCTGACGCTGCTTGAACCGAGGCTGCTGCTTTTCCTGGCGGATCCCGATGTTGTCTGATGGTTTCTCTTCTTGGCGTGCATTTTCTGTCCACTGGTACTGGCAGGACAAGCTGAGTGAGGTCTACCAGAACCATGTGCTCTATGGCACGGGGCCGGGTACCGCCTTCCTCACCACCATGCAGGTGGACGAGGAGATTGCGTTATTGGTGTCGACGCAGGTCAACGAGCCGCTGCCTGCGGCCAAGTTACGCATGGAGCAAAAGATTTTGACAAAGAGCAACACCTCAGAGACGGGCCTGGCGCCCAACAAGGTCCGTGTCTTCCTCAAGCGGGTGCTGCCCCGCTGGCAGGACAAATTCACCAGGCTCCTGATGGAGGGCTTTCACGAACGCGCGTGCTCCATCCTCAAGACGGGAAAGAAAAGCGGCCACGGCACTCGCGGGCACATCCCCAAGCTCGAGGCTGCGGACGCCCTCACGTGCCTTAAGGACAACTGGTTCTTCGCGAAACCAAACGGCAGGGAGGTCCTCAATTTTGCAACTAAGCACGCGTTCACCAAGCTGGGGTGCCTCTCTTCGGTCTACGTCGAGGCCACTGTCGACCAAGCCGCCTACCTCAAGATGCGAACCGGCTTATATGCCCGCATTGTGTCGACGGTACGTCAGGGCGATGCCTGTCCGAGAGGGATCGTGTTACGAAATTATCTTCGTTTGAGCGCAGGCAAGGTGCCGGTGGTTGTGCACAGGGAGCTTCTGTTAACGACCCCTGTTGTGGTTCCTGCTTCTCCGTTGCCCCTCCTACTTGGCGTTGGCTGTTGTGCATTAATTGAGTGAACCCCGACGCGCCCACATGTTCTGGTTCTCTTTTCCCTTCCTTGTGTACAGGTGTATCACGGACTACGGAAGGTGGCAGGTTATCCTGGCTTGAGTGACGCTGGCGGAAACACGGACGTGGTCACGCGCAAAGTATGGGCCGTTTTTCTCTCCCTCATCGACGACCTGCGGCCTAAAGACACGAGAGTCGAGGAGGGGCTTATGCTCACCGACGGTTCGAACGCCCTGCGGGCGGTTGTTCCAGACGTGCCCTTCGTGCGGCAGCAAGCCGCCCGACTCGAGATTGCGACAACCGAGACCGGCGACCCACCTCCCTCGACTCCTGGCACTCGCCGCGCAACAGCCACCCATGCGTCGCCCCCTAGTCGACGCCGACATAGGACAAAGAGGGCGGCCGCCGCCACTGACGAAGGCGGGGCTGCCACGCAGCCGCCCCGCAAGAGGCGCAGCCGCCATCGCCGGAGCGCCGCACGCAACCGAGGAGAGGGTGACGCGGACGCTACCGCGGCTCCGTCGGAGGGCGATGCCCCGCCACCGGTTGATGAGGAAATGCTGGAGTGGGGCTCGCCACCGAACGAAAGGGCCGAGCAAGAAGGTGCCGGGAGCGATGGCGACGAGAGTGGTGGAGACGATGGTGCTCCGAACCATCTCCAAGACATGCTGGCGGAGCTCCACGCTTAGACCGAGACCGCACTCTGACGAGCGGGAGGCCAACACAACAAGGACAGAACGGGGGCGGGCGGGTGTTTCGTTGACGTGGGGGGCGACCAGCAGTGAGCAGCGGGCGGGAGAGAAGCACCCTGTAGACGCATCAAAATACCGTCGCTGCTACGAATCCGCTGTTGTCCCCCAGCCACTAACGCGAGCTGCTAAGAGAAGCTACAAATAGCTACGTAAGATCCACATGCCGAGAGAACTAAATGCTCTGGGCCGCTCTCTAATGTAACGCCCTCTGGTCACGCTCAAGTCTTGGCCGAAGGGTCGTGGTCTCCCGCTGCACTGTAAGACTCGCGGTCACGTGGACGCGAACAGCTCTTCTGGGACGGTCAAGCAGCCCAAACGATGCTCTTACGAATGACAAACGCGACACAAACGAATGTGCACCTTACGAACGGCCAGACGAATGCGCATTCGTAACGCATTCGTTTGACAAACGAACACGTTACGAATCCGGCATTCGTAAGAGGGGTACCAAGTTCCGACGAGCTGGCGCGGCAGCCCGCCAGCACGGCCACCCCGCAGGGCCGCCATGCGGCCGCCGCCGCCATCCTTGGCGCTACCAAGCGCCGACGGGCGACGCCGCCACCGCCGCTGCCGCGGCCGCCACCGCGGACCCCCCCGTGCGCGTGCCTCCCGTACCCTCGGCTACACCGACGGCGACGCGTGGAGCCACAACCGTTTTCAGCCGGTCACAGGGGAGCATTGGAAACGGGTGTGGGGGCGCATGCCGCCCACAGAGCCGTTCAGGAGCCGCCGGTGGGGCGGTTTGTTTTCCACATCACAGTCGTCAGAAGATTCGACATGCCGAACGGGAGTCGATCCCGTTCACCCTCCCGTCCTTGAACAAGTGCCTGAACAGGAGCGGCTCCCGTTCAAGACGCGTTCGGCGTGCACGGACGTAGTCACGAGATCACATCGATTTAAGAGCCCGAAGGCTTAGTTTTGGTCAGGGCTGGAGTGGTAAGGACCAATGCAGTCCGTACGCCTGGGGCCTGCATTTATTGCGGCCCGCCACAGGGCGTGCCGTTGCCACACCGCCCGTATCCGTACGGCCTGTTCTTCCTGCTGTTTCGCGCCTCTGGACGGCCCCGGTGGCGGACGCTACGGCGCTTCTGTCAGATACACTTTGTTGTGGTGCTAAAGGGGATTGTCTCACACGGAAGGAAAGTCGTAGTTCCTCGTTGTGTGGCATAGGGCCCGGTGACAAGGGTGAACATAAAAAGAAACACAGGTGCTTGCCCCACCCGCACGAAGCGGGTGACAGGCGACAGACACTAACATGCCGCCGCAAGAAAAGCAGAGACGAAACCAGCAAGAGTCTCCCCTGTCTGCGCCCACCGGCAGACAGAAACCGGGTACCAGACCCCGGGGACACACACGACACACCTCTCGTTAGTCAACCTCCTCCAACACAACAGTTGCCGCCGCGACGCGCGCCGCGTCGACACGCGCCTGCTCGAGACGCGCACGACGCGCGGCGGCTCCACCATCACTCCGACGACGCACGGGCGCCTCCTCCTCATCCTCAATGAACCATTCGTCTCCATCGCTGTCTTCCGCGCCGCTGTCCTGGCCAGGTCCCGGCGGGGCATCGGCCATCGTATCAGGGCCCCCGACGCCCTCGTCAACGCCAGCCCCTGATGCACGCGGACTCGACCCAGCGCCGCCGACACGGACAGGGATGGCCGCCCGGCCCCCCGCACGTCCTGCATCGCTCGTCGCCATTGTCGGCGTTTGTGGGACAGGGCGGCGAACAGGGTCCGCCCGATGCGGGTTGGCGCCGTCCAATAGACGCAAGCCGTTGCTGGCACGCGCGCCCTGCACCTGAAGCAGTCGGCTCAGCACGGTCAGCTCTTGCACCCACTCTGCGCGATGGCCCAAGTTGAGCGCAGGCGTGACCAGCACGGCTGTAGCCGCTGCTGCGGCAGCAGCACCGGCTTCTCGAGAGGCCGAGAGCTCCTCTTCCGCAGACGCTCCCGCTGCATGCGCGGCCGCCCCCGCCGCAGCGGCCGCTGTCGATGCGGCCACCGCCTCCTGCTCGCTGTCAGTCTCAGGCTGCACGACAGAGCGCATCTTGAGATGCTGGCGCACTTTCATGACAACCAGCGCCAAGTGCCCCAGCAAGCACGTGAGAATTCGCGCCCCCCCGGGCGTCGGACCCGTCTCGGTGAAGCGGTAGAGAACACCAAACGATGAAAACACGGTGCCCAGGGCGCGCAGCAACGCCGCACGCGGCACTGCCTCAGTAATAAACGCGTCATCCTGGAGCATGTCGCGCGCCTCTCCAGGCGAGAAAACGACCTCGTACTTCGTTTGAGTGCCGCGCATGCGGCTCAGTGTGCCGCGGTTCTCCACCTCGTTCACGTACGTCGCAAAAGCGGACACGGCCTTGTTGCCAATGCGCTGGTAGAAGTGGGAGACTGCACGATGCAGGTATCTGTAGGCCATCGTCTTACGCTTGCTGAGTGCAGCGGCTGCCGGTTCCGTATCCTCGTCGGCGGCGGCCGAAATCTTGGCGCGCACAGGAAGGCGCCACTTAGTCTCCAGTTGCCGCACAGCTTCGCGCGCGTCAACTGACATGCGCCTCATGACCCAGTCGCGAAGGAAAATGTTGACTTCCCGCATAGACAGGTACAAGTCGCCCGTGCACGTCGGGCTGACGAACCGGTCCTGCAACCACTGCTGCAGCTCTTTCTGCCCCTCGCATGAATGGATCGCCAAAGAGCAAAGAAAGAATGCAGCACAGAGGATAAAGGAGAACGCATAAGTGTGGAGGCGACGTCAGTTGCTGTTTGTAGGGGCACACTCATCTCCATACCCTAAATGGTAGTCGTGGTGGATGCGAGTGGTCACTTAGACACTTGTGACTCACACATCCCCGCACACGCAGGTGTCGTTACCTTCGACTCGAGCACCCACATGGCATCTTGACGCTCCATCTCCTCCTCATTCCTGGGACGAGCCCCAGGACCTGCGCCAGAAAGGGGCTCAGTAGGAGCTGCTGCCGCTGCCGTCTCCCCGAACTTGGCAAAACCGCTGGCCATATCGACTCCCAGCTTGATCAGCGCCCGCCGCTGCACGACCATCGACAAGGCCAACTGGTCAACCAGAACAGCAATGTCGTCCACCTTTTTGACGACCATACGGAAGTTGTTGTTTGTGACCGCGAGCTCTTTGCGGTTGCTCGTCAGCTCCCGGCGCACACTCGACAAGCCCGACGTCAAAGAGGCATGCAACTGCGTCACCTGCGCCAAGCCGCCACCGAGAGCACCGCGCTGATCATGCATTCCGCCGCACAGCACTGACGTGTCCACTGGCTCACGCCGCGGTCGAGTGGACGGAGACCCACAAGGGGACCCACCGACGGCCGAAGCGCGAGGGCGGCGCCGACAGGCGGCCGGCCTCGTAGAGATGGCGCCACGAGAAGGAGGGAGAGGAAGAGCAGACTGCGGTAGCCCCCCGACGTCCATGTCGTGGGCGGATGCAGCCCGGTCAGCTAAGCCGGGCGCCGAAGCGTCGTGGGACAGTGCGGGCTCGTTGTTTGTGTGATTCGCCGCCGCCTCCCGCATGGATGCGTAGTAAGGACGAGGAGATCCGTCAGAGCTCGACAGGCGACTTTGTGAGAGCCCCGGACTCGACGCCCCAAGCATTTGAGGAGGCGCCGGTGTCCCCGCTGTCGCGCGGGGGCCAGTAGCCGCTGCCGCCGGCTGCGGGAGGACGAGGTACATCGGCGGCGTGGAGTCCCTAGACGGCACGTCGCGCGGCATCTGGTGCATAGCTACGCTACCAACGGGGTTGAAACGCAGCGCGTCCTCGGGGGCGTGGCCAGCCGGCTGGCCACGTGCCATCGGTTCCCCCCGCCGGAGAAACGCCCGGCTCGTAGGACGGTACGGACGAAGAGGTGGCGCGGCGAGTGCGAGCCCGTTGATGCCAATGCGCTCTTGGCCGACGCCTTGGGGGTACGCTGCCGACGGCGCCGCAGGAGGCGGCCCACCAAAGCGCTCGAAGACATTGGGCACGGCTGGCGGCGTCAGGACAGCGAGAGTGACCTTGCTGAAGAATGCCTCCATGACAATAAGATACGGCGCGGGTAGGGACGAGAAGACGTGCGCGACGCAGGTCAAGTGGCAATGGTCGAGTGTAGGAAGGGAGTCGACAGGGGAGATGAGGAGCGAGCGCAGGTGAGAATTGGTACTCGACACAGAGAGCCTCCCGTTATATACTCACCTAGAGGAAAGGAGGGACCACTCGGTATGCAGAAAACGCTTCCCATGAAACCCGCTGCCACAGAGTGCCATCGGACCATCAGACGTACCAGACGCCGGCCGAAGATCGAGTGCCTCGCAGAGTCCTGCTACAGTGGCAGATCCTGACCAGGAGCCAGACGTATGCGGGCAACAGTGTCTGCGTGGTGGCGGATTCATGGCGACTGCCGGTTGACCAGGAGCTAGGCACGTCTCGGCAAGCCCGTCAGCACGCGAAGCGGAGGGGCGAACACGAAAGTCAGCATACGCGTTGGCGACAACGGTGTGTTCCTTGCATTCCGAATCGTCACGGCTCTCGATGACCGGAGTGTACTTCCAGAGTGGAAGATCGTCTTGCACGGGTGCTACCCGTATCGAGACGAGTTTTTTGGTTGGCGGAGCCGAGCTGTTGGAGCTTTGAGGGCAAGTGACACCCGCCGTGTCAGTGTCTGATAGGACGACACGTACTCGTGCGGCATGCTCGTGTCCTCGGATCTGCAAGGAGTTCCCATACTCTTTCAGCAGGCAGTGTGCGTACAGAAGAATTCCTCGCCTGACGGCGGGTACGATCGCCAACCGCGCTGTCGTTTCTCGCTTCTGTCCTCTCCAACTACGCTTTAGTCACGCCAGTCCGTGTCGCGAGCTCTCATCTGCTGGCCTCTGGTACAGTTGCGCGTGATGGTCCTCTCCGAAGCCAGCTCGGCGCCGCTTGGCGCTTCTCTACGATCGGCAAATTCACAGACGGGTCATACGAGGGAGGGGCCCGGTATGCGGGGACCTGCACTTGGGTGGGCTCCAAGGGGGGCCCGTGCGCTGCAAGGGAGGGAGGTGGAGCGCACCAATGACGTGTCGGTCTCCATGTGACGATGGTCGTGGTGCGACCCGTCGCGGCTTCTGCAAGCCCCACTGATGGTGAACCGTCGCTATGTCTGCTTGCCAGCCTGGGGCACGAGACGGCGCTCTTCTTCGCCGCCGCCGGCCCGCCTGCGGAAGGGCGTGTGTTCTCCCACTCGGATGGCCGGATAACTGCTTGCGTCGCTCTGGGGCACCACGTTGGAAAGACGCGCTGCACTATCTTCGGCGCGTCGGACACTGGCCATCGAGTGTGAAGAGGCTGAGGGCATCGAACACTGCCATACTCTTTGGGCGCGAGAGTGGCGCTGTGGTCACGGGCGTCGGCGTGCGCTGTACGGGTTAGTTGTGGGTTGAGTCTTTGCTCTGCTGGAAGGGTGGAAGCACTGCTGCGAGGTGGAAGGGTGGAAGCGCGGTTGTGTGCGACACTTGCTCTTGCGCGCGATGGTGGCGGGAACACATTGACCGGTGGAGTGAATCTGGGGTCCACAGTGCATCGGGCATCGCACGGTGCTGAATTGAGCGCTGCGTGAACTTGCGTGTGTCTACAGCTCCTCTTGCAACGAGGAGAGACTACGGGGCGACCTGGGCGGGTCTTTCCCAGGGAGCCGTGGAGAAATTTGGGCGCAAAGACTGACATTGCCGTGGCTTCTGGTGCTCTACATATGTGTGCTCGTCCTCCAAACCGTGTGGCCTTTCTTTGCGCTCTCCAACTGCTGCCGTCTGTCCCCCTCCACGAGCTAAAGAGGTAGAACCCATCCGCTGGTCGTCGCTTCCTGCTCTACGCCCCATCTCTTCCGTCCGTGCACCCCGGACAAGGTTTTGGTGGACCAACTGGTCGTGCTCGTGATGACGTCGCATACTGTGCACCGTTGTGAGTACTGCTGCTTGTCTTTTGGCAACGCGGCAAACGTCGCACGGCACGTCCAGACGTGTCACCCGAGTGAGAGTCGCCTCGTCGGTGTCAATACAGTGGCGGCCTCGCCGTTCAAGCTCGTGTTTGGCACCTTCAACGAGATGGCGACCGACCCTGTCCCGCTGCTGGAGCAGCCCGTATCTCCTGCTATCCTAGCGGCCGAGACCGAGCTGGTGCCGACCGTGACTGCAGAGGCGGTCGCCGACCCCACAGTGGTCGGCCAGACGGCCAATTACGCGGCGACAGAGCTCGCGACGATGGCGAAGGCGGTCGCTGACGCGGCCTGTGGGACCTCCACATCGACGGGATGCGGCGGCGTGGTCGTCAGACCACCGATGATCGACACGGACGAGGAGGACCAGGCGATGGAGGTGGAAGCGGGCACCGGTTCCATGCACGATTCGGATGCCGCCACCCACTCGGACATGTCGACTATCGAAGCGCGCCCTGGCGGGGATGCCGCCGATGTCCCCGAGCATGACAACCTTTCTGGCCTCGACGAATTACTCAACGTTATGGATGACGAAGTCCCCGTTTTGAGCGAAGATATTGAGTCCGTCTTGACGGTGAGCAGTACGGCCGCGCGCATTCGTCTGTACTATGAGTCCATGGCTGAGGCGACGCAGGCGGTGCCGGTCGTCGACCCGAGCTGGGCTCTCCGACCGTCTCGGTTTTCCTCCCCGGCGCTACGTGGTGCTCTGGCTTTTGCTCTGACGGCGGGCGGGAGCGGCCTGACAGAGCGAGCACAAGTGCTCTTTGCGCGCACGCTCCGTGCCGTTGAGAAAGAGGCGACGCGTGGCACCGCCAGCACTGGGCCGATGTCCGCCGCGTTCGAATCATCACGAAGCTTTTTGACGGCCACGCGCCACGAGATGAACCGGGTCCTGGCGACCCGCAAGTGGAAGAAGGTGCCAATTGTCGTCTCCGGAAAGACGTACATGTACTACTTCCGTGACGTTCTGGAAGCGGGCATTGATGCCGTGGCAGCAGCGAGCACAGTCTCCTTTGGCGACACGGAGCAGCTCTTGGCGTTGGACCTGGACGCCGACGACGACGGCAGGGTGCGACACGGGTCGCTTGACAGCGACTTGTACCAGGCCGAAGCCCAAGATGTACGGCGCCTCCATGGCGCCGACGCGCGCGTGCTTGGCGTACAACTACACGCCGACGAGGCGCTTGTCTCGTGGTCAGGGGCAAAGTACATGTTTCCTGTCCGAGCAAACTTTATCAACAACCTCGACAGTGGCGGTACGTGGGTATCGGTGGGCTACATTGAGCACGTCCCCAAGGCCGTGGAGAAGACGGCAAAGGCGCGCCTGGCTGTGAGCGACTCTCGCAACGACCTCTTCCAGCGCTGTATCGCTGTATCCATCCGTACGCTCGTGAGGGCCAGTGAGGTGGGGGTCTCGGTGGCGGTGGTCGGGCGCGGTGTTATGCGCCTTTTCCCGCGGGTGGTCGGGCTGGTGGTCGACCAGCTGGAAGAGCGCAACTTCTATGCTCTCATGGGGAACCAGTGCCGCTACTTTTGCTCCATCTGCATGGAGGACCGGCGGGCGAGCGGGGCGCTGCGCGGGATCAGGGCCGTTGACCGCGACGTCGTCAGTACGCTTGACTCGCAGTTGGCTGCGGCGCGTGGGCGGCGGCGGGATCCTCGTGCAAGCCGCCGCCGCGCGCTTGGCAACGAGCATAGCGCTCTCGCATTCGTTCCTGCGCTCGGTGCCGTTCACGGCCTCGGCACTCGGGCCGCGAACCTGTACCGAATTGTGTCCTTCGACGTGTTGCACGTCTGGAAGCTTGGCATTCTGCGCATGTTGGCGCAGCGTCTTCCAGCGGTGCTGCGGTCATTGTGCGAGCGGCGGGACGGAGCACGCTTTGGGTCTGTATCAGCGACCCTCGACGCTGTCAATTTACGGGGCTGGGAACTCGGTCGGAACTGCAAGGCTACGCCGGCGCCACCAGGGTATGTTTGCTTTCTGGTGATACTGCCGCTTTCTGTTTCCAATCGCATGTGGAGCGTGCTGTGGCAGGAAGTCGCGTCCCGATACGACCACAGGTGGCTCACTTTGACATGGCACGGCGAGGTGATGCGCGGTTGTGACTTTAACGTGGAGGCTCGAACTGACCTCCGCATCTTGTGGCTCTCTGTGCTATTATATCCAGCCCGATGCTCCGTCACTCTGATTGAGACTCCGCACAGATGCTTTGTACCGCCCACCGACGCGCAGGCGACGATGACAGGCCGTACTTGGCGGCACTTTTCGGTCTTCTGGCCGTTTATGGTCGCCGGAGCCATCGGACCGCGCGACCCGACAGATCCCACGACACGTCTGCTCGAGGGGCGCCCCGTCGCTCCCGTCAACCGTACTTTTGCTGCGCGTCTACGCCCCCCCGCCAACGAAAGCTCGTCTGACGATGAATCCGCGGCCAGCGACTCGGACGCTGGTTGGAGGTCTGAGACAGGTGAGGACGCCGCGGACCCTGTAGCTCCCCTCGCCACTTTTCGCAAGATCCTCCCGGGTGCGGACGTGGCCCGCTCCCCGCGCTACGCGGACACGTTCGGCGAAATGCCCCTGCACGATGCGCTCCTGGACATGTTTTGCCTCGTGGCGCGCCTCGGCGGCGCTCTCTTTGGCGACAACATTGGAAACACTACGGCCATCACCGAGTCGCAGATCAATGCCATGGATGCGGACGCCAAAACCCTCGGAGTGGACTATGTCCAGCTGCTCTACGGTCATGTGCACACGACCAAGCTGCACCGTCTCGTTGAGCACTTGGGTGACGAGCTGCGTGGCCGTGGCAACCTTTGGGAAGGAGATACGTCTGAGAACGAGCGCCTCCACTCTACCTGTAAGCGGATGTTCAGGCGGAGCAACAAGCGAGGGCCTGACGTGGCCTTGCAAATGATGCGCTGTGATGAGACGCAGTCGGCCGTCCTTCAAGAGCTGTCGTTCCTTAGCGACAGCGACAGCGACAGCGGCGATAGGAGCGGCGACGGCAGTGACGCGCGCGGCGCCGCCGAGGCGCCCACCCTCACGTCCGACCTTTCGTTCACCGGCCGCGGGACGCGGGTGGCGATTGGCACCCTGCGGCAGAGCCCCGAGCTTGCCAACCTTGGTGACTTGCTGGACTTGGTCGACGGCGACTGCGTCATCGTCCACAGGACGGCGCGCATCATGGCGCGGTTTGAATGGGGGGCGTCAACGCGCATGCAACACCTGCGCGCGACGGCCAACTTCATGGGGAAGCCGTGGCTGTCGTTTGTACGCTACGAGTCTTCGGATGGTGCCGTGCGCTGGGGTCGTCTCCGGCTGGTTCTGCGGGCGCTCGGCTCTGAGCGCCGCAGCTGCGTCGTCCTCCAGCGGCTGCGACCTGTCGAGGCGCGCCCGGGATGCGTGCTGAGCAAGTATGGGTGCACGAGGCTCGCGTGGGATGTGCGTGCGGAGGACACGTACCCGGCGCTGGAGCTGGTGGACGCCACAAGAATCTACCGCGAAGAAGACATCCAGGTGGACTGGTTCGACTTGTCCGAGCGCCTGGGTCTGTTTGCAACGCCGTCCAATACGCAGGACACAGAGGCCGAGCGCCGGGCTTCCCGATTCTTCACAAACCCATTCTTCCCCTGGACCAGTCGCGCTCTGCGCCCTGGACTTTGAAGGCGGTGGCATGCGCTTCTGAGGAGGGATGCGGGTAGCTAGAAGAGTGGACATTGTGCTTTTCTTTTGGAAGGGTCTTCTAGGCTTGGGGGGCGGCGTACTTGGATATCTTGCCCTTTTGTTGCAACCAAAGTCATTGGCACTTCTAGCATGCAGCACCCATGCTTTGGGAATGTCGATGGTCTGTTTCAACGCTACGTCGTCCCTTCCCTTCTCCTGTTTTTGCCTGCCCCTGTTCAGCACCGACTCTGGTCATACGGACTGTTGTGCTCCTCGACGCTTACCTATGCTACGATTGCACAGGCCTGCCAGGCCCCCGGGATGTCGCATATAAGCCCCTGCCGCTCACCTGTCCAAGGTACTGATGCTGGCCTTGGACGAGACTGTCCGGGCCCACATAGAGGGGCTCCCCCCAGCCCCCCCCTCCTTTGTCCCCGTGCAGCCCTGTTTTCCGTTGCTACATGACTCCGTCTCAAAAGCCATTGCACCGCCGCCAGGTGTCGGGAGCGCGGAGTGGCCCGTTTCCGAAGACGTCCGCAGCGCATGGGACTTGGTCGTGGCAGCTCTTCTCTGCACGCAGAGAAACACATCCTGCATTCGGGGGATAGGATGGACTGGACGGATGAGGGCGGCGAATTCCTGGACCACCAGCCGTCCTTTCCACTCCAAATCCTCGCAGCTCTCCGTCCATGGAGGCCGCTCAGCTCTCGTTAGACACCAGTTAGCCTTCGATAAGGTGGAGGAGATATCATTGGTCGATTTAATGAAGTGACTATCATTCACACTCGAGTCCCGTACACGCCTGCAAGGTCCTGAATGGGCGACAGGCTGAACGGGAGTCGCTCCCGTTCGGGCTCCCGTTCAAAGACAAGAGCCCCGAACTAAATTATCCCGTGCAAGCGGCCCTTGAACGGAACTCCCGTCCAGGCTCCCGTGCAGGAGAACAGTGTTCTGACGGTCACATGTGCGTCGCTCGGCCCTCTTCTCGGCTTTGATCCCCTGCTGCGGACGCGCCATCGGGGTAGGAGTGGAGCCAGGCGGCAAGCTCGGGGAGCCAAACGGTTGGCGGCGGGCCCGGGGCGAAGAGCGCGGCGGCCGCGCCGCTCGCCGCGCGCCGCCCGCGGGTGCTGACAATGTGGCGTCCACGGCGGCGGCGTCGAACCCGGCCATGGGGCCGACCTCGAGCCCGTGGGCGCGCAGGGCCACGAGCAGGTAGCCCACCTGGATGAGCGCGTTCGTGCGGCCCATCCCCTCGCGCATGCCCGGCTTGCCCTCGGCATCCTCCTCGAAGCCCTCCCGGA
>ENA-ORXC01000988-ORXC01000988.1-marine-metagenome-genome-assembly--contig:-NODE-988-length-17904-cov-67.293712_pt1 | contig 17904 bp, 14 predicted proteins | sample MGYA00237865_ERZ511478 | MGnify/ENA metagenome assembly ERZ511478 | reverse complement strand
GTCAAAGAGTACATTGTAACGTATCCCGATTGCGCCTAGGCTATTTCCTCCTACGTTGAGACGGTATCCCGCGCCTAGAAAGAGTGCAGTATTCCAAGAGTTTGGAATGTCTGGTAGTCCAGAAACCGATTGAAAAACGCGAAGTTGCTCAAACTCTCCAGAGAGCTGTAAGAAATCAAGCGGATTTGAAATGACAATAGCACTTGCTCCTACAAGAGTTGTTTTGAAATCTCCAAATTTTTGATAAGTGTAATTAAGCCCTGGGCCAAATGCGACATATTGATTGGGTTGATACAATGCACTTGGTGCAACCGTAATGTTAGTATTGTTTCGGCCAAAATTTAAGCCTAATCCACCACCAAAACGCACCTTGCTCCAAAACTCACTTTTAGGTTTTGTAGCAATCTCTTGCGCTTGAGTTGTTGTTGTCATTGTAAAAAAGAGGCCTGTAAGTAGTATAATCCCTAAAAAATTGCATTTCATAGCTGTAGTGTCTTAATTCTCTGTTATAAATATAGGTATTATATGTCCAAAAATGTTAATTATCGTATTTTTGCTTTTCTAAAGTCGCAAGACGCAGAACTTAAATATCAAATGGATAGATTTTCATTTCTGAATGCCGCACATACCGCTTACTTTGCTGAGCTTTACGATCAATATTTACTTAACCCAGATAGTGTAGAAGCTAGCTGGCGCGCTTTTTTTCAAGGTTTTGACTTTGGACTTGAAAGTGCAGAAGAGGTTACTGGTGATGTAGGGGGAGAGACTGTGGTTATTCCTGAAGGAATTCAAAAAGAATTTCAAATAGTAAAATTAATAGACGGATACCGTAACAGAGGTCACCTCTTTACAAAGACTAACCCTGTACGCGCACGTCGTAAATATGCACCTACACTAGAGATAGAAAACTTTGGACTCTCTAAGTCTGATCTTAGTACAGAGTTTGAAGCTGGTTCAATTTTAGGTATTGGGAAGAAGACGTTACAAGAGATTGTAAATCACCTTGAGGCCATATATTGTGACCACATAGGTATTGAGTATATGTACATTCGTAATCCAGAAGAGATTGCTTGGATACAGAACTGGCTCAATAAAAATGATAACCATCCTTCTTTTTCAAAAGAGGAAAAAAGGCATATTCTCAAAAAATTAAATCAAACAGCTTCTTTTGAAGGTTTCTTGCACTCTAAGTATGTAGGGCAAAAACGTTTTTCTGTAGAAGGTCTTGACGCTATGATTCCGGGACTTGATACGCTTATCGAGAGAGGGTCTGATAAAGGTGTTGAGCAATTTGTAGTAGGGATGGCACACCGTGGTCGTCTTAATGTACTGGCAAATATCTTCGGAAAATCACCAGAGGCAATTTTTTCTGAGTTTGACGGAAAAGAGTATGATGAGGATGAGCTTTTTGACGGAGATGTAAAATACCATATGGGGTGGACTAGCTTTCGCGAAAGCGATAAAGGACACAAAATACGTATGGACCTAGCACCTAACCCATCGCACCTCGAGACTGTAGGGGCAGTGATAGAAGGGATGTCTCGTGCAAAAATAGATAATCAGTTAGGAGGAGATGAGAAGAAAATCCTTCCTATTGCTATACACGGAGATGCTGCCGTAGCTGGTCAAGGTATTGTATATGAAATTGTGCAAATGGCACAGTTAGAAGGATATCGCACGGGTGGTACGATACATATCGTAGCAAATAACCAAGTAGGTTTTACTACAAACTATCTCGATGCGAGATCATCAACCTATAGTACAGATATAGGTAAGGTTACCTTGTCTCCAGTACTACACGTAAATGCAGATGATGTAGAGTCTGTATGTCACGCTTTTGCCTTTGCACTTGATTTTAGAATGCAATTTGGCCGTGATGTATTTATAGACATACTAGGTTATAGAAAGTATGGACATAATGAAGGTGATGAGCCTAGATTTACACAGCCTTTATTATATAAAGCAATCTCAAAACACGCAAACCCACGTGATATCTATGCAGAAAGACTTCTTAAGGAAGGAATTATAGAAAAGGGATACGTAAAGCAGCTCGAAAAAGAATATAAAGATGATCTTGAAGAAGATCTTGAAGAATCTCGTAAGAGAGATAAAACGGTAATTACCGAGATTCTTGCAGATGACTGGGAAGGGTATGAGATAGGAAGTAGAGAAGATATTCTTACTCCTGTAGATACTACCTATGATATAAGTAAGCTAGATGTTATAGCAGATGGTATTACGAAGTTGCCAGAAGATAAAAAGTTCATACGCAAGATACAGCGTATTGTTGCAGATAGAAATAAGCAGTATACAGAAAAGAATCAATTAGACTGGGGAATGGGTGAGCTTCTTGCTTACGGTTCTCTTATGGAAGAAGGATTTAATGTACGTATATCTGGACAAGATGTAGAGAGAGGAACATTCTCTCACCGTCACGCCATTATCAAAACAGAAGATGATGTAGAAGAGATTAATCTACACAACCGTTTAGACGTAGCTGGTAAGATGGATATCTATAACTCACTACTTTCTGAGTATGGAGTGGTAGGTTTTGACTACGGGTATGCGATGGCTGCTCCTAAGACACTTACTATCTGGGAGGCTCAGTTTGGAGATTTTTCAAATGGTGCACAGATAATGTTAGACCAATACATAAGCGCTGCAGAGTCTAAGTGGAAAACACAAAACGGACTCGTAATGTTATTGCCTCACGGGTATGAAGGTCAAGGTTCTGAGCACTCTAGTGCACGTATGGAACGTTACCTGCAGCTTTGTGCTACAGATAACCTTATAATGGCAGATGTAACAACGCCAGCAAACTTCTTTCACCTACTACGTCGCCAGATGAAGTGGAATTTTAGAAAGCCGCTTGTAGTTTTTACACCTAAATCCTTATTAAGACACCCTCTTGTAGTGAGTACTAAAGAGGAGCTTACCACAGGTTCTTTTCAAGAAGTTCTTGATGACACTGAGGTAGATAAGAAGAAAGTTACATCACTTGTATTCTGTACAGGTAAATTTTATTATGACCTCTTAGAGCGTCGTAAGGAAAATGGCCGTGATGATGTAGCCCTTGTACGTATAGAGCAATTATTCCCGCTGCCACAAAAGCAGTTAGAAGATATTATTGCAAGTTATCCTAATGTAACAGATTATGTCTGGGCACAAGAAGAGCCTAGAAATATGGGAGCTTGGGGTTATATGCTTATGAATTTTGATCAAGTAAAACTTAGAGTAGCATCGCGACGTGTGTATGCATCTCCAGCTGCGGGAAGTAGTACAAGATCAAAAGCAAGACACAAAAAAGTAATAGATAGCGTTTTTGAAGCGCCTGTAAAATAGTAACAATTAATAGCCGCCAGCGTCCTTCATCTAAGTAAGTTGAGTAACACTGGCGTAACCAGAAACATTATGGTTTTAGAAATGAAAGTCCCTTCACCGGGAGAATCCATCACAGAAGTTGAAATCGCACAATGGCTCGTTGAAGACGGCGATTATGTAGAAAAAGACCAGGCTATTGCCGAGGTAGACAGTGATAAAGCAACGCTCGAGCTTCCAGCAGAGATGAGTGGAATCATTACACTTAAAGCAGAAGAAGGTGATGCTGTTGAGGTAGGTGCAGTTGTGTGCCTTATTGATACTGCTGCAGAGGCGCCAGCTACAGACACCTATGAAGGTGGAGATGAAGGTGGTGGAGACGGTAAAGTAGAAGAAAACCTTAAAAAAGAGCAGGCAGCAACTCCTAACACGGGAGAAAAAGCTCCTGCCGAAACTGAAAAAACATACGCATCTGGAACTCCAAGCCCAGCAGCAAGAAAAATTCTTGATGAAAAAGGAATGACTGCTAGCCAGGTTACGGGTACAGGTAGAGCTGGTCGCGTTACTAAAGAAGATGCTGTAAAAGCAACACCTTCTATGGGAACTCCAGGACCAGGTTCTAGAGGTGACTCACGTACTAAGTTATCTATGCTACGTCGTAAAGTTGCAGAGCGTCTAGTAGAAGCAAAAAACACAACAGCAATGCTTACTACCTTTAACGAGGTAAATATGCAGCCTATATTTGACTTGCGTAAGCAATACAAAGAGGACTTTAAGGCAAAGCACGGTGTAGGTCTAGGTTTTATGTCTTTCTTTACACTAGCAGTAGTAAGAGCTCTTGAGATGTATCCTGCTGTAAACAGTATGATAGATGGTAAGGAGATGCTTACTTTTGATTATAAAGATATCTCAATTGCTGTATCAGGTCCTAAAGGACTTATGGTACCAGTTATTAGAAATGCAGAAAACCTTTCTTTTAGAGGGGTTGAGAGCGAGGTAAAACGTCTTGCAATAAGAGCTAGAGATGGTAAAATTACTGTAGATGAGATGACAGGAGGAACCTTTACAATCTCAAATGGAGGTGTATTTGGATCTATGTTATCTACACCTATCATAAACCCACCTCAATCTGGTATCTTAGGAATGCACAATATCGTAGAGCGCCCTATCGTAAAAGATGGTGAGATTGTAATCGCACCTATAATGTTTGTAGCATTATCTTATGATCACAGAATTATCGATGGTAAAGAGTCTGTAGGATTCTTAGTGGCAGTAAAAGAAGCACTAGAAGATCCTATTAACATTCTTATGGATGGAGATATCAAGAAAGCCTTAGAGATGTAAATCATTAGGATATAATAATATATGAAAGCCAACTTGTAATAAGTTGGCTTTTCTTTTTTACGCTTTCGCGAAAGCGGTCTCCATAGTATTAATAATCAAAGTATGTAAGTCTTTTTAGATGAGTTCCATAGTTGTGCAAAAAAAAACACTCATTAAAAAAAATTTAATGAGTGCTTTTCAGTTGGGGGAAAGCTTAGGTTTGCGTAATCATAAAGATAAAAACTCTCATTATGAGAAATGAGAGTTTTAAATAGCTTGTTTTCAAATATCATCAAAATCTTGAATAATAACCCTCTTATGAAAAAAGCTATGGGGGAGTACCAAAGATAAGATGGTATTAAGGTAAAATTTTACGGATTTCCTTTATTTGAGCGTTTTTTTATGATTTTTTTCAAACTTTTTTTAAATCAGGCGCAAGTCTGCTAGCAAACGTATGAGGTGTATGGTAGTTTTTGCACCAAACTCAGTGCGCAACTCACGCAGTCGCTTCTCGATACTACTGCGGCTGTAAGGTTTCATATTTTTAGACTTAAAGTGATGTTGTATTTCGTCTTGTGTAGCCCCATCTGCGAGAAGACTTAATAGCTCAATATCGTAGTTATTGAGTTCTACCAGGTTTTTTTGTTTCACATTATCTGCAAGGTGTTGAGAGATGTATTTCTCACCTTTTGCGACCTGCTCTATGGCTTCTTTAAGATTTTCTAGTCCTCGTCTATCTTTACAAACATAACCATCTAGCAAGCCAGACTTCCAGAGGCTGTCAAAACGTTGTGGATGATCCTCCATAGAGTAGACGATTACCTTAATGGACGGGTCTACCTCTTTTAATGCTTTAAAAAGGTGTTCTCCAGAGGTAAGACGTTCTTTGCGATGAGATTCTTTAAAGGAGAGGTCTGTAATTAAAAGGTCAAAGGGAGCGTTGTCTTGTATGGCCATTTTAAACTCTAAAAAAGCTTCATCACAGTACTCCACGTGTACGACTTCTGGTATTTTGAGCTGTTTAAGAATAGAAGAGACACCTAGTTTTATGTTGTCTATATCCTCGGCCGCTAGAATTTTTTTAAACATTGTACTGTAAATTAAATAGGGATTGATAATTCTGCTCTAAAACCTTCATCTACCGCAGAGTCAAATTTTATTTCTCCTCCTAGAGACTTAAGACGGGTTTGCGTATTTAATAAACCGCTACCACGATTATCTCTTGATAGTGATACTCCTTTACCATTGTCACTGTAGTTAATTTCTAAAAGTTTATCTACACTCTTAAAAACTAGCGCTACAAGAGAAGCCTTACTGTGCTTTCTCATATTAGTCATTAACTCTTGTAGTACTCGGTAAATCTCAATTTTTACTTCGGGATTAATAACACTCCAGTTTATAGATTCCAGACCTCTTAATATAAGTTTGCGTTCTGATGAGGTATAGGTTTGTAAGTTCATTGCAAGTTCTGTCGGGAAGTTCTCATCTGTTTGTATAGGTTTTGTCTCTCTAGAGAGGTCTCTACTTAACTTATAAATGTCCTCAAGTCTATCTGCTACAGCTGGAGAATGTACTTCATTTTCAACCTCATTCATAACTAAGTAAATCTCGTTTGCCAGCTCGTCGTGTAGTTTCTTTGCAAGGCGTTTTTCTGTTTCATAGCGATCTAGTAAACGCTGTTTTTTTGATTTCTCACGCTGGTACAATATAAAAACAACACCTATGATTAAAAGAGCTCCTATACCTGCTAGAGCCCAGTTTCTTTTTCTAATTGCTATGTCTTCCCGAAGCTGTGAGGCTGTAATTTTTTGTAAGGCGATATTTTCTCGTTCTTCTGCCTTTTCTACATCATAGCGCAGCTTTGCAAAGTCAAACTTAGCTTTGTTTTGAGCTTTAGTTAGAGAGTCTGACAAGGAGGTGTATTCTTCAAAAAGGACATTAGACTCTTTAGTTACTGGGATCAAATAATCGAGCGCTTTTATAACAGCCTCAGTATTCTTAGCTTTAGAAGATATGTTATAAGCTTGTTGTGCGTGATATGCAGTCTTTTTAGTGTTTTCTAATGCCATATAAGCCTCTGCAAGGTGTATATGACTCGCATATTCTCCAGGTATGTCATTTATATCACTTCTCAAGTCTAAAGCTTCTTCTAGTAAGGGTATGGCGTCTTTGTGTCCAGCACGTGATTTTGCAAAGCCATAATTATCTTTGAGTCTATATAATGTTTTAAGTGACAAGCTATCTTTATAGGCAAGACCTACCTCTAGTTGTTGTATGGCGCCGTTATTGTCACCAGATTTGAGTAGCGTGATAGCATAATTATTAATGAGTGAGGCTTTACTACTTGAAGCGTTAGCAAGTTGTAATGCTTTGCGATGGTACCGTATGGCCTCTTTCCATAAGCCACGCTCCCTATAAACCCTACCCAGAATATCATAGAACCAAGAGATTTCTGAGGGGTCCTTTAATGTGTTACTATAGTCAAGAGCATTTACAATAGTATATTCTGCTCCATCTATATCGCCAAGACTGGTTTGTATGTAGCTCGCTTTTTTTGAAATTTTTATAATCTGTATACTATCCTTTAACTCAGTAAAGAGTTCTATGGCGTGTACATAGTTTGTAAAAGCCTCAGAGGTATTCTGCTTTTTTTTATAAATATCTCCTTGATTATCATAAGATTGAGCGATAAATCGCTTGCTTTTTAGTCTAGTTGCTTCGTCTAATACTGTTTTAGTCTGGGCAATTGCTTGATCGTATTGCTTATCATAATAATACAAATCACACCTATAGATTAGTTGTTCAAGGTATACAGAGTCAGACACTTGTCTTGACCAGTAAATTGCTTTATCATTTGCTGCCAGTCTATCTTTGTAAGATTCTTTTTTTTTACGGCTTAACTTTTTGTAGTACAGTAAACTATCCTCAGCCTTATATTTCTGAGGTGGGAGGGTGCTGTAAACCGTAAAACTATACAGTAAAAAAAGGGATGACAGAACAAACTGTTTCATCCCTCTAATATACGAATTAGTAAAAAATATTAAGATGCAAAAGGTCTAATTACCCTCTTCATCTTCCTTTTCTTCTCCATTGTTATCATCCTCTCCCCAAGTGCTTTCTATGCGATCACTTTCTTCGGTCACGGTATCTGGAGTACAAGCAGTAAAGGTTACTCCCATAAATAAAAATGCTAAGATGTAAATTGTGGTTTTCATAATTTTAATGTTTCAGGGTTATTATTTTACGTAAGAAAAATCTTATTTAACAAAGAAATTTGTAGCCTTTTACGGATTTCCTTTATGAAACCTAATGCTATTTATCGTTCTTTGTGTGCTGATTATCTTTTAGATACGTAAATATCTAGCTTATCAAGAGTGCTAGATGGAAAACCGATGGAAAATCCTTTCCAATCCCTAATAGAAAAATATATAGGAATGATTTAGAAATAAAAATTACCATTATGATGTTTAGAAAAATTGTTTTGTCCGCTTTCGCGAAAGCGCAAACAGAAACCCCCGGAAACACAAAAACACAATGGGCAGACCACCTAGCAATTAGTCTCTGGTGTGAGTGTAATTATCAAATCTCAAGAAGAACACTTCTTAATTATTACAATAATTACATAGAAGATGGAGATAATGAAGAGCTATCGCCAAATGCAAAGATGATTGAGATGCTCTGTAAGTATCTAGGTTATCCAAATTATGCCACTTATCTTTTGCACCAAGCGAGTATGCAAGGTGTGAGAAATGATGAGAACCCACAGGCATTTACCTATACGTTACAAACAGAGAGTTATAAAGAAGAAGTGACTATACTTATTCGTAGAGAGCTAGTGACACCTCGTAATGTGGCATAACTAGTTTAACTTATAATGTACTTTATTTTCATCTAGAGAGTCTAGTAGCTCCTGGCATATTCTTATTTTAGTCTTTTTGCTAGGCATTTTTACATAGATTTTTTCCTGAGGTTCAAACACTTGAAAGTGCAGTTTTGCACTACCTATGTGTTGATCTAAAATTTCCTTAATCTCTGCTACTCTAGCTTCGGCTATCTCATTTATGTCGATGTTTATGGTGAGCTTTTTAGCATTATTTTCCATAACATCTTGCAGTTGCTGTATGCTATTAAACTGGGTGCGAGGATCACTCTTTCTTCCAGTCTCTCTATTAGTAAAGCCATCTTTTATAAAGACCTTAGCGTGTATAAAACTATTAGGTATTAAAAAGTGCCTCATCTTAAGATACTCTTCCCCAAACATTCTAAACTCAAAGGTGTCTGTAAAGTCCTCTACCGTAAAAGCTGCCCAACCTTTGCCATTTTTTGATACGCGATGTTGTACATCTGTAATTACTCCACCAAAGGTGAGTTCTCTATTTACAAAAGCCTCCATCTGGTTAAAATGAGCAACGGTAGCGTTGCAAAAGGTCTCCATCTCGGTTTTAAAATCATCTAGTGGGTGACCAGAGATGTATACACCTACAACTTCTTTCTCACGTTTGAGCTTCTCCATTGTACCCCATTCTTCACACGGCGGAACTTCTGGTTCTGGTATTTGTACCTCACTTGCTTCTCCAAAAAGGCTTACTTGAGAGCTATTTTCATTTTCTTGATAGCGTGCACCATACTTTACTGCTTTTTCTAAAAAGGTAATCCCATCACCATTATCATTAAAGAATTGTGCTCTGTGCGTGTCGCCATCTAGTTCATCAAAGCCGCCGGCTAGAGCAAGACTTTCAAAAGCTTTCTTATTTGCAGCACGTAAATCTACACGACGAGCAAAGTCAAAAACAGATTTATATTTTCCTTCTTTTCTATTTTCTACAATAGTGGCAACTGCTCCCGTACCTACACCTTTTACAGCACCCATACCAAAACGTACAGCGCCATTATCATTTACTGTAAATTTTCTAAAAGATTCATTTACATCTGGGCCTAGTACTTCTAGTCCCATACGTTTTGCTTCTTCCATAAAGAATGTTACTTGCTTTATGTCGTTCATATTGTTAGAAAGTACAGCGGCAAGATACTCTGCAGGGTAGTGTGCCTTTAAATATGCTGTTTGATAGGCAATCCAAGCGTAGCAGGTAGAGTGAGATTTATTAAAGGCATATGCAGCAAATGCTTCCCAGTCTTTCCATATTTTTTCCAGCTTTTCTGGATCGTGTCCTTTTGCAGATGCCTGTTCTATAAACTTAGGCTTCATTTTGTCAAGAACGGCAATTTGCTTTTTACCCATCGCCTTACGCAGTACATCTGCCTCACCTTTTGTAAAGTCGGCAAGTTTTTGAGATAGAAGCATCACTTGCTCTTGGTATACAGTAATACCATAGGTTTCTTTTAAGTACTCCTCCATTGCTGGTAAGTCATACTCAATGTCTTCTTCTCCGTGCTTCCTTCTTACAAAAGAGGGGATGTATTCCATTGGCCCCGGGCGATACAGTGCATTCATTGCAATAAGATCTTCAAAAACGGTAGGTTTAAGAGATTGCATATGCTTTTGCATACCAGGTGATTCATATTGAAAAATCCCTATCGTGTCACCACGCTGGAAGAGTTCATATGTCTTTTCATCATCTAGAGGGAAGTTCTCTGGATCCAGATCTACATTGTGGCGATACTTAACAAGCTTAACAGTGTCCTTTATAAGAGTAAGGGTCTTCAGACCCAAGAAGTCCATCTTAAGTAATCCAGCTTCTTCTACTACAGAGTTGTCAAACTGTGTTACATAGAGATCTGAGTCCTTTGCTAGTGCAACAGGTACAAAATTTGTGATATCATCTGGTGTGATAATCACTCCACAGGCGTGTATCCCCGTGTTACGTACAGAACCCTCTAGTTGGCGTGCTTGTCTGAGCATTTGCCCTTCGAGATTGTCTTGTGTTTCTATATTAATAAGCTCCTGCACTTTTGGAAGATCATCAGATCTAAAGGCGCTGCGTAGCTCTGCATCTGTTTTTCCAAATATCTTACGCAGCTTACTCATAGTAGGTATGAGCTTTGCAATACGGTCTGCATCTCCTAGTGATAGATCTAGTGCTCTAGAGGTATCTCGTATAGAAGACTTTGCAGCCATTGTACCGTATGTAATAATTTGTGCAACTTGATTTGCACCATACTTATCTATTACATATTGCATTACACGCCCACGTCCTTCATCATCAAAATCAATATCAATATCGGGCATACTCACACGATCCGGATTTAAGAAACGCTCAAAAAGTAGGTCGTACTTCATCGGGTCTATGTTTGTAATCCATAAACAGTATGCTGCAACAGATCCCGCGGCAGATCCACGACCAGGTCCTACAGATACATCCATATTACGAGCCTCGCGTATAAAATCTTCTACAATCAAGAAGTAACCCGGGTATCCTGTTTTTTCTATAACGTCAAGCTCAAAATCTAAACGTTCTGTAACTTCTTCTGAGAGTTCTTCACCATAGCGTTTTTTTGCACCTTCATAAACCAGATGTCTTAAAAAAGCATTTTCACCACGTTTTCCACCATCTATGGCATCTTCTGGAGATACAAATTCTTGAGGTATGTCAAAAGCTGGAAGCAGTACGTCTCTCGCAAGTTCATAAGGTTCAATTTTATCAACAACCTCTTGTACATTTAAAATAGCTTCTGGCACATCTGCAAAGAGGGTTTTCATTTCCTCTCCACTTTTAAAGTAGTACTCATCATTAGGAAGGCCATAACGATAGCCACGACCACGACCCTTTGGCGTTGCCACTTTTTCTCCATCTTTTACACAAAGTAATACGTCGTGTGCATCTGCATCAGATTTTTCGATGTAAAAAGTATTGTTTGATGCGACAGTTTTTATGTTATGCTTTCGCGAAAGCGAGAGTAAAACAGGCATCACTCTATCCTCATCTTCTTGCCCGTGACGCATTAACTCAACATAAAGATCATCACCAAACTGTTCTTTCCACCAAATGAGCGCTTCCTCGGCTTGTTTTTCGCCTACGTTAAGTATTTTGCTAGGCACCTCTCCATATAGGTTACCTGTGAGTACAATAAGATCATCGCTATATTGCATTATCACATTACGATCTATGCGAGGTACATAATAAAAACCATCTGTATAGGCAATAGACGCCATTTTACAGAGGTTTTGATATCCATTTTTATTTTTGGCGAGGATCACTATTTGGTACCCATTGTCCTTCTGGCTTTTGTTTTTGTGGTCTACACATACGTTAAACTCACAACCTATAATGGCTTTAAGAGGTACTCCTTCTGGCTCTTCTCCCGCCTCTACAGCTGCGGCATTTGCTTTTTTTACGCCTGCGTTATGTGACTTTACCGCTTTTGTAAAGTGAAAAGCTCCCATCATATTACCCATATCTGTCATAGCGACTGCAGGCATTTTTTGAGCCGCAGCAGCCTTTACAATGTCTTGTACGCTAGCGGTAGACTGCAGTATAGAAAACTGTGAGTGATTATGTAAATGAGCAAACTTTACCTCAGAGAGCTTTGCAGCATTATCTTCTAGTTCTGTTTGTGATATTTCTGGGGCTTCATTTTGCGCAGCTAGTTTTTTGGCAATACGCTCAGAAGCTTTTTTGAGATTGATGTGCTTGAGTCCTATAAACTCAATGGGTTGCGGGTTTGCTTGAGAAAACCTGTCAAAATAGTCTGGCTGTACATCTAGCTCCTCTTTTGTGTATACACGCTGGCGTATAAGTTCTAAAAAGCAACGCGTAGTCGCCTCAACATCTGCCGTAGCATTGTGAGCTTCTCCAAAACCTTCACCAAAAAGATGTTTGTGCAACTCTGTAAGTGTAGGTAGTTTAAATTTTCCACCTCGTCCTCCAGGTAACTGGCAAAGGGTTGCCGTTTTTTCTGTACACGTATCTAGTACGGGCAGCTCTTGCAGGTCGTTGCCAATGTTGAGTCTGTGAAACTCTGCACCCATAATATTTGTATCAAAACCTACGTTTTGACCCACCACATATTTTGCCTGAGATAATGCAATATTAAACTTCTCAAGAACCTCAGAGAGTGCAACTCCATCTTTTTCTGCTAGGGCTGTTGATATCCCGTGTATACGCTCTGCATCATAGGGAATGTCAAACCCTTCTGGCTTTACTAAATAATCTTGATGCTCTATAACTTGTCCCATCTCATCGTGCAGCTGCCAGGCTATCTGTATACAGCGTGGCCAGTTGTCTGAGTCTGTAATAGGAGCGTTCCAGTTTTTTGGAAGTCCCGTAGTTTCGGTGTCAAAAATGAGGTACATAGGCGTAAAAAATGTGGATAAGAAATGTACAGAATTTTACTCTTTAATGTGTGCTTAATTGATGTCAAATTTTGATGATTTATGCACAATTTTTTAAGTTGAGATAATACATTGACCATCAGAAATTGAAGCAAAAAAATCCCAGCCTAGTGGCTGGGATTTTCCTTCTTTTTCAAATTCAATTTTTATAGTGCACTTATTATGCCCACTCCTCAAGAGTTTTTACCTCATTAAGAGCATTCTGTATGCTGTTGCGTTGTTGTTCTAAAATTGTTCTTGTAGAACTTGGTAATGTAGTCTCTGCGAGCACTTCATTATATGTTTCTACAGAGGCTTTTTCTCCTCTTATTGCTTCTTCTAGTACTGCCTCATCATTATCTGTAGTGAAGGCTGCTTTAATATCCATCCACGCTCTGTGTGCGTCTGCAGTGAAGCTTGTTCCTTTATCTACTTCTTGTCCAAAACTGCGTACTTCTTCTTTAATCTCGTGTCCAAAGTTATATCGATCTTGAGCACGGTTGTTAAAAAAGTTTTTTAGTCCTGTGTTGCTTACTTTTTCTGCCGCTTTCTTGTAGCCAGCTTCTGCATCATATGACTTGGTTAATAAATTATTTAACTTATTTCCTACTTCTTCTGTATAGCTCATAATATATTTTTTGTTGTTAGTAATGATGTAAAGGTACAGGGAGACAGGGCTCTGGGTTAAGGGTTTAACCACCTTTAACCTCATAGCGCTAGTTTTGGCGCTTATTAACGTAAATCTGTGTTAAGTGTCTTAAATTACTTAACATAAAAGAAAAAGCACCCCTTGTGGAGTGCTTGTATTGTGGGTGGTTACGCTTTCGCGAAAGCGTAATAAAACCTAATAATTTATAGTAAATGCACCTTCTGTTACGTCAAACCCATCATCTGTTTGAAAAGAAAAGGTACCTACAATAAGCTCATTTGCCGCATCATTTGTAATGATGGTAAGTTCTCCAGATGTAGCATTAGACACTCCATTGGGAACCGTATAACCAGCCGAAAGATCTGGATTAGTACCTAATAAATAATTTCCGGGCATTGTATTGAGCGGAAAGTTTAAAGCAAGAGAGGTGGTAGAGGTCTGTCCTACTACTGTTATAAGATTACCAGATACAGAACTATTTATAATAGTAGGAACAAAGGTAATTGTATTGACCTTTGCTGTAAAGCTGTCAGAAAGTATAATAATTTCTGGTTCTTCCATTAAAGGACTTAATATGGGAACTTGATATGCAATACCTCTGTAAAAGAAAACGGAGTCTTGAAGTGATTCTGTATATGCAGTAAAGCTAAACTCGCCAGAAAGACTAGTATCACCGTTAAGAGAATAAACAAAATTTCCTCGCGAAAGAGGGTTAAGTGTGCTGTATTCTACACCATTTTCATCTGTGTATACAGCTATATTTGTGTTGTTTGATCCGCCTAGGGTAACGGGGCTCTGGCTCTGGTTATTAACAAGAAGATTAACGGCTTCAAGGCCGCGCTCTCCAGTGACCACAAGGCTTCCGTCTGTATTAAAAATGGCTCTCGAGTCATTTGCTCTAAAGAGTAAGCTGTCTTTAATTCCTTGTAAAGCCGGACTATTGTCTTCTATTGTACTACAAGAAGTAAAGAGCATTACACTTATTAATGTAAGGAATAATACTTTCATTGAGGGGTGTCTTAAATATTTTGCAAAAGTACTCTATATTAAAGACATAACGTGTCGAATGGATCAAAAATTGTAGTATATTTGCAGACTTAAATAAAAACAGGGGTCGGGTACCCCACAAATTAACTTTTATGTCAGTTAAAATTAGATTACAAAGACACGGTAAAAAAGGAAAACCTTTTTACTGGATCGTAGCAGCAGATGCACGCGCAAAGAGAGATGGTAAATACTTAGAAAAAATAGGTACTTACAATCCTAACAGTAACCCAGCACAGATTGATCTAGATGTAGATGGAGCTGTAACTTGGTTACAAAACGGAGCGCAGCCTACTGAGACGGCAAAACGTCTTTTATCGTACAAAGGAGCAATGCTCAAAAATCACCTTGCAGGTGGTGTACGTAAAGGAGCGCTTACTGAAGAGCAAGCAGAAGAAAAATTCAACGCTTGGTTAGAAGAAAAAGCTTCTAAAGTAGCAGCTAAGAAAGGTGACCTTTCTAAAGCAGAAGAAAAAGCAAAAGCAGACGCTCTTGCAGCTGAGAAAGCTGTAAACGAGGCTCGTATCGCAGCAGCACAACCAGAAGTGGTTGCAGATGCTGAGGATGCTCCTGGTGCAGAGGGTGAAGCAGCAGCTTCAGACTCTGAAGAGTAAACAGCATTATAAGCCCACGGGCTTTATAAATGTAACAGAAACGTCCTAATGTAATTATTAGGACGTTTTCTTATTTTATAAGATATCATTGTATTTTTACAACCTATGAAAAAGGAAGAATGTTTTTACCTAGGTAAAATAGTACGTAAGTACAGTTTTAAAGGAGAACTACTCGCAAAACTAGATACAGACGAGCCAGAACAGTATGTAGATATGGACTCTGTCTTTATCGATTTTGGGCCTAGTCTTGTGCCTTATTTTATCGAGTCTTCACAACTACACAAGTCTACACTGCTCCGTGTAAAATTTGAAGATATAGATACAGAAGAAGATGCAGATGATATGATAGGAGCTGGTTTATACCTTCCACTAGACCTATTGCCAGAGTTAAAGGGAGATCAATTTTACTTCCACGAGGTAGTAGGCTTTACTGCGGTAGACAAAGCTTTTGGTGAGATAGGTGTCATCACTTATGTAAATGACAGTAACACGCAGGCTATTTTTGAGATAGACCGTGATGGCTCTCAAGTACTCATCCCTATGGTAGATGATTTTATCAAGAAAGTAGACCGCGAGAACAAGCAAATGCATTTTGAACTACCTGAAGGCTTGATAGATTTATACATATAATGTCATCAAAACCCTTTAAATTCAAACAGTTTACCATCGCTCAAGATCGCTGTGCGATGAAAATAGGCACAGATGGTGTCTTGCTAGGAGCTTGGACGTCTACAGAGGCTTACCCAGATAGCATACTTGATATAGGGACAGGCACAGGTGTGATTGCACTTATGCTTGCACAGCGCTGCGATGCACAAACTATAGATGCCGTAGAGCTAGATGATAATGCCTATGAGCAGGCTACCGAAAATTTTGAAAACAGTGACTGGGGCGATCGTCTGTTTTGTTACCACGCACATTTATACGAGTTTGCCGTAGAGGTAGATGATGAGTATGACCTTATAGTTTGTAACCCGCCATTTTATACAGAAGATCTCACACAAGCCTCACAAGACGCATTAAAAGAAAAGTCGCAAAATGATGGTGCTGCCCTAGAAGCAAGAGAGCAAGCAAGGTTTGAGTCTGCGATGCCTTTTGAATTACTTGTGGGAGCGGTAGCAAAGCTGCTTTCGCCAGAAGGTACATTTAATGTGATAATCCCTTATGAGCGTGAAGAGGATTTTATTTTGCTATGTTATAGAGCACAACTTATTCCTACAAGAATTACCAGAGTAAAAGGAACCCCAGACGCACCAGTAAAGCGCAGTCTTATGTCTTTCTCATTTGCTGTTCAAGATGAAGAAGTGGTTGATGGAGAAGACCGCTTTCGCGAAAGCGTAACCCCGCAAAGTCCCGCAGAGATAACAACGCTTATTATCGAAAAGTCACGTCACGATTATACGGATGCATATGTCTCACTGGTTAAAGACTTCTATATCAAAATGTAAGCTGGGTTTTGGGCATTGAAAACGTTTTCGCTACTTTTACGATGCAAAAAACTAAGCTATGAAACCAGATCTTTTTGAGGCTCCAGATTATTATAATCTAGACGACCTTCTTACCGAAGAACATAAATTAATACGCGATGCTGCCCGTGCTTGGGTAAAGCGTGACGTATCACCTATAATAGAACAAGCAGCGCAAGATGCAAAATTTCCAAAATCTATCATTCCAGGCCTAGCAGAGATAGGTGCTTTTGGACCATATATTCCTGAGCAATATGGCGGAGCTGGCTTAGATCAAATTTCTTACGGTCTTATTATGCAAGAGATAGAGCGTGGTGACTCTGGTGTGCGATCTACTGCCTCTGTACAATCTTCACTAGTGATGTATCCTATATGGAAATATGGTTCTGAAGAGCAACGTAACAAGTTTTTACCAAAACTAGCCTCTGGTGAGTTTATGGGATCTTTTGGACTTACAGAACCAGATCACGGGTCTAACCCTAGTGGAATGGTTACAAACTTTAAAGATATGGGAGACCATTATCTTTTAAACGGGGCAAAACTTTGGATCTCAAATAGCCCATTTTGTGATGTGGCTGTTGTGTGGGCAAAAAACGAAGAGGGACGTATACACGGTCTTATAGTAGAAAGAGGAATGGAGGGATTTTCTACTCCAGAGACTCACAATAAATGGTCACTTAGAGCAAGTGCAACAGGTGAGCTCATCTTTCAAGATGTAAAAGTGCCTAAAGAAAATTTATTACCAAATAAATCTGGATTAGGAGCGCCATTAGGTTGTCTTGATTCGGCACGTTTTGGTATTGCTTGGGGAGCGATAGGAGCCGCAATGGACTGTTATGATACTGCATTGCGTTATGCAAAAGAGCGTATCCAGTTTGGGAAGCCTATTGCCGCATTCCAATTGCAGCAGAAGAAGCTTGCAGAAATGATTACAGAGATTACAAAGGCACAATTATTAGCTTTTAGACTAGGACAGCTCAAAAATGAAGATAGAGCTACGTCTGCACAAATATCTATGGCAAAGCGTAATAATGTTGAGATGGCTATAAAAATTGCTCGTGAGGCACGCCAGATGCTAGGTGGTATGGGTATTACAGGAGAGTATAGTATTATGCGCCATATGATGAACCTAGAGAGTGTAATTACTTATGAAGGTACACACGACATACACTTGCTTATAACAGGGCTTGATATTACAGGAGAGAATGCTTTTAAATAGTA